>OODK01000117.1_pt1 | contig 99443 bp, 68 predicted proteins | sample 1671371 | NCBI WGS metagenome assembly OODK01 (sample SAMN06348150, study PRJEB24527) | human gut metagenome | biome: human gut; feature: ankylosing spondylitis patient; material: feces | host: Homo sapiens | place: China | collected 2015-10 | reverse complement strand
GGTGTATCGGTGCGAATTCTGCGGAACCTGGCATCTCACACATCGCGATCCACAATCCAGCTACACGTACGTGCCCTTCAATCAGCAGATTAAACCGCATTCCCGCAAAAAAGGCTACAAACCACGTCGTAAGTAGTTCCGTTAGCGCTCGAGGCGGAAGCCTTGGCGCTTGGCGTTTGGAGCCACGGCCTTGCTGGTCACACCGGAATCGACCGCATTCGACGCGATCTGATCGCTGAACGGATCAACTGGGCGCTCGGTATTGCGCAAATCGTAATACCGATGCACTTCCTCGTCAAAATCCTGCAAACCGGCAAGCAACGTCTCATTGTTCGACGGATACTCATTCTCAAAGAACTGCATGGAGCGCGGCATACGCGGCTTGAGTGCGGGATCCTGATCGGGCTTGCCAATCGCAAGTCCGAGCACAGGGTACGTGTATTCCGGAAGATTCAGCAGATCAATCAAAGCCGGAACATCGTTAAGCAGCGAGCCGAGAATCACACAGCCAAGGCCGAGCGAATAAGCGGCCGTCTCCATCGCATGAAGCGCCAAAACTGCGTCATTCTGTGCCTGAGTGTAACGATAGCTGCCATTCAACGTAAACTCGTCGGAAGCGGTCTCAACGCCCTTGGAAGCTGCGATGGCCGCATTGCGATGCTCGTCAAGCACAAACACGTACAGCAGCGGCGCGGTCGCGATATATGGCTGCCCGCCGATTTCGGCAAGACGCTTCTTTGCGGCCGGATCGGTGATGCGGATTGCCGACCAGTCGTTCAGGAATTGGCTGCTTGCGGCATGCTGGGCCACGGTTTCGAGAGTTTCGACGATATCGTCGCTCAGCGGCTTCGGCTTGAATTTGCGGATGGAACGACGCTCCAGCAGTGTGTCGACAGTTGCATTATGCAGAATATTACTCATGTTGACTATTTATATCCTATCCGCGTAATTGCGCAAGTATTTTCGCCCGCAAGCGCATTTCCTTCCAATCGCAGTTCCGTGCAGTTTCGTGCGGTTCCAACCGCAGCTTCAATTGCAGATTTGAATCGCACGCTTCGAAATATGGAAGTTGGAGTGGAATTGTTTGCGGATTTGGCGAAATGCGCTTATCGGCAAATCTAGCGGATTCCACGGTTTCAGCGGATTCGGCGCGATTGACGGGAGTGGCGGCGATCGACCAGCGCCTGCGATCCGCGGTCGGATAGTTGCGATACCAGCGCGCCGAGTCCTGCGGAAGCCACGCCGAACACGAGATTCAGTGCCAGTTCCTTGCGTTTGTCGGTGGTGCCGTCCGGCAACACGGCTTTGCGGCCGACCGACTTGCGCCATGCCAGTTCGAACAGTTTGCCGAACACGAGTCCGGCCAGCGTGGGGGCGGCCACCTTGAACATCTTGTCGCAAAGATCGTCGGGATCGTTGATTCGCTGTTCGCGCAGGGCATTCACTTTCTCGTCGACGTTATGCAGCGACGCTACGATGCGGTCTGCGCTGGATTCCGGGTCAGGCATTTCACTCATGATTTCCAGTGTAGACCGTGCCGTCGGATTTCGGTTGGATTTCGCCGGCGCATGCGTGCGTTGCGAAGCGCTTAAGACACGTGGTGGAAGATTGCTGGTGAAACGCTTTTCGTCGGCTAGAGTAGGAGTATGACAGATACTCAAGTCGGAAGCAAGGATGCTTCTTCAACCGCGCCCGGCCGCCTGGTACTGCTGCGCCATGGCCAGACTGTGTGGAGCGAATCGGGCCAGCATACCGGCCGAACCAATATTCCGTTGACCGATACCGGTTGCGAGCAGGCTCGTGCGGCGGGCGAGCGTCTTCGTGAGGCATTCCCCAATGGTTTCGACCAAGGCTGCATGTTCGCAAGCCCCCTGCGTCGCGCCCAGCAGACCGCGCAACTGGCTGGTTATGGCGATTTCAAAGTGCTTGACGAGATTGCGGAATGGGATTACGGCCGTGCCGAAGGGCGTACACGCCAGGAGGTGAGCGAGGCTGGCGGCTTCCAGTGGGATGTATGGCGCGACGGTCCGCGTTCCCTTCCCGAATCGTTGGAGGGCGACTGGGTTGAGACGTTGCCAAGCGGCGAGCAGGTTCCGGTGCACAATGGCCCTGGCGAGACGGTTGAGGAGACCGCCGCGCGCACCCGCGATGCGATCGACGCGGTGATGCCGCTGCTCAATGCCGGTCATGACGTGCTGTTGGTGGCGCACGCGCATGTGTTGCGCATCCTCACCTCGCAGTGGCTGGACGTCGATCCGCATTTCGCGCGTTTGCTGCGCCTCGACACCGCGCATTATTGCGTGCTGAGCCAATATAAGGGAGACAACGTTATCGAGCATTGGAATTGCTAGGTGCGTTGCGCTGGGCTGAACGTCGGTAGTTTGACATCGTTTACAAACCGCCGGCGTTTTTTTGTTGCCGTACGGCGTCAGGTTCGCGATTCACTGCGATTGTTGCCGTGTGATATGGAGGGTGTGTCGCAAACGGTTTCATAAAGACAGTGTGATGAAAACCGTTAAAAATAAAGTATTTTGAGAAAAACCTGCGATCGTAAAATCACCCTAAAAATGGTTTTTCTTGCTTACGTTTGCAAAAATGGGAGAAATGCGGCACAATAGTGCGTGTCAGGAATCGTGAGGAAGCGATTTCACAGGATGTTGACCAGCGGGGTGCTGGGAAACAGGAATGGAAGAGAAAGGTTCGATGATGAATCGTACTATCAAGGCAGCAGTTGGAATGGTCGCCATCGCGGCGATGTCCGTAGGCACGTTGGGCGCTTGCGGATCGAGCTCCAGCTCCGACGACGGCAAGGGCAAGGTCTATTACCTGAACTTCAAGCCGGAATCCAACGACGAATGGCAGAAGCTAGCCAAGGATTACACCAAGGAAACCGGTGTCGAGGTCAAGGTCCAGACCGCTGCTTCCGGCACCTACGAGCAGACCCTGAAGTCCGAGATCGCCAAGTCCGAAGCCCCGACCCTGTTCCAGGTCAATGGTCCGGTCGGCTATCAGAACTGGAAGTCCTACACTGATGACATGACGGACACCGAGCCGTACAAGCAGCTCATCAACAAGGACGTCGCCCTCAAGGATGGGAGCAAGGTCGTTGGCGTTCCGTACGCTATGGAAACCTATGGTCTGATTTACAACAAGGATCTGTTGGCCAAGTACATCGCCACCGATGGCGCCAAGATCAAGGACGTCAAGGATATCGACAATTTCGATACCCTGAAGGCCGTTGCTGATGACATCCAGGCCAAGAAGGACCAGCTCGGCGTTAAGGGCGCATTCACTTCCGCAGGTTTCGATTCCAGCTCCGATTGGCGCTTCAAGACTCATCTGGCCAACCTGCCGCTGTACTACGAGTTCAAGGATGACAACATCACCAAGCAGCCGGAGACCGTCAAGGGTACCTATCTGCCGGAGTATAAGAACATCTTCGACCTGTACCTGAAGGATTCCACCACCGAACCGACCCAGCTGAGCTCCAAGACCGGTGATGACGCCACCTCCGAGTTCTCCCTCGGCGAGGCCGTGTTCTATCAGAACGGCACTTGGGCATGGACCGATCTGCAGAAGAACGGCATGAAGGCCGAGTCCGTCGGCATGCTCCCAATCTACATGGGCGCCAAGGGCGAGGAGAACCAGGGTCTGGCCACTGGCTCCGAGAACTACTGGTGCATTAACTCCAAGGCTTCCGACGCCGATAAGAAGGCCACTAAGGACTTCCTGAAGTGGGTCGTCACCAGCAAGACCGGCATCGAGGCCCTGTCCAGCGCCATGGGCTTCACCACTCCGTTCAAGTCCTTCAGCGATGTCAAGTCCGACAATCCGCTGGTGCAGGCCGCTGTTGAAGATCAGAGTTCTGACAAGACCGCAGTCTCTTGGAACTTCACCATGATGCCGTCCGAAGAGTGGAAGAACCAGCTTGGTTCCGCCCTTCTTGAGTACGCTCAGGGCACCGGCGACTGGAATGCCGTCAAGACCGCATTCGTGGACGGTTGGAAGACCGAGTACGACGCCGCTCACTGATCTCGCACCAGCGGGCTGACGAAATTCAGCCAATCCGGCAAAAGCAAAATCCAATAAACGACATGTATTGCGAATACGGTTCGAACATCGCATAGTGCGGCTGCTGTGATCGCAATCAGCATGTCAATCGAATAACTCAATAACTGAATAAACGACGAGCTGCAATCGGAAGTCCTCTTCTCCTTTCCTGATTGCAGCTCGTTTTTTTTTTAAAAAAGAACAAAAGATGATGGCGAATCAAGTGACACGCCGTGTGTGACGGGATTGCGTTGCAGTAATGAAAGCGCTATCATTGTTAATAACAAGCAGAAAAGATGTTGATTTAAAAATGTTCTTATCTGTGGTTTGAGGGAATGTAACCGCTATCATTTTGCGACGATGCGAACGAAAGTGAAAACATATGATGCAACAAGAAATTGATACTACCGATCCGGCGTTGTGGTGGAAGCAGGCCGTGGTGTACCAGGTGTACCCGCGTTCCTTCAAGGACTCCCGCGGTTCGGGCCTGGGCAGCATCGCAGGCGTCACCGAGAAGATCGACTACCTCGCCGAACTCGGCGTGGACGCCATCTGGCTGAGCCCGTTCTACCCGTCCCAGCTTGCCGACGGCGGCTACGACGTGGACGACTACCGCAACGTCGACCCGAAGCTCGGCACCATGGACGATTTCGACGAGCTCGCCAAGGCCGCCCACGAGCACGGCATCAAGGTCGTGGTCGACATCGTGCCGAACCACAGCTCCAACCTGCACGAATGGTTCAAGGCCGCCCTCGCGGCCGCCCCAGGCTCCCCGGAACGCGACCGTTACATCTTCCGCGACGGCAAGGGTCCGAACGGCGACCAGCCGCCGACTGATTGGATCGCAAGCTTCGGCGGTCCGGCGTGGACGCGCGTTCCTGACGGCCAGTGGTATCTGCACATGTTCACCAAGGAGCAGCCGGACTGGAACTGGAAGAACCCCGAGGTGCGCGCCGACTTCATCAAGACGCTGCGCTTCTGGCTCGACCATGGTGCGGACGGCTTCCGCGTGGACGTGGCGCACGGCCTCGCCAAGGATCTTGACCGCGACGACCTCGAAAGCTACAAGGTCTGTGAGCATGTGCTTCCCTCGGACGGGTCGCACCCGTTGTATGACCGTGATGAGGTGCATGACATCTACCGCGAGTGGCGCAAGGTGTTCAACGAGTACAATCCGCCGGCATTCGCCGTGGCCGAAGCCTGGGTCAATCCGGATCGCCAGCATCTGTATGCGTCGACCGAAGAGCTCGGACAGGTGTTCAACTTCGAGTTCGCCAAGAAGGACTGGATTCGCGACGACATGCACCTGGCCATCGAGGAAGGCTTGGAAAGCGCGGAACGTTCCGGCTCCTCCGCGACTTGGGTGATGAGCAACCACGACGTGCCTCGTCACGCCAGCCGTTATGGATTGCCGCAGGTTCCGGCCTCGTCGCATCATCAGCTGGCCAAGGATTGGCTGCTGCGCGACGGTACCACCTATGAGGAGAACCGCGAATTGGGCGCCAAGCGTGCCCGCGCTGCGATTCTTATGGAACTTGCCTTGCCTGGTTCCACCTACATTTATCAGGGTGAGGAACTGGGACTGCCGGAAGTCGCGGATATTCCTTGGAACAAGCTGGAGGATCCCACCGCATTCAACAGCGTGCGCGAGCAAATCGAAAAAGGCCGTGACGGCTGCCGTGTGCCGCTGCCCTGGGTCGCCGCAGACGCACCGAAGCTCGATGATCCCGATGACGAATTCGGCCACGATGGTTCTTTCGGTTTCTCTCCTGCGGGCGCCGAGCATGATCCACACCTACCACAGCCGAAATGGTACAAGGATTTCGCCGTCGACGTGGAGGATGCCGACCCGAATTCCATGCTGAACCTGTACCGCAAGGCGCTGTCGTTGAGGCATAACCTGATGCCGCAGGACACCGAACTGCAGTGGCTGGACGAAGATCGTCCATCTGACGTGCGGGACGGCGCGGATGGACAACGCGGCGGAGTCATCGCCTACAGTCGTTCCAACGGTTGGGCGAGCGTCACCAATTTCGGCGAACGTCCGGCCGAACTACCGCAAGGCGATGTCATCCTCGCGTCGGGTGAACTCACCGAGGATGGGCGTTTGCCGCAAGACACCACCGCCTGGCTCCAGCTGTAAGGTGCGTAGCTTTACTGTTCCGGATTAGCGGTGGCAGGATGTGACGTGGGCGCGGCGCTTATCGAATACGCACAGGCCGCTTTCGCGTGTTCTTGGAGTGTTGCGTTCGATGGATTGTCGCTGTATGGCTTGCGTTGCGTTGCATTGCGCTTTTCCGTTGCTATCGGCTTATTCCACTGCCGACGCTGCTCCGGTGTCGATGCGACTTGTGGTGTTGCGCAGTACCAGCAAGGGATCCTGCAGTTCATGCGGATGTTCCAGAGGTTCGTTGTGCAGGAGTTGCAGGACTTTTCTGCCGGCTATGCGCCCCAGCTCAATCGGCTCCTGGCGAATGGTGGAAAGGTCCGCCGCCTGCGCAATTTCGGCGTCGTCGAAGCCGAGCACCGAGATATCTTCCGGCACGTTCAACTGCTGCTTGCGTAGTTCTTTGACTAGTGCGATGGCAACTTGGTCGGTTTCCACGCAGACGGCGGTGGGGCGTTCCGGAAGGGACAGCAGCTTAGCGGTCAGTTGCGAGGCGAGATCGGATTTGCTGAGCGGCGCATCATGCGCGTCGGCCGTGAGCATGCTGAACGTGACTCCATCGGCGGCGTTGGCTTGCGCGGCGTCCGCGAATGCCTTGGTGCGCTGGCTGGTGTTGTAGACCATGTCGGTCGGAATGTAGTCGCTGCAGAACGCGATATTGGTATGTCCCAAGGAGCGCAGCAGTCGTACGGCCATGGTCATCGCGCTGTAGTTGTCGATGCTGATGGAGGCGTCGAAATAGCCCGATTCCGAAGGAACGTTGACGCCTACCGTTGGCAGGTCGATGGCCTGGAGCTTGTCGTGCATGGCGGGCATGAGCTGGAATGAGGAGATGATGATGGCATCCGAGTTGCGGCTCTTTGGCAGCTGGGAGAAAAACCGGTCCAGTTCGCTGCGGTCGGTGATGAAGGCCGGCGTGACGTCATAGCCGAATGGCGCGAGCTCCTCATAGGCTCCTTGGAGCACTCCGGAATTGAACCACTCGTTGAGCTTGCCTGAAACTAAGAGGATGACGCGCATGGTTTTTCCGGATGCCAGTGCGGAAGCGCTTTTTGAGAGTGTGAAGTTGAGCTGATCTGCCGCCTGCTGGACTTTGCTGCGGGTTGCTTCCGTAACGTTGGTCGCGCCACGGAGTGCTCGGGAAACGGTGGCTTGCGACACTCCTGCCAATTTGGCCACGTTGGCGATGGTCGGTTTGGCCATGTGTCTCCTTTGATGAAAATGATTAACGCTTCCATGATACTAAAAGCCCTGATTTGCGACGAAAACACGCTGTAAATTCATGGATTTGTACAACAGAAATGTAAGCGCTGTCACGAAGTGGTGAAAGCGACATGATGGCAACCAATGAACGGTATGTGAACGGTGTGTCTGAAACGTCTACTGACGGTGGCGCGCCGTCGTGGAACGTACGATCAGCTGTGCCGGGAACGTTTTGAACGGCTGCTCCAGCGGGCGTTCCTCAATCAGGTCGAGCGTCATGCGGGCCGCTTCCTGCGCCATTTCGACGGGCTTCTGACGCACGGTGGTCAGGCCGAGGTCGCGTGCGTAGACGCTATCGTCGTAGCCGATGATGGAAATGTCGTTCGGCACGGTGAGTCCGTTGCGTTCCAGCTGGAACAGCAGTGGCACGGCTATGCCATCTTCCTGGCATGCAATCGCGGTCGGCATGTGGTCGAGGCTGAGCAGCTGCGTCACGACTTTGCTGATGTTGTTCTTGCTTTCGTCGGTAACGAGCACGCGCGGTGTGACGCCGTTCCTTTCGCAGCAGGCCATGAACGATTCGAAACGCCCCTGCACACTGAAGTGGAGCGTCACTTCGCGGTTGGTGCGAATGTAGGCGATATCGCGGTGGCCGAGAGTTATGAGATGACGTGCGGCAAGCTCGGATCCCTGCTTGTCGTCGATGCGCACGGCCGCGCTGAAACCGCGCTCTTCCGGCAGACTCGAGTTGATGCCGATGATTGGCACATTGACGGACTTGAGCTGATCGATCTCATTGGCGTCGATGTCGAAGGAAATGACGATCACCGCGTCGACATTGCGGCGCACCGGCAGCATGTCGAAGAACTCGCGGCGCTCCTCGATGCTTGACATCTGGTAGAGGGAGATGTCGTAGCCTTCATTATGGAAGATCTCGTTGAGTCCTTCGATGATGGATGAGCTGAACCACAGGTTGATCCTGCCGGAAACCAGCACCGCGATGCGTAGCGCGCGGCCGGTTTTCAGCGCGGCTGCGGAACGTGAGATGGAGAAGTTCAGTTCGTCGGCTGCTTTCATCACCTTGTCTCGGGTGGCTTTCGACACAAGGTCGGGGCGTGTGAACGAACGCGAAACCGTCGAAATGGATACGTGTGCAAGCTGCGCTACATCTTGAATACTGCTTTTCATATTTTTCCTTGTGACTGCGTACGTTCCAGCATACTGTATTGCAACATTTCTGCAATACATGTATTACAAACGTTTTCATCATAGCAGGAAAAACGTAGAAGTGCTTGATATTGCAACATTTTTAGAAGGTTGCAAAATATGACAACGTTGGTAAAAACACATCTCGAGACATGAGAAAATGACAACGTTTGACATTTTGTGTCATGACGTTTATTATGACGAATGTAAGCACCGGAAAGGTGGAGAACAGAGCAGTGATCCGCTGATTCGGCTAAAAAGCAGGATTCCGCACCACGTTGTCGCGGTGCTCGGAATGGAGAAGGAAGAAAGCAGGCAAGCTATGATCAGCATGGCTGGCAAGGCGATACGCAAATGGTGGGCGTTGTTCGCGCTACCAACGTTCGCCGCATTCATTATTGGATTCGTCGTTCCATTCATCATGGGCGTCTACCTGAGCTTTTGCAAGTTCACAACGGTTACCGACGCCGAGTTCGTAGGGCTTAAGAACTACACCCGCGCACTGCAGGACAAGGAATTCCTGCACGCGTTGGGCTTCTCCACATTGCTGACGATCGTCACCACGATCGTGATCAACGTGGTCGCGTTCTTCATCGCCTACATGCTCACCAAGGCGATCAAGGGATCGAACATTTTCCGTTCGGTGTTCTTCATGCCGAACCTGATCGGCGGCATCATTCTGGGCTACATCTGGATGCTGCTGCTCAACGGCATTCTCGCGCACTGGGCGCGCTCGCTGACCTATAGCGCGACGTACGGCTTCTGGGGTCTGGTCGTACTGGTGTGCTGGCAGCAGATCGGCTACATGATGATCATCTACATCGCCGGCATGCAGTCGCTGCCGACCGATGTGCTTGAAGCGGCTTCCGTGGATGGCGCGAACGGCACGCAGACCATGTTCAAGATCATCATTCCGTTGATGATGCCGTCGATTACCGTGTGCTCGTTCCTGTGCGTGACCAACGGATTCAAGCTGTATGACCAGAACCTCGCATTGACGAACGGCGCTCCGTCGAACATGTCTGAAGGCTTGGCGCTGAACATCACCCGTACCTTCTATGGCCGTGTCGGCTGGGAAGGCGTTGGACAGGCCAAGGCAGTGCTGTTCTTCGTGCTTGTCGCGATTGTTGCGCTGATTCAGAATAAGCTGACGACTTCCAAGGAGGTGGAAGCATGATTTCCGGAGAAAAGGTCAAGCATGGCGGATTGTGGACCGTACTGTTTTCCTTGGTGTCGCTGGCATGGGTCTTCCCGATCGTGCTGGTGATCATCAACTCCTTCAAGCAGAAGGCGTATATTTCGCGTGATGCGTTCTCCATTCCGACCGGCAAGGCGTTCGTTGGATTGGAAAACTATACCCGTGGCATTGAAACCACGAATTTCTTCGCCAGCTTCGGCTGGACCCTGCTGATCACGGTCGGCTCGGTGATTCTGATCTTGGTGTGCACTTCGATGTGCGCATGGTGGATCGTGCGTGTGAACAACTGGGCTGCGAAGCTGCTGTACACGCTGTTCCTGTTCAACATGATCGTGCCGTTCCAGATGGTGATGTTCACGCTTTCGAAGCTCGCCGATATGCTGAAGCTCAACACTCCGTGGGGCTTGTGCATTGTGTACTTGGGATTCGGAGCAGGCCTGGCCGTGTTCATCTTCACCGGTGTGGTCAAGGGCATTCCGCAGTCGTTGGAAGAGTCCGCAATGATTGACGGCGCTTCCGTGCCTCGCATTTTCTTCCAGATCGTGGTGCCGATTATGAAGCCGTCGATCGTGTCTGTTGCGATTCTGCAGGCAATGTGGATTTGGAACGACTACCTGCTGCCGTACCTGACGCTCGATTTGGGCAAGTACAAGACGATTTCCGTGGCTATTCAGTACCTCAAGGGCGGTTATGGTTCCGTTGACATGGGTGCCATGATGGCTTGCCTGGTGATGGCCATCGTCCCGATCATTGTCTTCTACCTCATCTGCCAGAAGCACATTGTCAAGGGTGTAATGGCTGGTGCAGTCAAGGGATGATCAAAGATCATCCCTTGTGGGACAGCGCAGTGCGCTGTCCCATGCACCAGCCTGAGAGAGGCCGATAGGCCTCGCGAAGGTAGCATTGAGCCCGGCCGAAGGTCGGTCCCTAATTGCAGGGCCGGAAGCGGTGCCGTTAAGGGATGATTCTTCGATCAGCCACGGAAAACTCCACGGCCTCGCAAAAGAGCCCGAACGAGAGGAATCTCGTTCGGGCTCTTTCATATCCGAATCAGATATCCGAATCCGAAAACTACTTCATATATTTGCGGAACACGTGCTCGAAAATCGGCACGTGAATCATAATCATGGTGCCGTAGCCCAAAACGAGTAGCAGGAACAGGCCTTGCGGCATGTAAAACCAGCTGCCGACCAAAAGCGCGATGTAAATCGCGTCGATGGCGGCCATGCCGAGCGTGTGCCCGATATTGCTCACGCCGAATACGAAGGCGTTGCCGAGTGTGCGCCAGAACGAGTTTTCGAAGCGTGACTGTAATGCCCAGATCCATTCGAATCCGATGACCCATACGATGCTCAACGCGAATTTCGGAATCAGCAGCGGCGTGATCTGCAGCACGATCCATGAGTACACGCTGATCGCCCCTGCAATGCCGAAAATCAGCCAATAGCCGGTTGCCTTTACGAAGTTTGACCGGAATGCGGCGAAATAATTGCGGGTGACGGTGCCTTCGCCTGCGAGCGAGCGTCGTGCCGCATCGTGACCGGCGGTCAAGGCCGCGCCGATGGTGACGATCGGAATGCTGGTGACCAACATGAGGATGTTGATCCAAATCGCGTCGACGGCGTCGCTGAGGCCGCGCATAAAGCCGGAGTCGGGTGATAGGAACTTCATGCGTACCAGTCTACTCGGCGGTGCGGCAATCGTTTGCATGCGTACATCGAGTAGCGGTCTGCTGTTCCTTGCGTAGCTTTCTTAGTATCGTTGTCATTGAATGTGCATAAAAAAGTCCCGTCACATATAGACGGGTGTCCGTAAAACAGTTAATCCTCCGTATGGCTTAGACCATGCGGAGGATTTGTTTATGTCTAATCTTCAAACTTGCTGGCGGCAAACGGTTTGTCAAAACCGTTTGCGGACGGCAAGTCCACAGGGGATAGCCGCTTTAGCGGCGCAAGGGGTGTAGCCACCTTGACGGAACGAAGTGACGAAACATTCTCGGTCGTGCAGTTTTCTTCTGCTGACCGGGAATGAAGCTCCGCAGGACGCACTATTCTCGATAGAGAGTATAGAAGTGCGCCCTTTAGTTCCTAAAGGGTTTTTATCAGTTCGACAAACTTGAATTCAATTTTAATGTTTAATTAGTCTTTACAAATCACCTTTGAACCTTCATCATTGACTATAATTGCCTGGTGGTTGTTAATAGCACAGATATTCAAATCCGAAAACTCAGCCATGATTCTCTCGGTAATTTTCTTAAAGGGTGCAGTGAGATAATGGGGAAGAACATAGAAATCAATCAAATCCAGCCCCTCATTATCTTCTTGAGAGTAATCCTCTGGCTTTTCATCCATTTGTTCAATATATTGAATGGTCGGAGCGCATATAATTGCGCCTGCCGACTCACCGATCATCAGTTTTCCGTTTGCCAATTCTTTCTTCAACAGCTCGTCCGTTTCCGTTTTACGTAGCTGGTCCATAAGGAAGAAAGAATTTCCGCCGGTAAAATATATCACATCCGCATCTTCAAAAACAGCCTGTATCGTTGAATAAGCCTCCGTTGAGATATCAATTTCGGTTACAGATGCTCCCAGTTTTTTGAATAGTTTTCGAGCCGAACCAACATAACCGGTGTAACCTTCATGCAGCGAAGCTGTTGGAATAAATGCGACTTTCTTGTTATCAATTTCTTCTTTTATCAAACTTCCTACGCTTGAAAAGTGCGAACATAAAAACAGTTTCATCTAAATTTTCCTTTATGACTTCTGATTTATTGCTCAATTTCGTGTTCAAATTATACCATAAAACTTGTGAACAATTCTACCGCAACTTTGGAATATATGAGAAAAGTCCGAACAGTTTTCTGCCCGGACTTTCTCGCTCAATCATAAATCAATTCCGCTTTCACAACTTCCTCTGCCTGTGCCTTGCAAGCGTTCATCTGCCGTACCCATTCCATTTGGTTTTCAGCTTTCAGCTGTTCGGCCACGTCGTACTGCTTTGCCAGCTCTGGCATGATCAGCTCCATGCGGTTTCGTGCCGCTTCGTCAATCTTAGCGCAATACTGTCTTACATACACCCAGCTATGGTGCGTGACGGGACTTTATGGAGTTATATGAGGACGCTTACTTTTCGCCGTTCATGATGGCGGAAAGCGACTTCACGCGAGGCAGGTCGAACACTTCGTCGGTGTGCACCGCCTTGTGGTCGGGACCTGCCAGTGGCACGCGCCAGTTGCAGTATTCGCTGGACGTGCCCGGCTGGTTCTGCGAACGGGTTTCGCCGACGCCGTCCACCAGCGCCGCCTGCAGAAGCACGGATGGCGAGCGGAGCAGCATCTTGTGCATCGCCTCGACGATCTCTTGAATATGGTCGTCGACGTCCGCGGCGATTTCCGGCGTGATCAGTTCGCTTTCGACCAGTCGGTCAAGCATGGCCTGACGTTCCGCGGTTGCGGACGCCTGGAATTCCTCGACCGGACCGGTGAGCAGGTTCAGTTCTTCGCGCAGCTTGACATGCTCGAACTGCAGGTAGCCTGCGGTCGGTGGCAGATCGTGCGTGGTGACGGATGCCAACGCATACTCGCGGTAATCGGCCGGATCGGCATACGGGTCGCCGGCGTTGGGGGAGTCGTCCACACGGGCGAACCATTCCACCGTGCAGCCGAGCAGACCGTGCTCGGCAAGCACGGTGCGCACGTAATCCGGCACGGTGCCGAGGTCTTCGCCGACCACTAGGCCGTTCACGCGGGAAGCCTCGATCGTGAGGATCGCGATCATCGCCTCATAGTCGTAGGTGACGTATGCGCCGCCGCGTGCGCCTTCGCCCTGCGGAATCCACCACAGGCGGAACAGGCCGAGCACATGGTCGATGCGCACCGCGCCCGCGTGCGAGAACATGTTGTGCACCATTTCGCGGTACACGCCATAACCGGTTTTGGCGAGATAGTTCGGATTGAACGGCGGCTGGCCCCAGTCCTGGCCCTGCTGGTTGTAGAAGTCCGGCGGGCAGCCAACGGTGACGCTGCCGACGGCGAAGCGTTCCGGATTCCACCACACGTCGGCGCCCAGCGAGTGCACGCCCACAGCCATGTCTTGCATGAGGCCCAATGCCATGCCGCTTTCGCGTGCGGCGGTCTGCGCGGCGGTCACCTGTTCGTCGGCGATCCACTGCAGCCAGCATTCGAATTCGACCATGTCGGCATGATCGCGCATGAGTTCGGCCACTTCCGGCGAATTACGGTTCGTCTCCGCGAACCATGTGCCCTCCCATGGGGCGCCCCACATCTGGAATGCCACCGACCACGCGGCGAATGCGCGCAGATCCGGGCCGGCCGCCTCCTTGAACGCTTCGAATGCGGCCTGACGCTCGGCGGAACGCGGCACCTTGAACACGAGCTGCAGCGCCTGGCGCTTGTGCCACCACGCGGAGTTGATGTCGAGTTCGTCGGCATTGTCGTTGGCGGGAGTGACTTCGGCGTGCAAGCGCTCGACTTCGGCCAACGCGGCCTCGTCAAGCCCCGCATATTCCTCGATATCCTGCGGGCGAATGTAGGTGACGTTCATGAATCGGCGCGATTCCGGCAGGTACGGCGACGGTTCGAGCGGCTCGACCGGCGCGGTTGCGTGGATCGGGTTGATGAGCATGAAATCGGCATGCGACTTTTCGGCGGCGTCGGTGAGCAGCAGCTTCAGATCGCCGTAGTCGCCCACGCCCCACGATTCGGCGGAGCGGATGGAATACATTTGCGCCATCCAACCCCAACGCTGCTTTTCGGCAACCGCAGGCGGCAGCGGTACGCGTGCCGGGGCGCAGATCAGTCGCGCCTCGCCGTGCAGCGGGCCCGCGTTGACGCGCAGCGTGTGGTAGCCGGCGGGAATGTCGTCCGGCAGGGTGAGCGTGAGCGAGCCGTCGGTCTGCGGGGCCAAATACATGCACAGGTTGCCCTCATACCGCGTGCCGTCCTCAAGCAACAGGCGTAGCGTCACGTCGTGGCCCTTCGCGCGGATCGGCGTGGTCGCTTCCTTGCCGATGAACTTCACGATGGTCGGTTCCACAAGGGTGTCTGCGATGCGCTGCTTGGTGAGTTCGTACGATGCCGCGATCGCTTCATCGCTGGATGCGTCCACGCCGAGCGCCGCAAGTACGGAGACAAGCACTTCGTCGCGGATTTCCACGTAGGTGCCGAGCTGGTCGATATACGACGTTGAGATGCCGTTGAGTTTGGCGAGCTGAATAAGCGGTCGTGCGATGCGTTCCGCGCTTTCGGTTTGCTGGGTTGCCGTCATAGGTTCCTTCTTTCCGGGGTCGTTGCTGGCCGATGATGCTGCATTGCCACGCGATTGGCGCGCTTCGGTGCGTATACTAACCGTTCTGCTATGTACTGTAGCATATGATGACATCGTTTTCAATAGGCGTGTTATTGGGTGTAAACGTTGAAGTATTGCGATTTTTTAACTACTTTATAGACGTTAGATAGTGATAATGCTTTTTCTGTTTGCCTATCGTTTGCAAGGTGTTTGAAAGTGGATATGACTGCTGTCCTACCGTCGTTGCCACCGCTGTTTCCGAAGTGCGATGGCGTTGCCGATCCATGGGCGCACGCGGCTGGCGTGAACGGCCGTCGAAGCATGGTCGTCGACTTGCCTCGCACCGATCCCGAAGGTTGGGATGCCGATCGCATGCCGGAAGTGCCAATTGCGCAAACGGTTGTTTGGGAAACGCATGTCGGCGATTTCAGCAACGATCCCGCGGGAGGATTTCCCGAATCCCATCGTGGAAAATATCTTGCGTTCACCGACCTGGGAACGACGTTGGACGGTCATCCTGATTTTCCGACGGGATTGTCGTATCTCAAAAAGCTTGGCATTACCGCGGTGCAGCTGATGCCGATCTACGATTTCGGTTCCGTCGACGAAACGATCTGCAGCCGATACAACTGGGGTTACGATCCCGTCAATTACAACGTTCCTGAAGGATCGTACTCCACGAATCCGTATGACGGGTCCGTGCGCATCCGCGGGGTCAAGCAGATGGTGCAGGCGTTGCATAATGCCGGCATCAAAGTGATTATGGACGTGGTCTACAATCACATGTTCTCGCCCGACAACTGGTTCGAGCGCATCGTGCCCGAATACTTCCTGCGCCGCAAGCCGAACGGGGCGTTGTCGAACGGCTCCGGATGCGGATGCGATATGGCCACGGAACGTGCGATGTTCCGCCGTTTTGTGGTGGAATCCGTGGCGTATTGGGCGAGGGAATACCATCTTGACGGCTTCCGATTCGACCTGATGGGCCTGATCGACGTCGACACCATGAACGCCGTGCGCGCCGCTTTGGACGAAATCCCCGACCGTGGGCCGAGCATTCTTATGTATGGCGAACCGTGGTCGGCCAGCGCTACCGCGGCTTTGCCGGGCACCGTGCTTGCCGACAAGGCCGGATTGCCGCAGCTTGATAATCGCATCGGGCATTTTTGCGACACCACGCGAGACGCCATCAAGGGGCATGTGTTCTTCTTGGACCGTCCCGGATACGTTAACGGGGGTATGCATGAGAATGCGGCCTCCGTGCGCGACGCGGTGAACGCCTGGCGTGCCAGCAAACAGCCGGAAGGTGTTGCGGGTCAAGTGATCCAGTATGTTTCCGCGCATGACGATCTGACCTTGTGGGACAAGCTTTGCGCAAGTCTTGCCGCGAAATCGCTGGGCAGCGCCGTTAGTGAAGGCGACAACGAGAATTCCGTGGACGTGCCGAAGGCGTTGTATGACGCCGATCTTTCGGAAGCTGGGCCCGCCTCGGCCGGTTCCGCGATTGCCGGGGCCATGGCCACGGTGATGGATGCGAATCGTATGGCGGCGGGCATTGTGCTCACTTCCGCGGGCATTCCGTTCATGCTGTCTGGCGAGGAGTTCGCGCGTACGAAATACGGCAATTCCGATTCGTACGATTCGGCGCGCGAGCTGAATTGGCTTGATTGGACTCGTGCCTGGCGCATGCGCGATCTGGTGGAGTATTACACGAAACTGATCGCCTTGCGTAAGAGCTCGGCGGAATGGTTTGACGGCGATCGTGTGATCGTCAGCGTGGAAGGCGACGAACTGGTGTTCCGGGTCGGCGACTACTTGGTGGCGGTGAATCCGGGACGTCATATTGGCGCGATTGACGTTGCCTCGACTGCGGTTGCGCCGGTTTCGGAGTCGTCTCGCGTGTGGTGCGGCATGGGTTCGTCCACAAACGCATCCGCGGCGTGCATCAGTGCGGGAGATGGCGATTATTTGATCGTGCCACCGCATACGTTTGCAATCTGGCGGTTGCGGTAACCTCGTGTATAACGCATGTAACGCATTGGTTTGCAAGGGCGGCGGCTGCAAAGTGGCAATCGCCGCCGCCGGTAAAGCGGCGACGATGCCGATGAAAGGACCTGCTATGGAAAACGTGACGCATACCCCTAAATATGAGGTTGTGTTCTTCGATCTGTATGGAACGCTTATTGACATACGTACCGACGAACAGTGCGACGCGGCCTGGCAGGCCTTGTATGACACCGCTTGCGAGCTTGGAGCGCAATACGATTCGGTTGAGGCACTGCGTGAACGTTTCGAAAAACTTGAGGCGCGCGAAATGCTGCATCAGTCGAATCATGCCATCGTTCGCAATGGGTGGGACGAGTTCGACGTGCTGCCGGTGTACCGCTCGCTGCTCATGAATCGCAACGACGAGGCGGAACGGTTGCTGGCGTTGCCGCAGGCCGCTCAAAAGGCCGCGTGGGCGTTCCGTCAGGGTAGCACCAGCATGATCCGCCTGTATCCGGGTGCGCTGGAAATGATTGAAAAACTGCAGGAAGCCGGCATTGTCGTGGCGCTGCTCAGCAACGCGCAATCCTGCTATACCCGTGCCGAGTTGGAAATGACGGGACTCGCCAGCGTGCTTGACGACGTGATCATCTCCAGCGAGGAAAAGATTCGCAAGCCCGCGCGCGATTTGTATATGCTGGCGCTCGACCGTGAATTCGTTACCGCCAAGCATGCGCTGATGGTGGGCAATGACGAGAAGAACGATATTATCGGTGCGCGTTCGGCGGGCATCGACGGCGTGTATTTCCGCACGGAGATTTCGCCGGCCGACGATCCGGATGCGTCGAGTTATGCGGTGCGTTCGTTTAAGGGTGCCGATTATGAAGGATTGCTGGATTACGTGCTGAACGCCTGATCTTTCGCATTGCGTGCGTACTGCTCGTGTATTGCGGGGCGTGCGTTGCGTTGCGCGTATTGCGCGGCGTGCGCCACGTTTACGGGGGTCACCTTTCGTAAAGCGTGTAAGGTATGGTGCATACATTTGCAGCATACGTTCGCAGGATTTTTGCAACAATGGCAAGATGATGCGAGTAAAGCTACGTGAAAGCACGAAAGACATAGTGTGAAACAATCGCGTGAAACATGTCGCACAGGGGTTACGTGAAAAACATATTGCGCGGAATGCTGTGCAAGCGCGTGAGACGCGAAGTTCCGCATATGGCAGCGATGCCGCAACGCGATACCGCGGCGTAATGTCGTGACGTGGCACAGTGCGCGCAGACGATTACGTGCGCGCATGATTGCTTGCGCGATGGAATCGAGGAAAACTCGAGGAGGACTTATGGAAGGCTACACCGAAAACGGCGCCGGAACCGACGTCGCCGACCAGATTGGCTTTGCGGGCATACGCCGCAAGAAAAAGCAGCGCCGCGGATTGAGCGTATTCCAGCTCAAGGTAATCGGCGCGGTGGCGCTGGTGCTTTCCGCCGGCAGTACCACGCTGGTGCCACTGATTTTCGGATCCGACACGAGCAACATGACGTCGCTTACGGCCATGGTGCTATGCGAAGTGGTGTCGTGGTTCGCCGCGCCGATCTACGCGTGGCTGCTGGTGCAAGGCTTCCAGCAGACGCGCAATCGCGTGGCATACGGCGTGCAGCTGCTGTGTTGGCACTAATCGCCGAAGTGCCGTACGATCTCGCCACTTCGGGCAAGCCGTTCGATTTCGGCTCGCAGAATCCGGTGTTCGGCCTGTTCATCGCCTTCGCCATGCTCGCAGCAATGAAATGGGTGGCGCAGCGCTACCAAGGTGCCATGCTCGTGATCTCCGACATTGTGCTGGTAGTGGTTGCCGTATTGTGGGATCTGCTGTTGCGTGTCGGACTGCGCCAGCATCTGATGAGCCTGGGTGCGGTGACGCTTGGTTTCGTGCTGATTTTCTGGCTGATGCGCTCGCGTGAAAACACCATGATGTTCACGGCCGGTCTGTTCGGTGCGGTGATGATGATTGCGCCTGGCGTCGGTGTTGCATTCGTGCACTACTACAATGGCAAACTCGGATACAAACATTCATGGACTAAGTGGATGTTCTATGCCTTCTATCCGGTAATTTTGCTGATTTGCGCGGCTGTCGCATGAAATTTGATCATATTGCGAGAGTTTTGACAACGTTCGCACTATAATGAAAACAGATTGAGAGAGCGTCGTCGCTCCAAATATCCCCCCGTTCCACTGTTGGCAGGAGTGCGATGATGCTGTGAGCTGCAAAGGGGCTGACATGGACAAGGCTGGCATTCGTGAGGTGGCCAAGGCCGCAGGAGTGTCGATTTCGACGGTTTCGCGCGCGTTCACGCGTCCGGAGCTCGTTTCCGAGCGTACCAGGCGCAAGGTGCTCGACGTCGCGGACCGGTTGGATTTTAATATCTCCCGTTCCGCGACGTCACTGAAGTCAGGGCAAACGTACCGTGTCGCCATGCTGATGAATGAGGAAATCACCAGCTGGTTCAATATGGAAGTATTCGCTGGAATCAATTCCGTCATGCATGATGCCGGATACGACATCTCTCTGTTCCAGCATGTCGATACCGGTGAGAACAGGCGTGACTTCTTTACGAATCTTCCGGTGCGACGCAACGTCGACGCCGTGTTCGTAACGTCGTTCGGCGTCGAGCCGGAGGAAATCCAGCAGCTGCAGCGTATTCATGTGCCGATCATCGGCATCAACACGCCATCGCAGGAAGGCTTCGACGCAACGATCTCCATCGACGATGAAGACGGCATGTTCTCGTCCGCGCAGCATCTGATCAATCTTGGGCACAAAAACATTGTGTACGTGTGCTCCGATGCAGTCGATTCGATCAATTCGTCGATCGACGCGCGCGGACAGGGCTTCATTCGCGCATGCAAGACCATGGAGGGCACGCACGATTTCAAATGGCGCGTGCTTTCCGTGCCGCGCGGCAAAACGTTCGCCGATTCGGCGTTGACCGCGCTGCTTGCGTTGGATGAGTTCCCCGACGGCATTTGCTGCCAGACCGATATGATGGCGATTCCGCTCGTGCTGCGCCTTGACCGGTATGAGTATCGCACGCCGCGCGACTATTCGATCATCGGCTTCGACGATTCCGCATATGCCGACACCGTGAACCTGACGACCATGCGTCAGGATCCGTTCGCCATGGGTCGTGCCGCAGCGCGGAAGGCCGTGAAGCTGATTGCGGGGGAGACTCTCGAAAATCCGTATGAGGTGGTGCGTGCCCAGCTTGTGCTCCGCGGCACTGACTCCGTCTACGGCGGAGATCGCTGATTTTTCTGCCACTCTTCTTCATGCCTCCGTACTTGCCGTTTTAATTCACGCCGACAATACGGGGGTATTTTGCATATACTGCCAGCTGCCGCCGTCTGTGCAACGCTGCTGGTGGTGTCTGCACAAGTTCCGTTGCGTGTCTTGGGCGTCGTAGACGACGGTGACTCGCTTTTTGCCGACCGCGTCGAGGTGCGATCCGGAGCGGATTTTCCGGTTTCGCTCGGGTACTTGCCGTCTTCGTAGGATGCGGGGCTTGCAACCATCATCATAGTTCATTTCGCAACCTTGGTTGTCACGGCTCGCTCCCTTACGCGCCCTTGTCTCATATGTAGCTGTTGGAGAGTGTGCGAGCCCTGAAAATTTATCCCTGTGGTCGGAGGTTTTGCCGCCTGTTGCGAGGTTATGAGATTTCCATGGTTGATTTGTGATTGTTGATTGTAACGAGTGTGGATGGGCGGCGGGGTTCGGGGAAAATTGGGGTGTGGTACACAGGTGTACTAGAGGGTATTTTCATGAAAATTTCTGCAAATGAATGAAACGGTTTGTAATCATTTGTTTCGCGACACGCCGTGGAGGGTATCGGTTGGGTTAACAAAGGCTGATCGCAGGGGTAACCTCGGCGTTTTTGCGAACGATTTCAAACTTCAGTTGGCAGAACGGATTACGTGGCCTGGATGGCAGCCACCATCTGCGCCGCAGCATTGGTACTCTTAGGCGTAGTGAGGATCGCGAGAAAGCGGGAAGGCAAGCAGTAGCGTGAAACGGCGGCATAACGGAAGCGAATCGGGAGAACCGAACGCTGAAGCGCGCCGAAATGCCGGTGATGCCTCTGCAGAGTTTTTTGAATCTTTTGAAATTTCGGAAGTTTCTGAATCTGCGGGAACTGCTGAATCTTCAGAATCATCTGAATCTTTGAAAACTTCAAAATCTTCAAAAACTGCAGAACAATCGAAGAAACCGAAGAAGAAGTCGAACGCGCTGCTCGACGTATTAATCGCAATATCCGCAATATTCATGATCGGCGCGATCTGCCTCATCGCATACCCAACATTCAGCGACTGGTGGAACCGCATGCACCAGTCGTACGCCGTGGCAAGCTACGTGGAACAAACCGAAGATCTCTCCGGCGAAGAAAAACAGCACATGCTCGACGCGGCGCACGCCTACAACGAGGCGCTCGCGGCGAACGGCGACCGCTGGCACCTTACCGACGAACAGCGGCAAACATACGAAAACACGCTCGACATAACCGGTACCGGCATCATGGGATACGTGACCATACCGCGCATCAAAGTGAAACTGCCCGTCTACCATGGCGCCAGCGAAGGCGTGCTGCAAATCGCGGCAGGGCATTTGGCGGGAACGTCACTGCCCGTAGGCGGCGAAACCACGCATGCGGTGATTTCCGGGCATACCGGACTGCCCAGCGAAACTGCTCACCGGTCTCGACGAACTGCAAAAAGGCGACACGTTCGCATTCCACGTGCTCGACGAAACCTACACGTATCAGGTTGACCAAATTTCCGTAGTGCTGCCGAGCGACATCAGCAAACTCAACATCGAATCCGGCAAAGACTATGCGACGCTGATCACATGCACGCCATACGGGGTGAACTCGCACAGGCTGCTCGTGCGCGGGCATCGCATGCCGAACCCGAAGGTGCCGGACGCGACCACGTACGACGAGCCGGGGTATATGACGGCTGTGGCGGCTCTTGTGATTGGGCTGCTCGTGTCGATCATTGGATTCGCGTGCGTATGGCTGGCACGGCTGTGGCGGCGCGGGCGCATCGTGAAAGCCGATCGCGTGGCTGCCGGACGCCACTCGTCCGGCAGGCGGGCGTAGTTTCTCTTCTTCCTTCTCGTATTCTGCCGGTCTTGCGACGCTGCGATGTGCGGGAATGTACTATCGCAATTATCGCAAGATGAAGAAAGTGCGATGGTAGGGGAGAGATGAAGAAATCGGACATTTCCAATATTTCGAATGCTGAAAGTGCCGAACGCGCTGAAGAAAGTGTGCGATCGAGTGTGCAGCCGAGCGGGAAATTCGGCGGGAAAGCGGATCGACTGTTTGGCGCGGATCCTGCGGGACTCGACGAATCCGCGCGAGGCATTGCGGTGCTGGTGATCGTCGGCGTGGCAGTAGGACTGCTGTCAGGCATGTTCGGCATCGGCGGCGGCACCGTGATCGTGCCCGCGCTGGTATGGCTCGGACTGACACAACGCAATGCGGCGGCGACGTCAATGCTTGCGATCGTACCGACCTCGATTTCCGGCGTCATTTCTTACGCGACTTGCGGAAACGTGGACTGGCTCGCCGCGCTGCTGCTGTTTTGCGGCATGTTTGTGGGCGGGCAGATTGGCAGCTGGCTGCTTTCGCGTTTGCCGGAACTTGTGCTGCGATGGATTTTCGTAGTGTTTCTCGTGTTTGTGGTGGTGAACCAGATAAGTTTTGTGCCGTCGCGCGACCAGAACATTGCGATGAGTGCGCTGACCGGAGTTTGCCTGGCGCTGCTGGGCGTGGTGATTGGCATATTGGCGGGACTGCTGGGGATTGGTGGCGGGGCGCTCGCCGTGCCCGCGCTATCGATGCTGTTCGGCGCTTCCGATCTGATTGCGCGAGGCACGTCGCTGCTGGCCATGTTTCCGAACTCGATCACGACGAGCGTGGCAAACCTGAAACGAAGGCTGGTACATGTGAAGGCCGCGCTGATTATTGGCTTGGTGGCTGCCGTTACCGCGCCATTCGGTACGTGGATGGCGGGCGCGGTCTCGCCCCGCGTCGGATCGATTCTGTTCGCCTGCTACCTGTGCGTGCTCCTGATTCGCAGCCTCTTCGTAGCCGTCAAGGCCACTCGTTCCGCCCGCGCCTCTTCCTGACCGTTTGCCCTTCATGCGGCAAAAGCATGAGTCATAATTCAGTATTTAGGGGGTATTGGAATGATGGTTGACGGAAAGAGGATTTGAGATAAGTGTTCACTTTGTGAAGACGAGAGTTCACGTTTTGTTCGTCCAAAACGCCTCGGAAGTTGGTTTGCGAAACCTGGCGTGGAGATTGCAATACAGCACAGGCTGAAGAAAGAAGAAAAAGATGAGCAATCGAAAGGCTCTCAAAGGAGCGATTGCAGCAATCGCTTCCGTTGCAACGCTCGGCGCGCTTGCGGCACCGGCGCTCGCCAACGAAACTTCCACTTACAATCTGAACGGCAAGTCCGTTGCGGAACTGGCTCAGCACGGCGGCGCACAGCGCATTGCTGCCGTCGGCAACGGCACCGCCAAGAACGTCATCCTGTTCATCGGTGACGGCATGGGCGATTCCGAAATCACCGTCGCCCGCGATTATCTCAAGGGGGCAAACGGCCACTTCGAAGGCCTTGACGCAGTCGGCCAGCCGGCAGAGCTCGGCGACACCAATGCCGGCACCGGCCAGTACACCACCCCGGCCGTGCTCGAATCGCACTCCACCGAGCGTGGCTGCTACGGTCCGCAAGGCAAGACCGACGGCAGCTCCAACGACGCGCTCAAGCGCTGCCTCGCCAACCAGCTCAAGGAAAACGGCGGCATCGGTTCCATTTCCGAGCAGCTGCTCGATACCCGCGCTGACGTGACCATCGGCGGTGGTTCCAAGTACTTCCGCCAGACCGTGCAGGGCGGCGAATGTGCTGGCAAGACCGTGTGGGAGCAGGCCAAGGAAATGGGCTACCAGACCGTCGAGAACGATCCGGCCGCAATCGCGATGATCGTCAAGACCGCCAAGATCAGCCGCTGAAAATCTGAAGAGATCTGAAGATCGCAGCTGAAGATCATAACTGAAGATTGAAAAACTGAAGATCGCAAATAAGATCCGGATCGCACGCATTGCAGTGTGGTCCGGATCTTTTGCTTCATCGCACGATTCAGGTTTGGTGACTTCACGATTTGTGGTCTGACCTCACGATTTCATTTTTTAAGCCTTTTTCCGAATCGTGAGGTCGCCAAATCGAAATCGTGAGGTCAATGCAGACAGGGCGGGCCGCAAATCCAAAATGAGATGGGTCATTCAACGCAACAAGCGTTGTGAGATAATATCCTTCGGGATGTCTATCTCGCAAACCGGGAGATTATCTCTCGACATCCAAAGTATTATCAACAAAGTATTACCAGCAAAGGAGCATTCGTGCGTATTTACAATCTGACGGATAATGACGATGCCGCGATTGTCGCGCAGCAGGGCATTTTCCAGGTCATGGAGTGGAAGCGCGATTTTTCCGTGACGTACGGCAGCGCCATGGACGCCTACTATGCGTCCGAAATGAACGTGCGCCGCCGTCAACTGGTCTGCAATCTCAATGGCAAGACCGGCGCGGTTGTGCAGGCGGGCGCCATGCAGTGGACCGTCGGCCATGTCGAAGTGACGACCGGTGTGAAGGGCGTTGGCGATTTCATCGGCAAGCTGGCGCGTGGCGCGGTCACCAACGAGTCTGCGGTCAAGCCGGAATACGTGGGCAATGGCGTGGTTGTGCTCGAACCGACCTACCGTCATGTGCTGCTGCTCGATCCGAGCCAGATGGGCGGCGCCATCACCGTGAACGACGGCCTGTTCTACGCTTGCGAAACCACGATTCAGCAGCATGCGGTTATGGTTTCGCGTCCGAGCGCGATGGTGGCCGGCGGCGAGGGCCTGTTCAACCTGTCGCTGATGGGCCAGGGAACGGTTGCGTTGGAGTCGCCGGTGCCCGCTTCCGAAATCGTGACCGTCGATTTGGAGAACGACGAGCTGAAGGTGGACGGCAATTTCGCGATCGCGTGGACGAACGGCCTGCAGTTCACGGTCGAGCGTTCCACGAAGACGCTGATCGGTTCGGCTGCGAGCGGCGAGGGCTTGGTCAACGTGTATCGCGGTACGGGTCGTGTGCTTCTCGCGCCGGTCGCCGCCAATCTGGCTAATCCGAACGCGGGTTCCGGTGCGGCCTGATTTGGCCGGTTGATTGCAGTCAATGGCGATTCGTCAACGAAAGGCAGTTGAAACGTTGACGGATTGCGTTCGCGCCCTGCCGATGGTGAGACGGCAGGTTTTGTTGAGATTGCGATTTGGTTGATGTTCGATGGTGATCGCGCCTTGAAATCGTGTCTTGAGATTGTGTCTGAAAAAAAGTTGAGCGAAGGAAGCTCAACTTTTTTGTAGATTTGGGAATAATCGCTTGCGATTCAAAGTTGAGTGGTGTAGGCTCAAGTTTTGGAAAGTCCGGAAGGCGGCAAACCGAAACTCGGGCGAAAGAACGAATAGAACAGAAAACGCATAGCGAACCTATCTACAAAGGAGACAAGTTATGGGACGCGCAGTTGGCATCGATCTGGGTACTACTAATTCCTGCATCGCAACTCTTGAAGGTGGCCAGCCCACCGTTATCGTGAACGCTGAAGGCGCTCGCACCACGCCGTCCGTCGTGGCATTCAGCAAGTCCGGCGAGATCCTCGTCGGCGAAGTCGCCAAGCGTCAGGCCGTGACCAACGTCGACCGCACCATCAGCTCCGTCAAGCGCCACATGGGCACCGACTGGACCGTTGAAATCGACGGCAAGAAGTGGACTCCGCAGGAGATCTCCGCACAGGTGCTGATGAAGCTGAAGCGCGACGCCGAAGCCTACCTCGGCGAACCGGTCACCGACGCCGTGATCACCTGCCCGGCATACTTCAACGACGCTCAGCGTCAGGCCACCAAGGACGCCGGCACCATCGCAGGCCTGAACGTGCTGCGTATCATCAACGAGCCGACCGCAGCCGCACTGGCCTACGGCCTCGAAAAGGGCAAGGAAGACGAAACCATCCTGGTCTTCGACCTCGGTGGCGGCACCTTCGATGTGTCCCTGCTGGAGATCGGCAAGGACGACGACGGCTTCTCCACCATTCAGGTGCAGGCCACCAACGGCGACAACCACCTGGGCGGCGACGATTGGGATCAGAAGATCATCGACTGGCTCGTCGGCGAAGTCAAGAACAAGTACGGCATCGACCTGAGCAAGGACAAGATCGCCCTGCAGCGCCTGAAGGAAGCCGCAGAGCAGGCCAAGAAGGAGCTGAGCTCCTCCTCGAGCACCTCCATCTCCATGCAGTACCTGGCCATGACCCCTGACGGCACTCCGGTGCACCTGGACGAAACCCTGACCCGCGCTCACTTCGAGAGCATGACCTCCGACCTGCTGGGCCGCTGCCGCACCCCGTTCAACAACGTGCTGCACGACGCTGGCATCGGTGTTTCCGACATCGACCATGTGGTGCTCGTCGGCGGTTCCACTCGTATGCCGGCCGTCAAGGAGCTCGTCAAGGAGCTTACCGGCGGTAAGGAAGCCAACCAGTCCGTGAACCCGGATGAAGTCGTGGCCGTCGGCGCAGCCGTGCAGTCCGGCGTCATCAAGGGCGACCGCAAGGACGTGCTGCTCATCGACGTGACCCCGCTGTCCCTCGGCATCGAGACCAAGGGTGGCATCATGACCAAGCTCATCGACCGCAACACCGCCATTCCGACCAAGCGTTCCGAGGTCTTCTCCACCGCTGAAGACAACCAGCCGTCCGTGCTCATCCAGGTCTATCAGGGCGAGCGTGAGTTCGCTCGCGACAACAAGCCGCTGGGCACCTTCGAGCTGACCGGCATCGCTCCGGCTCCGCGTGGCGTTCCGCAGATCGAGGTCACCTTCGATATCGACGCCAACGGCATCGTGCACGTGTCCGCCAAGGACAAGGGCACCGGCAAGGAACAGTCCATGACCATCACCGGCGGTTCCGGCCTGGGCAAGGACGAAATCGACCGCATGGTCAAGGAAGCCGAAGCTCACGAAGCCGAAGACAAGAAGCGCAAGGAAGACGCCGAAACCCGCAACCAGGCCGAATCCTTCGCCTATCAGACCGAGAAGCTCGTCAACGACAATAAAGACAAGCTCTCCGACGATGTGGCCAAGGAAGTCACCGATAAGGTCAACGAGCTCAAGGAAGCCCTGAAGGGTGAGGACATTGAGAAGATCAAGTCCGCCCAGAGCGAGCTGATGACCTCCGCCCAGAAGATCGGCCAGGCCCTCTACGCACAGCAGGGTGCCGCCGATGCCGCAGGCGCCGCAGGTGCCGCCGGTTCCGCTCCCGCTGACGACGACGTGGTTGACGCCGAAGTCGTGGACGATGACGACAAGGACAACAAGTAATCATGTCCGACTTCAACAAGGACGAATATCTGAACGACCTGCCCGACATGGACAACCTGTCCGGGCAGGCCGGCCCTGCAGCCGGTGCATCGCAGGAATCGCAGAATAATGGCGATTCTGCGGCAAGTGCAACTTCCGATTCTGCAGCAACTTCCGAAACTGCAGCGAACGCAGCATCTTCCGAATCGCAAGAAAACGGCGATGCTGCGGATGGTGCGACGCAAGATGGTGAAGATACGCTGACTCCGCTTGGCCAGGCCAAGAAGGAAGCGGCGGAATACTTGGAAGCCCTTCAGCGCGAACGTGCGGAATTCATCAACTTCCGCAATCGTTCGCAGAAGGAGCAGGAACGCTTCCGCCAGCACGGCATCATCGACGTGCTGACCGCACTGCTGCCGGCACTTGATGACATCGATCGCATTCGCGAACACAGCGAAATGGACGAATCCTTCAAAGCCGTTTCCGCCAAAATCGACAAGGCGTTCGAAAAGTTCGGCGTCGAGAAGTTCGGCGAAAAAGGCGAGGATTTCGACCCGACCAAGCATGACGCGATCCTGCACAAGCCGGATCCGCAGGCCGAGAAGGAAACCGTCGACACCGTGGTGGAAGCCGGCTACCGTATCGGCGACCGCGTGATTCGCGCGGCTCGCGTGGTCGTGGCGTCCCCGCAGAGCTAGCGCAGTGACAGCGATTTCAACAACAACAGGCATTTGACATCAGCAACCTCGTGAAAGGAGGCACATCATGGCTGAGAATGAATGGCTGAGCAAGGATTTCTACAAGGTCCTCGGTGTCTCCAAAGACGCCACGGACGATGAGATTACCAAAGCGTACCGCAAGCTGGCGCGCAAGTACCATCCTGATCTGAACAAGACCAAGGAAGCGGAGGAAAAGTTCAAAGACATTTCCGAAGCGTACGACGTGCTCAGCAACAAAGACAACCGCCAGAAGTACGACGCCATCCGTCAGTTCGGCATGGGCGGCGCGCGCTTCGCCGGCGGCTCCGGTGCGGGCGGATTCGACGCGGGGGCATTCTCCGACATTTTCGGTTCGATGTTCGGCGGTGGCGCTGGCGCTGGCGCTGGCGCTGGAGCATATGGCACGGGCGGCAATGGCTCGCGCATCCGCTTCCAGACCGGTGGCGGCAATCCGAATATCAACGATATTTTCTCGATGTTCGGTGGCGGCGCTGGTGGCCCTGCCGGGGCTGGCAACCCCTACGGGGGCAGCTACGAGCAGGCTGCGCAGCCGGAAGATGGCGAAGACCGCAATTCCAAGATCAATCTGACTTTCCGCCAGTCGGTCAAGGGGGCAACGGTTTCACTGTCTGCCGACGGAAAAAAGTTCAAGACGCATGTTCCAGCGGGCGTGCGTGACGGGCAGAAAATCCGTATTCCAGGCAAGGGCAAGCCGGGTCGTAACGGCGGAAAAAACGGCGATCTGTACCTGCAGATCAACGTTGCCGAAGATCCGAAATTCAGCCTGCGCAAGCGTGACATCATCATGGATCTGCCAATCACCGTCGGTCAGGCTGTGGCGGGCGCGAAAGTGACCGCACAGGATATCGACGGCAACGAAGTCACCTTCAAAGTGCCGGCAGGCTCGTCCAGCGGCACCGAAGTGCGCATCTCCGGCAGGGGCGTGGCCAACAGGCAGGGCGACGGCGATCTGATCGGGCGTGTGCAAATCCGCATTCCCGACAAGCCGAGCCTGAAAGTCAAGCATGCGGCAAAGGAATTCGACAAGGAGTGCGGCGATTTCGCTGACGAACTTGCCAAGGAGCGCTGATTGCCATGGCACGCGCATCCCGGACCTCCCAAGCCCGTGCGGCGCGGCAGGCCAAAATGCTGTACGACATGTGCGCAATGGCGATCGTGGCCGGCAGGGCCGATCTGGACGGGGCGGACGAAGTTGGTTTCGACATCGAACTGCCGATGTTCACGGTCGGTCGCGCCGGCGAACTCGCCAACGTGCATCCGCAGACGCTCCGCCAATACGATCGTTTGGGGCTGGTGGTGCCGCAACGCACGGACGGTGGCGCTCGCCGGTATTCGCTGCGAGACATCTCGCGCCTTGCGAAAGCGCAGCAGCTGAGTCAGGAAGAAGGCATCAACCTGGCTGGCATCGCGCGGATCCTTTCCTTGGAAGAGGAGAACCGCGAGCTGCGCCGGCAAGTCGAGCGATTGCGCCGGCCGGCCGGTTCCAGCGTGTTCGCGGCCGATGCGGACGGTGGCATTGTGGAAATCGAACGTTCCCGCCGCGCTCGCATGTGGCGTCGGCAGATTCAGGTCGACGCCCGTCAGCTGCCGTCGCGCGAGTCCGTGGAGGCCGCGCGTGTCGCGGCTGATGCGTACGACATGCGCGGTGGGGGTGTCGCAGGCGAAAACGAGGGGATTGAGAGGGGTAAACCCGTTTCTCGGCCGATTTCCAGGTCTATCGTGCTTTGGGGGATTGACTGATTTTCAGAAAACATTGAAAAAAAATTCAAAAACAGGCATATCTTGCAACAGATGTGCCTGTTTTGTTATATAGTTTTACCAAATGCATTGCTTCCTGCGACGATGTCGTCGTTGTGGGAAATAATGTTGAGTATCCGCGTTCTAACTGTCATTCTTCCGGTCGTCAAGGTGCTTCGGTGAAAGATGGTTCTCTTTGCCCATGAATAATCATGGAGGAGGGGGTAAGATATGCGGCGAGAACAGGAAAGGTTAGGAGCGTACAGTGCCAAGAGTTGCGTTCACAGCTAAGACCCGCAAGTATCTCGGGTCTCTGGATGCCGTGGAATCGGTCACCCAGTATCGTATTTGTTACTCCAAGGAGTTTCGCGATGATTGCATGCGCAGGTATGCCGAAGGTGGCTCGCCTGCCGCGATTTTCCGCGAGGCCGGGCTTGATCCGAAGATCATCGGATACAAGCGCGTGGAACGTTGCATCGCTCGCTGGAAGGCGGAAAATGCGGAAAAGGCCGCTGAAACCGCTGTGGAAAACAGTGAAAATCAGGGAGAGTGAATTTCAAATCTCCCGATACAAGTGAAATTTTCGAATTTCATGGATTATAGCGATGGGGGTTGCCGATAATTCGTGAAAAAAATCGGATGATTTTGCGAATACGTAGGCGCGAAGTATTGCGTCGATATGGGAAGCGCTCGGATGGAGGACCGTCCGGGCGCTTTTCGTTTGCCTCGCTTGTATGCCTGTTTGTTGTCTGCCGTTTTGCCGCGACTCGCGAATGCTGCCGTCTTGCCGCTCTGCTGAAATGGCAGTGGAAGTCGCGATGGACGGCGCTGCCCGGAAATCCGGTGCTCCGCGTCCGACGGTCGTAGGGAAGGAACATCATGACCGAGACGAACCTGATGATCAAGGCCGTGTTTTGGGATATGGACGGCACGCTGATCGATTCCGAACCGTATTGGCATGAGGGTGAGATGAAAATCGCCGCCGCGCATGGCGGATATTGGGATGAGGAGCTCGCCTGGCAGGGTTCGGGCACGCCGGTTCCGGATGTGGCCCGTCGCATGGTGGAGCATGGTTGCCAGCTGTCGATTGAAGAGATCGGCCAGGGCATGATCGATTACGTCGCCCAAAAGGAATTCGAGCGCATTCCGTGGATCGAAGGCGTGGAAGACGTGCTTGTCGCGCTGCGTGACGCTGGCGTTCCTTCGATGCTGGTCACCACGTCGCCGCGTCATCTTGCGGAGAATCTGGTTGCCCAAGCGCCGGCTGGCGCGTTTGCGGGCTACGTGTGCGGCGATGATGATGTTGAGAAGAAGCCGTCTCCGGCCCCGTATTTGGAGGCGGGTCGTCGCTTGGGTATCGCTCCGGAAGATATGAAGTACTGCATTGCGATTGAGGATTCCATGTCGGGCCTGCGTTCGGCCGTCGCCTCCGGCGCGACGACGATCGGCCAGACCGGGTTCATGCAGATCGACAATTCCAACGGCCCGCAGTTCGCCTCGATCAAGGGCTACGAGGGCATTGACGCGGCCTCGCTCGACGCTTTCGTGCGTCAGCGCGTATCCCAGGCCTGATTTTTCGCCCCATCTCGCTTACGTATGGCAGATTTGTCTGGTGGCTAGGAAAAGAAAAAGCCCGCTGCGGTGGAATGAATGCAGCGGGCTTAGTGGAGCCGACGGTAGTCGAAACCGCGACCTCTTCGATGCGAACGAAGCGCTCTACCAACTGAGCTACGGCCCCAAGTCATGTCTAGCAACACGCTAAGCAAGACAACTCTCGCGATTCTAGTACGAAGTCTGTACGAATGCAATCTGCGAGATTCGCGTGTTGCGGAATATCCCTTGCAGGAAAAGCATGCGAAAGCATACGAAAACGGTGCCTTCCGAAAAATCGAAAGACACCGCAATCGCAAGAAAAGGAGAAAACGTAAGATCAGGCTTCCGCGGTCGCGGTATCAGCCTTCTTTTTGCCGAACTTTGCTTTGAGCAAGCCGACGAAGGTAGGAATCAGCGACAGCACGAGAATCGCAATGATGACCAGCTCGAAATGCTTCTGCACGGCCGGAATGCCGCCGAAGAAGTAGCCGAGCAGCGTGAACAGGGTGGACCAGCACAGGCCGCCAAGCACGGAGAACGGGGTGAAACGGCTCCAACGCATGCCGGAAATGCCGGAAATGAACGGCATGAACGTGCGGATGAACGGGAAGAAACGGCCGAGGAACACGGCGAGCGGGCCCCACTTTTCGATCATGCCTTCGGTTTTGGCGAGGTGTTCGGGGGTCATAGCCTTGACTCTGCCGGATTCGATGATGCGACGGCCGAAGAAGTGGCCGATCCAGTAGTTGCACTGGTCGCCGATGATCGGAGCGCACCAGACCACGGGCAGCAGCGCGAACAGCGGTAGTGCGGAAACGCCGGTCTGGGCGTCGGGCGCGGCGAAGAAGCCGGCGGCGAACAGCAGGGAGTCGCCCGGCAGGAACGGGAAGAACACGACGCCGGTTTCGACGAACACAATCAGGAAGATGAAACCAAGCGTGGGGGCGACGCCCATGGAGATCCAGCTGGCGATCGCCGTGCGCGGATCCTTGAGCAGATTAATGAAGAAGTTGATAATTCCCATGAAATGCTCTCTGTGAGTACCTTACATCTAAACGTCCAAAATTAAGTGGTTCAGGCTGCCTTGTGTGGGTTGGCCTTGCGGAACCAATGTCAGCCTACCAGTGGCCCTCTAATGCGGCGCCTAGTAATGCCCGACGGTTGGCAAATCTGCACAAACGGACGCAAAGTGCCAGCTGCGGTGGGTGATTTTGGTTTGGTGGTGTTTGGCGTTTGGCTGTTTGGCTTTAGAGTGTGCGATATATCCGGTATATCGCATATCGCTCATTGTGATTTGGCGTTGTGACCTCACGATTTTGGTTTTTTTTTGGGGGGGGGGTGACCTCATGATTTTGATTTGGTGGCCTCACGATTTGAAAAAAGGCGGCGAAAAACGGAATCGTGAGGTCAACAAATCAAATAGTGGGGCCGCTGAACACGAATCGCGCATGTTGACGGTACGAAAGTGTGTTTCGATGGCGCGGAAGATAGAGTGGAAACCGCAGTAAGGCAATGCGAGAGCGGTTGGGGCAATGTAAGACTAGGCGAATACGGCAAATACAAGGGAGTGTGAATCGTGGCGGAAAATCTTGCGCAATCGGTTGATGGGAATCTGAATCGGCAATCGCGGGCGCTGCTCGAAGCGTTGCATGCGGCGGCCGGAAAATTCTCCATGTTCGGTCATCAAAACGAAACCAGCAATGTGATTACCCCCGATACGGATTCCGACGTGCATGCCGTGACCGGCGCATATCCGGCGGTCTGGGGCAATAATTCGGGCGCTGCCGGCACGGGCGCATATGGCACTCCGCTGCCGGAATCGCCGTATGCGCGCGATTTCAACGCTTTCGCGCGCAACAGCTTCATACGCGGCCGATTCGCTGCCACGTATGTACACGAGGTAAGTACGTGTGCGCGGTGTAAGCATGCGTTTGCGGGCGGATTCTTCCAGTCGGTGGAGGAATCTGCCCGCTTTTAGTCTTGTAGGCGGGCGGATTCTTCCAGTCACTGGAAGAATCAGGACGTTTTTAAGACTGTTGGCGTCCGGATTGTTCCAATGTCTGGATGTTTTGGGATGTTACTGGGGCTGTAAGCGGGGTGATTGTTCCAGTGGGTGGGGGAATCACCCCGCTGAGGGTCTGTTTTGTGTCCGGATTGTTCCAGCGATTGGGGGTTTAGGACGCGGGGAGGGCTGTTTTCCTTTGCGTTGGATAGGCTGAAGGCATGGAACGCATGAATGAGACGTTGGACTTGAAACTGAATGAGTTGAGTGCGAATACGGCAGAAGTAACGGGAACTGCGGGAATGGTGAATACGGCGGAGATGGCAGAATCGCCGACAGCGGCGGAACAGTCTGGCACAGAACAGTCTGGCACGGGACTTGACGCCCTCGTGTGCGGAACCGACGTTCCGCAAGGCACGGTGGTGATGGCTGCCACGCCGATCGGCAACACGGCCGACGCCTCCGCACGCCTCATTGCGCTCCTGGAACGCGCCGACATCGTGGCCGCCGAAGACACCCGCCGTCTCTACGCGCTCGCCAACCGTCTCGGCGTGCACGTGAACGGCCGCGTGGTGGCCTACCACGATCACAACGAGCGAGACAAGTCCGACGGTCTGCTCGATCAGGTGGAAACCGGCGCTACCGTGCTGGTCGTGTCCGACGCGGGCATGCCGACCATCAACGATCCGGGTCTCGCGATTGTGCGTCGCGCCATCGAACGTGGTCTGCCCGTCACCTGCGCTCCCGGCCCGTCCGCAGTACTGGACGCGCTGTGCCTTTCAGGACTGCCCACCGACCGCTTCTGCTATGAAGGATTCCTGCCGCGCAAGCATTCCGAACGCGTGCAATACCTGCGCACCCTGCGTTCTGAACGCCGCACCATCGTGTTTTACGAAACCCTGCATCGCATCGACGATTCCATGGCCGACTTGCTTGACGTGTTCGGTCCGAACCGCAAGATGGCGCTTTGCCGTGAACTTACCAAGGATTTTGAGCAGATCCGTCGCGGAACCATCGCGCAGATTCGCCAGAGCGTGATCGACGAGCCGCCGCGCGGCGAAATGGTGTTGGTCGTTGCCGGCGCTTCCGAAGAGGAGGCCGACGCTGCTGCCCCCGCATCGTTGAGCGTCGAAGACTTGGCGGTGCTGTCGATCGACCGTGCGCAGGAAGACAATCTGCGCATCAAAGACGCGATTTCGCAAGTCGTTGCCGAGCATCCCCTTGCGGACGGCTCGCTTGCCAATCGCAAGCAGGTCTACAATGCGGTTCTTGCGATGAAGCAGTAAGTCCATATTAGTTACCGTCCGGCGATTGCCTATCGTGCGATTGCCCGTCGCGCAAGTGTTAGCTGCAAGCTTGCGATCCGCACGATTCCAACGATTCCAGCAGTATTTGCAGGGCGCGGGCCACGTCCGGCCCGCCGACTTGCGCAAGATAGTCCAACATCGCCGGTGTTGTGGAAGGATTGGCGACCAGCCATTTGCGCAGTTGCGGCGCGTATTCCGCGATATGCCATAGCACGTCCTGCGGTGTGTCCGGACTGCACGCCACCAGCGGCGTCAATGGAATTGGGGGAGACGGCGGATCCACCAGCGGTTTCGGCCGCGGTTTGGGCTGGTATGGCGGCGGTTCGCGGCGTGTCCGCTGTGCACGGTGTGCGAGATTCCGCGCATCCCGATGCGTCGCGCGATGCGTCCGTGGCCTGCGTTTTTCTTGGATCCCGAGCAGTCTGCGGAATCCGTTTGCTCTGTCGGCACCTATCCTGTCGGCGTGCGTCGCGCGCCGCGCCTTATGCCTGCTATGCGCTGCGCTCATATTCGTCGCTTCTTCCGTCGATCGCAAGAATGTAGTTGCGCGCCTGTGGCGCGTTGCGAATATGCTTCGTCTCCTGCATGATTTGCATGCAATCGTTGGAGCGGAAATGAAATTCCTGCATGAGCATGCAGATGATTTCGGAAACCAACGATTCGCTTTCGGGGGTGCAGTTCAATGCGAGATCGCATGCGGTGCGAACAGGCGTGGTCACGATGATCGGACCGACTTTGATGGTGTGTTCGTTTGGTGCGAGACGGTTGAAAACGTTGATTTTACGGCCGTAACGTAGCGCTCGATAGTGGGCTTTCGCGATAATGTCGATGGATTCGGGGAAGGTGCCGCCTAGCCAAACCCATGCGGCGGTGCGTGAACATGCCACGGACCGGCTCGGCAGCAATGTCGCGATGATGCAGGCCCGCCCGTACAACGTGTCCGAATCGTGGCATGAATAGGCGTTCGCGCTGTCGAGCTTGCACAGCGCGCCGGATGAGGCCAGCAGGTTCAGGCACATCGGGCCCGGAAGGTCATCGTTGCCCAGAAGGGGTGGTGGAGTGTCCATGACGGTACCGTAGCGGATTCGAATTCCGTTGCGCCACCAGCCCCCGAAAATCTGTGGATATGTGGAAAATGATTGTTACGTAATGCAACAATGTGGATAGATCGGCAGATATGCAAATTATGATGCAAACTATTTCAAACGATTGAAATCGATGATCGCACGTCCATCCTCCAATAAAAATCCAACTACCGAAATACATGGAAAATGCGGGATATGGCGCTTTGTATAATCGGGCACCATGAGTCATATTTTGGTGAATGTTGCTTGGCCGTATGCTAACGGCCCCCGTCATATCGGTCACGTCGCCGGATTCGGCGTGCCCTCCGACGTATACGCGCGCTACGAGCGCATGAAGGGCAATGACGTGCTGATGGTGTCTGGCACCGACGAGCACGGCACCCCGATCCTGGTGGAAGCCGACAAGGAAGGCGTCAGCGCACAGGAGCTCGCCAACCGTTACAACCGTGTGATCGCCAAGGATCTGTGCGATCTCGGCCTGAGCTACGACCTGTTCACCCGCACCACCACCGGCAATCACGAGCAGGTGGTGCAGGAACTGTTCAAGCAGTGCCTCGCCAACGGCTACATTTATAAGGGCACCCAGAAGGTCGCCATCTCGCCGTCCACCGGCCGCACCCTGCCTGACCGTTACATCGAAGGCACCTGCCCGATCTGCGGTGCCGACGGTGCCCGCGGCGACCAGTGCGACGCCTGCGGCAACGAACTCGACCCGGACGAGCTCATCAATCCCGTTTCCAAAATCAACGGCGAAACCCCGCGCTTTGAGGAAACTGAACACTTCTTCCTCGACCTGCCGGCGCTCGCCGAAGCCAATCTCGCATGGCTGAAGACCCGCGAAGGCTGGCGTACCAACGTCATCAACTTCTCCATCGGCCTGTTCAAGGAAGTCAAGCCGCGTGCCATCACGCGTGACATCGACTGGGGCATTCCCGTTCCGGTTGCCGGCTGGATCGACAATCCGAACAAGAAGCTGTACGTGTGGTTCGACGCGGTGATCGGCTACTTGTCGGCATCCATCGAATGGGCTCGCCGCAAGGGCGATCCGGAAGCATGGCGCGCATGGTGGAATGATCCGGAAACCCCGGGCTACTACTTCATGGGCAAAGACAACATCACGTTCCACTCCCAGATCTGGCCGTCCGAAATGCTCGGCTACAACGGTCAGGGCTCCAAGGGCGGCGAAACCGGCAAGCTCGGTCCGCTGAACATGCCGGAGCAGGTCGTGGCTTCCGAATTCATGACCATGGAAGGCAAGAAGTTCTCGTCTTCGCGTGGCATCGTCATTTATGTGAAAGACATTCTCGCCCGCTACCCTGTGGACGCCGTGCGCTACTACATTTCCGTGGCCGGTCCGGAAAGCTCCGATTCCGACTTCACGTGGGCTGAGTTCGTGCGTCACAACAACGAGGAGCTCGCCGCTTCCTGGGGCAACCTCGTCAACCGTGTGGCCAATCTGATGAACAAGAACTTCGGTGAGATTCCGGCGCTCGACGAGAACGAAATGACCGACGAGGATCGCGCGTTGCTGAGCGAAACCAAGGCCGCGTTCGACACGGTCGGCTCGCTGATCGAGAACCATCGCCAGAAGAACGCGCTGAGCGAAGCCATGCGCGTGGTCGGCGACATCAACAAGTACATTTCCGCCACCGAACCGTGGAAGATCAAGGACAATCCGGCTCGCCTCGGCACCGTGCTGCACGTTGCCGCCCAGGCCGTGTCCGACGCGAACCACCTGCTGGCCCCGTTCCTGCCGCATTCCGCGCAGAAGGTGTGGGAGGCTCTCGGCGGCACAGGCACGTTCTCGCCGTTGCCGCGCTTGGAAGAGGTCGAGGATCTCGACAAGCCGGGCTTCATGTATCCGATCATTACCGGCGACTACAAGCTGGGCGAAACCGTGCATCCGTGGGCTTCCGAGCCGATCGTGGCCGGCACTGCAGTGCCGAAGCCGCATCCGATTTTCGCGAAGATTCCGCCGGAGGCCGTCGAAGAGGAGCTCGCTCGCTTCGATTCGGAGCTGAAGGCTCGTCGTGAGGCCGAGGCGGCCCGTCTTGCCGCCGAAAAGGCCAAGCTGGAAGGCTGATTCGCTGATTCACCTGAGGATTCGGCTTGATTTGGCCTGATTTGCCGCTAAGGTGAGTTGTTCTGATTGCCGGTGCAAGGAATTACGAAGTTCTTGCACCGGCTTTTTATATCTGATTTTGCAAATCCGACTTGTAAATCTAATGCGCAATATTCGACTTTCTGTATACGATTTTACAAATCTATAGTGCAATCCGGATTGAATCGATTTCAAAATCCGTAACAATCGCTATTTCTCTTCGCCATTCCTCTCGTTACAATGGGGAAGTTGAGGGAAATGCGATGCTGCAGGGAGGCTCTTATGTTGGACGTCAAGCGAGTGCTGAAAGCCGCGCCTACGAAAATGCGTTCCCAAGAGCCGCTGCAGCAGTTGTGGACGCCTTGGGGCGAACAGATCGCCGGCGAATGGTTGTCTTCCAACGACGCCCACAAGGCGTTCTGCCCTGCAAAAGACGGCGAACGCAAACTGGAAAACGGCCGCACGCCAATCCTGAACGAGCATCCGCGCCCAACCATGGTGCGCGGCAATCACACCATGCTCAACGGATTCTGGGATTACGCGATCGTGTCCATTCCCGAAAGCGGCAACGGCTCGAAATGGCGCAAATCCGCGGCTGTGCTCACCCGTGACGAAGCGGTGCAGGCAGTGAAGGAAGCGGCCATCCCCGAAACGTTCGACGGCAAGATTTTGGTGCCGTTCTCCCCGGAATCCGCGCTTTCCGGCGTGCATCAGACGATTTACCCAGACAATATGATCTGGTATCGCACGGTGGTGCATCCCGTGACGCTTGGGGGAGGGGAAGCGGTTCGGCAGATCGGCGATGCGAACCGCTTGGTTCTGCATTTCGAAGCGGTCGATTACGTGTGCGCCTGCTTTATCAACGGGCAGTTTGCAGGGATGCATGTCGGGGGATATTTGCCGTTTGACGTCGATATTTCGGCATTCGTCGATCCCGATGATGCTTTCGAGATTGCGTTGTGCGTGTACGATCCGAACGATTCGGGCACGCAAATGCGCGGCAAGCAGAAAATCGAGCGCGAGGGGATTTGGTACACCGCGCAAAGCGGCATTTGGCAGAGCGTGTGGATGGAGATCGTGCCGGAAGCGTACGTGCAGACGCTTACGCTGAAGGGCGCCGCCGACGGCAGATTGTTTATTCGCGCGGAAATCGGCGGAGACAAGCCGAATGCCAAACTGCATATCGTCGTAGCCGATCCCGCGGACGGCACGATCGTCGCGGACGAACTGCTGCCGGCTGGCATGCGCAAGGTGCGCACGGAAATCGCAACGCGGGCCGAACACTTGTGGTCGCCAAACGATCCGTATTTGTATGACGTGACGGCGACGCTGGAATTTGGTGCGGCGAAATCGCAGGGAAAGCAGGAAAAGCTGCAGCAGGAATCGCAGGAAATTCAAGAGAAACCCGCGAAATCGCAGGAAAAGCAAGATATTGTGCGCTCGTATTGCGCGTTCCGCACGGTTGAGATTAAGCCTGATTTGAAGGGTGTCGCGCGCTTCCATCTCAATGGCAAGCCGGTGTTCCTCAAGGGTGTGCTCGACCAGGGCTATTGGCCGGACGGCCTGCTGACCGCGCCGAGTGATGAAGCGCTGGTGCATGACATAACCGCCATGAAGGAATCCGGCTTTACTATGCTGCGCAAGCATATCAAAATCGAGTCGGCGCGCTGGTACTACCATTGCGATCGCCTCGGCATGCTGGTATGGCAGGACGCGGTGTCGGGTGGCGGCGAATACAACGCGTGGGCCACCAACCGCAAGCCGACGCTCATGCGTGCCACATGGAACAAGTACCGCGACGACACGGCGAAGCATTTCGCGGCGCTCGGTGCTGACGATTCGACGTACCGCCGCGACTGGTCGCGCACCTGCGATGCCATGGTGCACATGCTTGCCGGCCACCCGTCGATCGTCACGTGGGTGCTGTTCAACGAAGGGTGGGGGCAGTTCGACGCGTGCGATGCGGCGGAACGCATTCATGCGCTTGACCCGACGCGCCCGATCGACGCCACGAGTGGCTGGTACGACCAGCGTTGCGGCGATTTTCACAGCGTGCACAACTACTTCCGTCCGCTGGAAATCTACCCGGATAAGGGGCCGTTGCGTGGGTATGTGGCCGAATATGAAAAGCGGCATAAGCGGCGTCGTCGTGCCGCGCATTACGCGGTGTTGCCGGTTACGCAGCATGGCGTTCGTGCGTTCGTGATTTCGGAATTCGGAGGATTGGCGCAGTTGGTTGCCGGTCATGCTGCGGTTTCGCGCGCGTACGGCTACGGTGAATACGATTCGATTGAGGATTGGCGCACTGCCGTCCGTTCCGTGCTTGATTCGGCGGAATCGTTGGAATCACGCGGATTGGCGGGCTACGTGTATACGCAGGTTTCCGACGTCGAAGAAGAGCTCAACGGCCTCATGACCTACGATCGCCGCCTCAACAAATTCGCGCAATGATTCGCCGAGATTGAGTGCGGTCATGGCGGTCATGGAAGCGTTCTGCTTCTTGCGTTTCGGTGGCGCGTTCGGTACGTTGGGAACGGCGGCTATTATGGCGCCATCACAGCGAGCCACGGCGGAACGGAGCGAGGAGATGTGCGTTGCGTTTGCATTGGCCGCATTAACCGAGGGGGTCTTGTGACCATGAATCATGTTCCGGAAGCGCCGCAGTCCGCAAGCGGCGATTATGCGTGGTTGGGAGCCGAGCCGGGTTCCGTAGCCGATCAGCTGTATATGTCGGCGGCCGACGAATGGAATCAGGCAATCAATTCGCGTTTTGTGAATGAATTGCTGGATGATACACTTCCAGAATCGATTTTGAAGTCTTATTTAATTCAGGATTTCAAGTTCTTTAATCAGGGCATCATGGCACATGCGATTGAACTTGCGCCGCGTCAGGAAACCAAAGATATGCTGGCGAAACAATCGCAATGGTTTGCTGACAATGAAGCAACATATTTTACCGGATTCCTTAAGGAATACGGAATTACTGACGAAGAATACAATAATTCCGAGCAGACTCCGGCAAATCGTGAATATTGCGAATATCTGACCAAGCTGGTTCAGGGAACTTGGGAAGAACTCATTACTGCGCTGTGCTGCATGGAATGGATTTATCTTGCCTGGGCCAAGCGCGCCATCGACGCTGGCGTCGTTCAGCAGATTCCGGCGCACAAGGGTTGGGTTGATTTGCATGAGGGCGATTATTTCCGCGCCTGGACGGGCCGCCTGATCGCGCTCGTCAACGAGTATGCGTCGGTGGATGGCTCGGAGGCCGACGTGTTCCGCACCATCGTGCATCTCGAGCGTCGCTTCTTTGAGGATTCCTATCCGCAGCGGTGAGCGGTGAGCATGGTATGAGGCAATGAGCGCCAATGCAAATTGGCGGTAACGCGGTAACGCAATAACGCAAGCAGGGGGGTCCGCAGAATACGCGGATCCCCCCGTAATTGTTGGGGCAACCGGCATGCCCCAACGTGTCAGATCAGCTCGATATCCACATCCAAGTGGAGCGGCCTATCGGCTGGAATGTGGTACTGCGGGTGCACCGGGCTCATCCAGGAATCGTCGCCGCCGACGCCCATTTGCGCGGCGAGCACGCGCAGGAACATGTGCTTCGGAGCGGGCAGTTCGTCCTGATGCTGGGCTTCTTCCAACATGAATGCGCTGTACGGCTGCAGGCTGAGCGCGAACGCTGATTCGCCGTGACGGCTCACACGCATGCCATGACCGGCATCATCCGTGATCTCAGCCCAACGCACATCCTCATGGTTGCCGGTTTCCTGCGGCATGAGGTACGGCGCATGATCGTCGTAAGCGTTGGTGTTCCAAATGCCCAGCTTGGCATGCTTGCGGTCGGCGTAGGTTTCGTCGGGTCCGGGGCCGTAGAAGCGCAGGTTGGAGTATTCGACCGGCAGTGTCCATTCCAAACCGAAAGCCGGAATGGTCGGGGCTTCCTGAGTTTCACCCGGATAGTCGACGCTCAAGTGCAGCTTGCCGGTGGTGTCTGCCACATACGTGATGGTGACGTGCGTGCGCTGCGGAGTGGCGAGCTCGTACTCGTATACGGCTTTCAGCGTATCGTCATTGACCTGTTCGATGGTGTTGTTGACGCACTTGGCGTAACGGCCTGCGCCGACCCACTGCGCGCGGTCGTAACCGTGGCCTGCACCGCGATCGTTGTCGGTCAGCGCGCGGAACGTGGTGAGCGTGGGCCTGCGCAGCACGAATTCACGGCCGTCAAGCGTGTACGAAACAATGCCGCCCTGCGTACGCGACAGCAGAATCTCACGACCGGATCCCTGCACGCCAGCATTCCAACGGCCAACGGTCACAATGCCGTCAACAGGCTTCGCCTCGCTGGCAGCAACCGGCTTGGAGCCTGCAACCACGGTCTGGCCGAACGACAGTTCGTAGCCCTTCGGCGCCCACTCTTCCGCGGCGGCAAGGCGTTGGCTCACTTCGAGCGTGAGCTCGTTGGCTTGGCCTCGGTAGGCCTCCAACGGCCATTCAATATCGAAGTGCTTGGTTTCGCCAGCCGGCACATCAAAACGCTGTTCGGCCTGCCATACCGGCTCGCCATCCGCAAGCACGCGCGTAACGAACACATAGTCGGCGGTGGAAACGAACAGATTGTCATTCGCGATCTCAACGCCGGTTTCACCCGGCACAATGCGCACGTTGGCATACAGCTGCTTGACGTCTTGCGCCTTTGGCGACGGCGTGCGATCGGCGAACACAATACCGTCTCCGGCAAACTCGTAATCGCTCGGACGATCGCCGAAATCGCCGCCGTAGCAGAGACGTTCATCGCCATCGGGCAAGCGCACAAGAATCGCCTGATCGATGAAATCCCAAATAAATCCGCCCTGATATTGCGGGTAGCGTTCCAAAGCCGTGTATTCGTCCATATTTCCGACGGAATTGCCCATGGCGTGCATGTATTCGCAGGAAATATACGGCTTCTTCGGGTTGGACTTGAGGTATTCCTCGATTTCGTCGGCGTGCGCGTACATGCGGCTTTCGATGTCGGTCACGTCGTCATACTTGCGATTGTGGGTCACGCCCTCGTAGTGCACTGGTCGGTTCGGGTCGAGTTCGTGCACGTGGACGCTCATCGCGCGGAACACGTCTCCCGCATACGATTCGTTGCCAAGCGACCAGATGACTACGGAAGCATGGTTGTAGTCGCGCTTCATCATGCTGTTCACACGGTCCACGCACGCGCCCTCCCATTCGGGCTTGCTGCCCGGAACGGCGGAATCCTCGGTGACCACGTCTCCCGGCAGGCACCAGCTGCCGTGCGTTTCAAGATTGGTTTCGTCGATCAAATAAATGCCGTATTCGTCGCACAGGTCGTACCAGTATTCCTGGTTGGGGTAGTGCGAGGTGCGGATGGCGTTGATGTTGTGCCTCTTGCAGAACATGATGTCGTCGATCATGTCTTGCCTGGTGATGGCGCGGCCGCGCTTCGCGTCGAATTCGTGGCGGTCGGCGCCCTTGAAGACCACGCGCTTGCCGTTGAGCTTCATGATGCCGTCTTCGATACGGAAGCGACGGAAGCCGACGCGCTGCGTTGCGGTTTCAACGATCGCGCCATCATGGCCGATCACCACAACTTGCAGTTCGTACAGTGCCGGGCTCTCGGCGCTCCACGGCTTGACGTCCAACGAGCCGGAAACGATGCCGGTTTCGTCGGATGCGGCCAATGCGGTTTCCCACACCACATTGCCACTCAAATCCTTCAGCGTCGCCGACACGGTGGCGGCATTCTTCGCATTGCGCACCGCGAGTAGCGCGTCGAGCGAACCGGTGGCGGTTTCCGGATTCCAATCCGCTTCGACCTTCATATCTTCAATGTGCACATGCGGCTGTGCGGCGAGTTCCACGGAACGGAACAGGCCGTGCAAACGCCAGTAATCCTGATCTTCCAGCCAGGATGCGCTTGCGTATTCGTAGCAGGCGACGGCCACGACGTTTTCGCCGTCGTGCAACGCTTCGGTGATATCGAATTCGTTCGGGGTGTAGCCGTCTTCGCCGTAGCCGACGAATACGCCGTTGACCCACACGTAGATCGCGGTGGCCATGCCGTGGAAGGTGATGCTGACGGTGCCGCCATTTTGACGGGCCGCATCAAGACGCTCGGCGACGGTGAACGTGCGGCGATACAGTGCCACATGGTTGGTTTCGGGAACGTTCGGCTCCTGCGGATTCTCATGGCCGTCCCACGGGTACTGAATATTCACGTACTTGTGGTTCATGTATCCCGCGTTCTGCAGGTGGGAGGGCACATCGATGCGGCCGAAAGCGGAATCGTCGAAATCCTCGGCTGCGAACGGCTCTTCCTCAAGATCGATGTCGGAGGCCTGCACCATTTCCACGCGCCATTCGCCGTCGAGGCTTTGCTTCAAATCGCTCGGCTCGCCGATCGCGGGAATGTGAGAAAAGGTCACGTGATTGGAATGTGCCGGCGTGCGATTCACTGCGAACACCGTGGGGTCGGTGAGCCACGCGGCGGATGCGGTGGTGATCTTATCTGCCATGATTTCCTCGTTTCCGAAACATAACTTCGTTGTTGATGTAGGTTTAGTTGGTGTGTACTTTTGTGTACTCAGAGTAATAAACTCTTTTACTAGCATGGTAAACGTTGTTTACTTAAATTGCAAATCTGCGTGTTGCGTTATTTGCGACTGAATTTACTTATATGGCGATAGGTGACGGCAAATGGCGGTAGTAATCATGATTGCAGATGTCGGCATTTGATAATCGTAAGAACTGCGATTGCGACACGCCGTTTGGGGGCTTTGTTTACTAAGGGATTTTACTTTTGATAGTAAACAACGTATACTCAATTTTCGAGGTCAACGGGTGATCTCATCAAAATCTTCTAAGGAGAAGAGATAATGAGCAATACGACCACTACTGCGAACGGCACGGCTCGTCGCGGAAAGCTCGGCCAGCGCGTAGCGTACGCGTGCGGCAACCTTGGCCAGTCCGCGTTCTATAACGCACTGAGCACCTACTTCGTCGTCTATGTGACGAGCTCCTTGTTCGCTGGTGTCGATAAAGGCGTCGCCACCAAGCTGATCGGCATCATCACCGGCCTGGTCGTGGTGATCCGTATCGCGGAGATCTTCATCGACCCGCTGCTGGGCAACATCATCGACAACACCACCACCAAGTGGGGCCGTTTCCGCCCATGGCAGTTCCTCGCCGGCGCGATTTCGTCCGTGCTGATCGTGCTAGTGTATACCGGCCTGTTCGGCTTGGTGAACGTGAACACCACGTGGTTCATCGTACTGTTCGTCATCACCTTCATCGTGCTCGACGTGTTCTACTCCCTGCGTGACATCTCCTACTGGGGTATGATCCCTGCATTGAGCTCCGACTCCCACGAGCGCTCCACCTACACCGCACTCGGCTCCTTCACCGGCTCCATCGGCTACAACGGCATCACCGTCGTGGTCATCCCGATCGTCACCTACTTCAGCTGGGTGTTCACCGGTGAGCACGCCGAAAGCCAGTCCGGCTGGACCTGCTTCGGTATTATCGTCGGCCTGCTCGGCCTCTTGACCGCATGGACCGTTGCCTTCGGCACCAAGGAGAACGAGAGCGCCCTGCGCTCCAAGGCCCAGAAGAACGGCAACCCGATCGAAGCCTTCAAGGCCATCTTCCAGAATGACCAGCTGCTGTGGGTTGCCTTGAGCTACCTGCTGTACGCCATCGCCAACGTGGCCACCACCGGCGTGCTGATCTTCCTGTTCAAGTTCATCCTCGACAACCAGGCCGCATACTCCCTCACCGGCGTGATCGCACTGGTCGCAGGCTTGGTTATGGCTCCGCTGTACCCGATCCTGAACAAGCGCATTCCGCGCCGCTACCTGTACATCGGCGGCATGATCTCCATGATCGCCGGCTATGTGATGCTCGGCATCTTCTCCGACAACATCATCATGGTGTTCGTGGCTCTGGTGCTTTTCTACGTGCCGGGTACCCTCATTCAGATGACCGCCATCCTGTCGCTGACCGACTCCATCGAATACGGCCAGCTCAAGAACGGCAAGCGCAACGAGGCCGTCACCCTGTCCGTCCGCCCGATGCTCGACAAGATCGGTGGCGCCATGTCCAACGGCATCGTCGGCATCATCGCCGTGGCCGCTGGCATGACCGGCAATGCGACCGCAGCCGACATGACCGCATCCAACATCCACATCTTCAAGATCTGCGCCTTCTACATTCCGCTCGTGCTCATCATCCTGAGCCTGATCGTGTTTCTGTTCAAGGTGAAGATCACTGAGAAGATGCACGATGAGATCGTCAAGGAGCTCGAAGTGAAGCTCGCCAACGGTGAGATCGAGGCCGACGACGCTCAGACCGTGGAAGCCGTCGAGGCGGTTGCCGTGGCTGAAACCGCTGGAACTGCTGGAACCGCGACTCCGGCGGGCCAACCTGAATCCCGATAACTGAACTTCCCCTTCCTTTCCGACAACCAGGGCCGCCTGAAGCACTCCATCCGCTGCAGGTGGCCTTTCATTCTTTTCGTCTCCATGCCTCTCATCCCCGTCCGGGTTCCTCCACTCACTGGAACAATCTGGACGATAAAAGGCCTGTCAGCGGGAGGATTCCTCCGCCCGCTGGAGGTTTTTGGACAGTACGGGGGTGTTTTGCGGTCCGGATTCTTCCAGCGACTGGAGGAATATGGATGCTTGGAGAGTTGCAGACGGGGCGATTCTTCCGGTGGCTGGAGGTTTTTGGACGTTAGCAGGTCTGTTAGCGGGTAGCTTCCTCCACCGACTGGAGGTTTTGGGTCGCTAAGGCGTCCGGAGCTATGCTTCGCCGATGAGGGAGCCGCGTTCGTGGATCGTCGGCACCAGTGTGCGGATCACGATGGTGGCCTGCCCGCGCAGGGTGAGATCCTCGCCTTGCCTGCAACGGTGAATTTGCGGCGCCTCCTGATAATCCGTGGTCACGGTGCGGCTGATTTCGTTTTCCATCGCGTCGATGAATTGAGTATTGACGATTTCCGGCGCACCATATACCGAAATGTCGCGCAGATCCAACAATCCTGCCGGTATGGCCATGACGCGCCCGAGCAACGCGCCCGCTTCGGTGAGAATATGCGTACGTGCGGCGGGATCCTGCGAGATGCGTTGCTGCAACCTGTCGCCGGAAACGAATGATTCGAGACATCCCTGTTTGCCGCATTCGCAGATTGGCCCGTTCGGGTCGACCACCACGTGTGCGATTTCTCCGGCAGTGAAGGAACTTCCTTCGATGATGACGTCGCTGAGGCATAATGCCGCGCCGACGCCCCGCCCGATGGAGATGAGCATGGAATTGGGAGAGCAGTCGCCGAAGAATCGTTCCGCCACAAGTGCCGCATTGGTGTCGTTGCCTACGATCACGGGCACTCCGGTGGCGTTTTCCACTTCGGTTTTCAGCGGCAGTTCGCTCCACCCCAAGTGCACGGATTTGCGCACCACTCCGTTGGGTTCCACAATGCCGGTCACCGCGATGCCGATGCCAAGGATCGGCAGTGGCGTTGAGCTGATGAGCTGCTTGCACAAGCTGATCACGTCATCGACGCTGCAGCCATGGTCGACGGGAAGCTCGGTGCGGTCCACGATTCTGCCGGAAAGATCCGCCAGCGCTCCTTTGACGAGCATCGGATTCGACAGGTCGACGGAGACGATTCGCCAGAAATCGGTGTCGATGGCGAGCACTTGTGAACGTTTACCGCGCCCTTCGCGATTGTCGGGGCCGAGTTCGCGCAGAATGCGATTGTCGACCATTTCGCCGGTCACTTCGCTGGTGGTGAAGCGCGAAAGTCCGATGAGTTTGCCGATATTGGCTCGCGACATTTGCGTTGCGGGGAAAAGCTGCTCGAATGCGGCGGTGATATTGCTGATTCGAATATCGGAAGGTGATGCCTTTGCTTGGGTGCCGCTCACGATGTCCTCGCTTTCTTGTGTGGAGCCGATACATATTGTAGTGTGTGGCGATACAAGTGCGTTATGTAATTTTTATTGGCAATAAAGATTACTAAACAAGAGTATACGGCATTTTTCCTCGAATTGCGATTGCTTTACGATTGTCGCTAAATGGCGGAATTTCAGCTTTTTTGTGGAATAGCAATCGCGTGCCGGATTTAAATGTAAGGAAACTTGACAAAAAAGAATTACGCAGGTATGCTGTGACTATCCGGTGCAAGGAGGTGCCGGAATAATCTCACGAAGGAGAGAGATATGCGATCCCACACTCAGCGTTTGATGGTTTGCGCAGCTTCTTTCGCGGCTCTGTGCATGGGTCTTGCAGGATGCGGTTCCAATACGGCCAGCACCGGCGGGGATTCCGGGGAGGTCGTCAACCTCACGTACATGCACCGTCTTCCGGATTCCGAAGGCATGACCTTGGTCAAAGACATTGTTGCCAAGTGGAACAAGGATCATCCGAACATTCAGGTCAAGGCCACCAAGTTCGATGGTGCCGCACAAGATATGATCAAGAAGCTGGAAACCGACGTCAAGGCCGGCAATGCTCCGGATCTTGCACAGGTCGGCTACGCCGAAGTGCCTGAGGTGTTCACCAAGGGCTTGCTCGAAGACGTGACCGAAGAGGCCGCGAAGTACAAGAGTGACTTCGCCGAAGGCCCATATTCCATGATGCAGGTTGATGGCAAGACCTACGGCCTGCCGCAAGACACCGGCCCGCTTGTGTACTTCTACAACCAGAAGGCTTTCGATGAGCTGGGCATCAAGGTTCCCGAAACCAAGGATGAGCTGATCGAAGCGGCAAAGACCGCAGCCGCGTCCGGCAAGTACATTATGGATTACGAAGCCGATGAGGCCGGCAACATCTTCGCAGGTTTGGCAAATGCTTCCGACCCGTGGTACACCGTCAAGAACGACGCTTGGGTGGTCAACACCAACGGCAGCGGTTCGCAGGCTTTTGCTGAAACCTTCCAGGAACTGATCGACAACAAGGCCACGCTGACCAACCCGCGTTGGGTGCCGTCGTTCGACGCATCCCTGCAGGATGGCACGCTGATCGGCAACATCGGCGCCGCTTGGGAGGCTCCGCTATTCAAGGACTCCGCAGGAGACACCGGCAAGGGTGACTGGCGTGTCACCCAGATCGGTGACTGGTTCGGCAATGGCACCAGCACCGGCCCTGACGGTGGTTCCGGCGTCGCAGTGCTCAAGGGTTGTGAGCACAAGGCCGAAGCCATGGAATTCCTCGACTGGTTCAACACTCAGGTTGAGGATCTGACCTCCCAAGGTCTGATTGTGGCCGCCAGCACCGAAACCGCGAAGACCCCTGAATCCTGGAACGAATTCTACGGCGGCCAAGACGTGATGAAGGAATTCGCTACTGCCAACGACAACATGGTCGCATTCAACTACATGCCGGGCTACTCCGCGGTCTCCGCAGCTATGCAGGAAGCCGCCGACAAGGCAGCCGACGGTTCCGGCAAGGTGGCGGACGTGTTCCCTGTGGCACAGCAGACCTCCATCGACACCCTCAAGAACTACGGCCTGTCCGTAGCGAAGTGATCAACGTATGGAACCAGGGATCACCCGCTCTGATTCCATAACCCCTCCAACGACGGTGTGGAGCCAACGCAACACACGGCTCCACACCGTTCCTTATGAAAATATTCCTTGTGAATATTCCCTATGAATCGATCTAGCTGATTCGACGGAGCGGCTGAAACCGGCACTCCTCTCCCGTGATGACGATTTGGATACGGCGATTCGAACTGTGAAAGATGCCATCAACGATGAATGGCATCCGATGCGAAAGATAGGTACATCATGACTGCAACAACGCATGCGGCGAAACCAAAGCGCACTGATGCGCAACGCCGCGAGAATCGAACAGGATGGGCGTTCATGGCGCCATTCGGCATACTGTTCGCCATCGTATTCATCATCCCGATTTTCTATGCCATCTATTCCAGTTTCTTCCGTCAGGTCACCGGGGGCGGCGGCGCGTACGGCGGCGGCGAATTGGTGAATAAATTCGTAGGATTCCAGAATTTCGAGTACGTGCTTACGTCCGGTAATTTCTGGTCCGGTGTGGGCAGGGTGCTGATTTACACCCTCATTCAGGTGCCGCTGATGATCATCATCGCGTTGGCTTTGGCGATGGTCATCGATTCGTTCGTGGTCAAGCACATCACGGGTTTCCGTCTCGGCTACTTCCTGCCGTACGCCATTCCAGGTGTGGTCGCATCCATCATTTGGGTGTACCTGTATAACGGTCAGATTTCGCCGATCGTCAAAGGTCTTGCGGCCATCGGAATAAACGTTGATTTCTTCAGCAAGAACGTTGTGCTCGCTTCCATGGCAAACATCACCACATGGACGTTCACCGGCTACAACATGCTGATTTTCTTGGCCGCACTGCAGGCGATTCCGCACGAACTGTACGAAGCCGCACGCATTGATGGCGCAAGTGGATGGCAGATCTCCATGCGCATCAAACTGCCGAACGTGCGTTCCGCGGCGCTGCTGTCCATGTTGCTGTCCATCGTCGGCACAATCCAGCTATTCAACGAACCGCAGATCATGCAGACCGCCGATCCGGGCATCTCCAAAACCTATACGCCAATGATGATGGCCATGAACACTTCCCAAGGCACGCTGACTCCGGGCGGTGACGGACCCGCATCGGCGGTCGCCATCGTCATGGCACTGATCGCAGGCGTTCTCGCCATGATCTACGCACTGGTCGAGAGGAAGGCGAACGAACAATGAGCAACGCAGTCGCAGCAAGAAAAGACGAACGCGCCCGCAGAAAAGCGGAACGCATGATGGAAAAGCAACGCGAAGCGGCCGAACACGATCTGCCGCGCTCCATGCGCCCATCGCCGATCACCAAAACCATTACCGTGATCGTGCTCGTCGTAGCGCTGATCTACTTCCTCTTCCCAATCTATTGGGCCATCATCGCATCCACCAAAACACCATCGCAGCTGACCAGCAGCAACGGATTGTGGTTCGCCGTCGGACTTGACCAGATTCCCGACGCCATCGCAACCAACTATTCGAAGCTTATGGGGTGGACCCGTGGCCAATTCTGGCGTTGGGTGCTGAATTCCCTGATCTACTCCGGGGTTTCCGCACTGATCGGCACCATCATTTCGGTGATGGCAGGCTATGCCACCGCAAAATTCAACTTCCGTGGCAAGGCCATCGCCATCGGCGTGGTCATGGGATGCATGCTGATGCCGGTCGCACTGCTCACCATTCCGCAGTACTCCATCTTCCACGCACTGCACCTGACCAACACCATGCTGGCGATCATCATCCCGTGCTGCGTTTCGCCATTCGGCTTCTTCCTCGGACGCGTGTACGCGCAAACCTCCGTACCGAACGAACTGCTGGAAGCGGCCCGCATCGACGGCGCCGGTGAAGCGAGAATCTTCTTCACCATCGTGCTCCGACTGCTCGCACCAGCCATGGTGACCATCTTCCTGTTCCTCTTCGTGGGAACGTGGAACAACTTCCTGCTGCCGTTGATGATGGTTTCCTCCGACACCCTCAAGCCGGTCACGCTCGGCCTGTATGGCATGGTATCGCTCGCAACCTTCAACGATCGTGGATCGCTGATGATGGGCGCACTGCTCGGCGTACTGCCGGTGATCGTGCTCTTCCTCGGCTTGCAGCGCTACTGGCAGGCAGGTCTTGCGGCAGGCGCGGTCAAGGGTTGACGGGCATCCATCCAACTCCATGCGTGGCATGCAAACGCCACGCATGGAGTTGGATCAACAGAACAACCGTAATCCGGGCCCCACTATTTCAGGCAGGTACATGCAATGAACGCAAGACTGCACCATAACGGCCGTTCGCAAGGATGCGTCGGCATCGACATCGGCGGAACGAAAATCGAAGGCGTGCTGCTCGACGCAACAGACCGCGTCATCGACGTCTGCCGTATGCCATCGCACTCCGGTGAAAGCAATGTCGTAACCGACATCGTGCGCGTCGCCCGCATACTGTCCAACGAAGCGCTGCCCATCGGCATTGGCATTCCAGGGCAGGTGAACTGCGCAACCGGGCAAGTGAGCAACGTCGTCAATCTTGATATTGAAACGTTGGAACTTGGCGAACGCGTCAGCGCAATCATGCACGCTCCGGTGCACGTGGAAAACGATGTGAACGCGGCTGCGGTCGGAGCCGCGGAATTCGTGGAACAAGTCGACGGCAACGCAACCGTCGTATTCCTCAACTTCGGCACGGGACTGGCCGCAGGACTCGTGCGCGGCGGGCAAGCCGAACACGGGTACAGCGGATCCATCGGCGAAATCGGGCACCTACCCATCGACCCCAACGGATTCGAATGCCCATGCGGGCAGCGTGGATGCTTGGAAACCGTGGCATCCGGCGGGGCCGTGGCAAAACTTTGGCCCTCCGCAAACCCGCCCATGCCTGATCTCATCCGCAAAGCGCGGCAAGGAGACGGGCATGCCAACGACGTGCTCGCCATGGTGGCCCACGCCATGGGCGACACCATCCAAATCGTCGCGCAAGCCTACGATCCGCAACGCATCATCATTGGCGGAGGCATGGCGAAAACCGGTGACGCACTCATCGAAGTCATCCAAGCCGAACTGAGCCGCAGAGCCGAAGGATGCCGATTCCTGACCACACTCGACATCGCATCGAACATCAGAATCGCAGCCATTGACCAACCAATCGGCGCAATCGGCGCGGCGCTCGCGGCAAAACGAGCGCAGCCGCAATCGTGAATGCGTGATACTTCAGGCAGACTGGAACAAGCGCAACAATTCCGGAAATCCAGATCCGGCAATCCCGGCAATCCGAGAATCACAATCAAGAATTGAAATCGATAATCGACAATCGAAAGGCGAATCGATGGCAAGCGAGAACATCCGCAAATGGGCGATCATTCCCGAACCGAACAGCATGACGGTCGGCGAAGACACGGTGCTGTTGCCCTATGCGGGGCGCGTGAACGAATCCATTGCGATTGACGATGGCGATTTCCTGCTTGCGCATCAGCTTGTTGCCGACATACGTTCCGCGACAGGCACTGATTGGGATATTGCGACGGGCGATATGTGGTCGGGTTTCATCAGATTGCGTATTGCGGATTCGTGGGATTTCGATTCGCAGGATGGCGATACCGCCGGCGCATACACGCTGACTATCAACACTGACGGCATTACGATTACCGGTTGCGATTTCGAGGGCGTGCGCAACGGCGTGCAGACCCTGCGCCAACTCATACGGCAAAACGGTGCCGTACTGCCGGAACTGCAGATTGCAGATGCCCCCGCATGCCAAATCAGGGGATATTATTTGGACGCGACGCGCGGCCGAGTGCCAACGCTCGCATGGCTCAAACAGTGGGCAGACAAACTCTGCCTCTACAAATACAACCAACTGCAGCTCTACATCGAGCATACGTTCGCATTCGACGGCATGAGCGAAACATGGCGCGGATCAAGCCCGCTCACGCCGGCAGACACACTCGAATTCGACCAATACTGCGCGAACCTTGGCATCGAACTCGTGCCGTCAGTCTCCACATTCGGACACCAATACGTGGCGATGCGCACGCAGGAACTGCGCGAACTCGGCGAATTCCCCGAAGACGCAGACCGGCCGTTCAGCTTCATCGAACGCATGAGGCACCACACACTCAACGTCGCCGACGATCGAGCCTTCGCGTTCTCCACGCAACTGGTCGACTCGTATCTGCAACTTTTCCGTTCGAAGCGATTCAACATCTGCGCCGACGAAACCTTCGACCTCGGCAAAGGCAAGTCGAAGCAGGAAGCGCAACGCGTGGGCGTCGCAACGCTGTACGCAACATACGTGGGCAAACTCTGCGAACACCTGTCTAAGCAGGGCCGCGAACCCATGTTCTGGGGAGATATCGCCATCGAAATGCCGGAAATCCTCGAAACCCTGCCGAACAATGTCACCCTGCTGAACTGGCAGTACGAACCGGAAGCAACCGACGAAAAAATCCAACTCGTGGCGCAAGCCGGAGCCAAACAAATCGTATGCCCGGCCGTATGGGGGTGGAATGCGCTGCTGCCGCGCATCGACGATGCGTGGAACAACATTTCACGCATCGCGCGCTACGGCCTCGACTGCGGTGCGGAAGGCATGCTCGTCACCGATTGGGGAGATTTTGGGCATGTCAACGATCCGCGCATGGCCGCGCCCGGCATGATATTCGGTGCGCAATATGCGTGGAATCCTGCCGGAGATACTGCCGAAAATGATTTGCTTGAGCGTATTTCGCGCGTCGAATATGGCGATTGCAGCGCACGATTCGTTGCATTGCTTCGTAACGCTTCCGCGCAAGCCGTATTCACTTGGCGTGAGCTTGTGGAATATCTCGAATTGGATGACGGCACGGGAAACTGCAATACCGATGTTGCGCAAACCATTCCCTGCCTGGCCGATCGCTTGGTTGATCATTTATCTGACTGTGGAAACGCAATGACTGTGCGTGAAGCACGCAATCGCATGATGCGCAATATGGCAACGACAATCGAACGAATTCCGCAAGCCAATCGTGCATTGCAACAATGCATGGTCGACATCGCGCCGATTGCGGCACATATGGGAAATCCGGGCATTACTGCTGCCGTACGCATCGCCATGGAAGGGCAGCTGCTGCTCAATCGAGTGGGATTCGCGCTCGCCGAAGCGCATGACGTGCGTGATGCGCATGACGCTGGCGATTGGCGGCCTTCCGATTATCGTGCGCTGGCACGCGAGCTCGAATGCTGGTGCGAGGCCTATGCGAAGGAATGGAACGCGACAAGCCAACCGTCGGAACTGCATCGCATTCAGGAAACCGTGTGGAAAGCAGCCGACGAGCTTCGACGAATCAGCAAATAAATCATCAAACAAATCCTCAAGAAATCAGCAAAACGAAAAACGTCAATCCAATGCCAATGAAAGGAACATCATGACCGAAGTCATCATCGTGAAAAACGAGCGCGAAGCAGGCGATATTTACGGCCGTTCGGTCGCCGATCTCATCAAAACCAAGCCGAATGCGGTGCTGGGACTGGCAACCGGATCCAGTCCGCTCGCCGCATACCAGTCGCTCGCACGCATTGTGCACAGCGAGCATATTGACGTATCGCAGGTGCGTGGTTTCGCATTGGACGAATATTTGGGATTGCCGCTTGATCACCCGCAGTCATATCATTCCACCATTCACCGCACGGTTGTGGAACCGCTTGGACTGAACCCTGATTTGGTGCACGTGCCTGGTGACGTGCTCGACGGGGCGCCGCTGAGCGACGGCGAACGCATTGCGGCTGCCGGCCCTGCCTACGATAAGGCAATCGAAGAGGCCGGTGGCATAGATGTGCAGATTCTGGGCATTGGCACGGATGGGCATGTGGGCTTCAATGAGCCGGGATCGTCGCTTGCTTCCGGCACGCGCGTCAAAACGTTGGTTGAGCAGACGCGCATCGATAACGCCCGATTCTTTGACGACGACATCGACAAGGTGCCTACGCATTGCATCACGCAGGGTATCGGCACGATTCTCAAAGCCCGCCACTTGGTGCTGCTTGCCTTCGGTTCGGGCAAGGCCGAGGCTGTGGCCGAAACGGTGGAGGGCGGTGTGAGTGCGTTCTGCCCGGCGTCCGCGCTGCAAATGCATCCGCACGCCACCATCATTGTGGACGAGGAGGCCGCGAGCCGCCTGCGTCACAAGGACTACTACCGTTACGCCTACGCCCACAAGCCCGCCTGGCAGCACATCTGATTGCTGCTCCGCAGTCGGTGTCCGCTAGCGTCCGGATTCTTCCACTCGCTGGAACATTCTGGACGTTTTTCGGCCTTCCAGCGGGAGGATTCCTCCACTCGCTGGAAGGTTTTGGGCAGTACGGGGGTATTTGGCAGTCCAGATTCCTCCACTGACTGGAGGAATTGGGACTCTGAGGTGGCTGTTAGCGGGAGGATTTCTCCACTGACTGGAAGGATTGGGTTGCTGATGGGCTTGTCAGCGGGGTAATTCTTCCACTGAATGGAAGAATTGGATGCTAATTGAGGAAAATGGCTGTGAGTGAATTGGAAGGTATGAAGATGGAACAGTCTCGTGAGCGGTTTGCGAATGAGGTGGACGTTGCGTTAGCGCAGTCGGCCCGTCCGTTTGCGATTCATAATGCGAGCAAAGTCGATGCGCGAGGTGTTGCGGAACATTATTGGCTGGTTTCCGATGGTAGCGCGATTATTGCGACTGGGAATCGGGACGCTGATTTTGCTGCGGCTTGCGCAAGCGTCGGTTTGGATGCCGATGCTGATTCCGATTCGGTCAGTTCGGCTGATTCCGGCAATGCCATGACCGGTTCGGCCGGTTCCATAACCGACGCTGCAGGTCGCATGATGACTCCCGGTTATGTTGACATTCATGCGCACGGTTCGTGGGGCAGTTCCTTCGATGATGGCGTGCAGGGCATACGTTTGGCTCGTGCGGGTCACATGATGCACGGCACCACCCGCCAAGTGCTCAGTTTGATCACCAATCCGCTTGACGTGATGTGCGCCAATCTTCAAACCGTGCACGGCATGATGAGCGCCCGCCCTGACATTCTCGGCGCGCATCTGGAAGGACCGTTCCTTGCGCTGTCTCGCAAGGGTGCGCATGATCCGGAATGTTTGAAGGATCCGGTTCCCGAATATGTTGATCGGCTTTTGCAAGCGGCAGGCGGCTGTCTGCGTCAGATCACCATCGCCCCCGAATTGCCGCACGGCATTGATGCGATTCGTCGCTTCGCGGCGGCCGGAGTGGTTCCTGCGGTAGGACATTGCGATGCCGATTATGCGACCGCTCGCAAGGGTTTCGACGCGGGCGCGGGCATTATGACGCACATGTTCAATGCGATGAATGGCTTGCATCATCGCGAGCCTGGTCCAATTCCGGCTGCTGTTGAGGATCCACGCGTCACTATCGAGTTGATCAATGATGGTTTTCATGTGCAGAATCCGATGGTGCGTTTGGGATTTGGTTTCGCACCGCATCGCACGGCATTCGTGACTGATGCCATGGCTGCTACCGACTGCCCGGACGGTCATTATCTGCTGGGTGCGTTGGATGTGGATGTGATCGATGGTCACGCTCGGCTCGTGTCGAATGGTGCGATTGCCGGTTCCACGCTGACGTTGGAAAAGGCTGTTCAGCGTGCGGTGCTCGAATTGGGATTCACGCCCGCCGACGCGGTGGAGGCCGCCACGTTGACTCCGGCCAAAGCATTCGGTTTCGACCGCGCGAACCCGGTCACCAAGCAACCTCTCGGTCTGCTTGCTCCCGGCTACGCTGCCGACGTGCTTCTGCTTGATCCCGCCACCTGGTCCGTCACCCACGTCTGGTGTGACGCTCGCCGTCTCCGCTAAAGCGAGATTACTGAAGCGAGATTACTGAAGCACAATTGCAGGGCCGGCTCCGCAACAGGATGCCGGCCCTTGCCGTATCTCAAGTTTTTATATTTAGTCTTGCGGGGTGAAGCTGTCGCGTGCGACGAGACTGGTGGAGATTCGCATATGCTGGCTGATTTTGCGGTCGGCGGTCAGCGCTTCGGCAAGCATAAGCACCGCGGCTTTCGCAAGCTCGTCCTGGCTAATGTCGTACGACGACAATGCGGGAGACGTGTATTTTGCGATCTCCTGATTGTTGATGCTGATCACTTTGATATCTCGCGGCACCATCACATTTTCGGTGGCAAATGCCTGCAGCACGCCAACCGCCAACGGATCGGCTGCGACGATTACCGCGTCGGGCAGATCGTCCGCATGATCCTGCACCAACTGACGCCCCTGCAAACGGCCGTTTTCCACAGTGAACGGGCCGTCCGCATACACCAATCCTTGCGCATCCAATCCCAAGCGCAACGCCCAATTGCGGAATGCGAACGTACGAATATCTTCCGGATATTCATGCTTGCCCATAATGTTGCCCAAGCCGCCAATGAAGCCGATCCGAGAGCAACCCGACCCCATAAGCGCGTCGATCGCATCCAATATGGTTTGTTCCAAATCCGGCTGTACCGAATCGAACAATGCCGGCGCAGGATTGATGTCGATGAATACGCCGTGGGGGAGCTTCTTATGCAAGCGGCGAAGCGTCTTGTGATTTAGTGGGGACGGGCCGATCGAAATAAATCCCGCGTATTTATCGGCATCGGCGATCAGCGAATCCACGTCCTCGTGCATGGTCACGTTCATGCGCTGCTCTTCGGCATGCTTGACGAGCACTTCGCGCAGCTCGTCGAAATACGCGTCCTGCAAGCCCTTGTCGGGTACGACATTGTCGAGAATCGCAACATCCTGCGGAATGGTGATGCGCTGGTATTGCGGTACGTTCTTGTATCCCATTTCCAGACTGGCGTTTAAAATCTTCTCGCGGGTGGAATCCTTCACCGAAAAAGTGGGATCGTCCTTCAAAACCCTGGAAACAGTGGCTTGGGAGAAACCTACCCGTTTCGCTATCTCTCTGATAGTGGCCATGTGAATCCTCCTCAAAGCCATCGTTGGCTAAACACGTTTACTAATTAATTTAGCACACATGCTCCCATCTCGCCATATTTCCTCCAAGCGTTTCACGAGATGAAGCAATCGTGCGACAAACGAGACTCCTCTTTACTCAGCTTGCCTCGGGGCGGCTTCGGGCAATGAAGTGCCCATGGTTTCGAGGCGCATGAGGAACTCGTTGGCGCTCATGGCGTTGCTCAACAGCGTGCCCTCGGCGAGCGTGCCTCCGATGGAACGGATGAACTCAACCTGGTCCAGGGACTCCACGCCATCGAACACCACATGGAACGCATCGTTATCGCGCGAAATCTCGAGCGTGCGCTGCATGATCTGCTTTGCGCGAGGCGTACGGAAATCGCGAACCACCGTCTTGTCGAATCGTGCGAAATCCAATGGCAGATGCGCGAACGCGGCAACCTCCGAATACGTGGTGCCAGCATTGGTCAAACCCAACTCGACGTTCGGCAAAGCGGCAAGAGCGGCAACCTCATCATCAACTTCATCATGCACCACATGAATGGCATGCGATCCCAACTGCAGGCCGAAACGCAGCTGTGGCTGCTCATGAGTCAACTGCTCCAAGCGCTCGTGGAAGATGGACGCGCCTAATTCCGAACCATTCATGCAAATGTCCACAATATCCAATTCGGGTGCCACCTTGCGGAATGCGGTCATGTCTTTCACGCAGGTTTCCAGCACGTCGAGCGTCAGCTGCACGCTCATGTTGAGACGATGCGCTTCAGCCGTTACGAAATACGGTGCCAGCGTACGGCCCTTCGCGTCATGCACGCGCACAATCGTATCCAGCGAAGTGATACGTTTCGTATTCACATCGAAAATCGGCTGGTAGAGCACGGAAATCGTATTGTCTTCGATCGCATGGCGAAGCACGTCGGAAGCGTTGAAATAGTCTCCCGAACCATTCTGCGCGGCGAGCGTGGACGTCATGCCGTCGACTACGGGCAGATTGGAGCTCTCCGACTCGTAGATGTGCGCGCTCGCATCGGCGAGGAGCACGGAGAAGCCGTCTGTCGCGTTCGAGAACGAAATGCTGCTCGATACGTCCACGGAAACCTCGCCTTCTTCGGTGTATACCGGCATGACGGCAAGATTGCGCATGCGTGTGGCCAACTCCTCCACATCGCTGGTTGACGTCACATCGGTTACGATCATGGCGAATTCCGCGCCGTTCACGCGCGAAAGCGTGGCGTTTCCCGGCAGCAGCTGGCTTAAACGCATGCCCACGGATCGCAGCACGGCATTGCCGATTTTGCGTCCATAATGTTCGTTGACGGTGCGCAAGTGCTCCACGCCGAAATACACCACGGCAACCAGATTATGCACATTCTCGGTCTGCAGACTCTTCAAATGCCCGATGAACGCACGATACGTGAGTGCGCCGGTCAGCGTGTCCGTTTCCGATTCGGTGCGTAGCAGCGTCACTTCCTTGTTCACGCGTAACGATTCGGTAAGCACTTCGCCGCAGGTGAGCAATATCGTCTCGTCGGTCGACATGAACGGACGATTCCAAATACTGCGTTCCATCGCGAGATAATACTGTCGCGAGCCGGTGGAAATAGGCGCGGAATAGCGGTAGGAATACCCTCTTTTATCAAGATTGTTTGCATTGCTGATGAAACAGCGCATGCGGGTGAGGCCACGATTGATGCGTCTTACGACGGTCTCTTCCGGCACTTGATTCGGCAACGGCAGCGCGTCGCTCACATTCGCTATGCATTTCAACGCACTTCGGGATCGCGTGAGCCGGCTCATCGTATCGACCGTCATCAGCAACAGCGAGTAGGCGATCAGTGCCAGCATGAACACGGAAAGCACGGTGGCAGTATCCGAGCCAATATTGGCGAACTCCAGAATTTCAGGAATCCACACAATCGCCATCAAATCAGCCGAAGCCATGGCAAGAATGTGAGACAGCGAATACTCGCGCATGGCTTTACGAATCGGAATTTGTACAAAAAAGAACGTTACAATATCACAAATCAATCGAATAATCGGCACTGCAACAGTCATAATCAGTAATGGCAGCAACCAATGCTGGAATTGATAAGGATTAATCGCAGCATTGACGGAATTCTGGCTGATGATAATTGACAGTACGTGAGAAGTATTCGCAAATAATATTTTGATCAGTGGGATTGGCGCAAGCGTGGTTCCGGCGCGAAGAATGCCGATTTTCAGACTGCGTGCGGTGATGATCGACGTGATGATGGTAACGATGATCAGGAACATGGCCACGTCGGGGAAATAGCCGGTTACCAGCAGTATGACGGTCAACGGTGGCAGCACGGTGTGTTCGGCGGCAACGCGATACGACGAACGCTTTTTGTGGTAGATCAGGCACAGCAGAAAGCACAGCGACCATATGCAGATGCGCGCAGGGTCTTCCATAAGTTGCTGCACGCCTTCCTGTGCATGGAATGCGATTGCGGCCGCAATGCACAACGCATAGATGATGGCCAGAATGGTGAGTCTGGCTGGTTTTCTGATGCCGTCTTTTGGCTGGCTGCCTGATGCTTTGATTGCTTCGATGTCATGATTGCCTGATTTCGTTCCCCTGTTGCGTGTCACTTTTACTGAAAAGTAGCGACTGCCTTGTGTTCCTGCCTTGTATTGTGTCTGTGGTTGCGTCTCGCTGCGGCAAGCGTTTATAACACCGGTCCGATGATGCGCCACGGTGCGTTCGTGCCTTCCTCGGCGCTGTCCGGCTGCTCGTTTTCGTTGTTGCCCAACGATTCGTAGATATTGCCGTTCCAGATCACCTTGTCGCCTTGCTTGTACAGTACTCCCGGTTCCCACGTGGGGTAGGCCTGCTGCGAGGAATTCCAGCTGGCATTGTCGAAGTCGACGAGCGTGCCCGGCGTGCCTCGGAATCCTGACCCCAATGTGGTGGCGAATTCGCCGTCCGTCTGTTTCATGCCGCTGCAGAACGTTTTGAGCGTGTTGGTGTTCGTATAGTTTTCGCCGCATTGCTGGTCGCGGTTCAGCGACCACATGCTTAAGTGGCCCAGGCTTGTTTCCAGTGCGAACGTGTTGATTTCGCGCGCATTGTCGAGCGTGAAATACTCGTTTTTGGTATCGTTCTGGCCGATGAGCACGGTGGCTCCCAACAGCTCCCAGATCTGATGGTCGCTGAAGAGTTTGCCGCGACTGTACAGCAACGTTTTGTATTGCGCGTGGGCCGCGTTCAGCGAACTTTTGATCAGCGTGGATTGCGTGATCGACGTGGACGCCACGTTGAAATCCATGGTCATGAGATTCACGGTGGATAGCGTCACGCCGGCATCCAGAAACGCGTTCACGGTTTGCATTCCTTGCGTTGTAAGACCTTTCGCGTCGGCTGGAAGCGTCAAACTGATGATCAGATCGTGACTGGTATCGTCTTTCCCTTTGTTTTTGGCTTTTTCGTTGGCGATGAGTTTTGCCACGGCTTGCGCTCGCCGGGTTGCGGTTTCGCTGTACCCGTCGAGATTCGAGTTTTCGATGTCGAAGTCGAGCGAGGTGATGTGATAGCGGTCGATCACCTGCTGGTATGCGTCGGCAAGGGAATCGACGTCGGAGCATGCGCTGGCAAGTTCGGTGCCGTTCTGCCCGCCGAAGCTGACGGTTACCGTGCGATCGGTTTTGTAGGTTTGCGCGATACGGCTGTCGAGATCGAGCGTGGAAGCCGCTTCGTCGAGCGTGTAGTAGCCGCCCCAGCTGGGCTGGCAGCCGTCGCCGGCGGTGACGAAACCGAGGGACACATTCCGGTAGACGTTGCCCACTTTGGATTCAAACTCGTATGAGGGTGTCGCGGTCACGTCCACATAGCCGCCGAACCAGGGTTCCGGCAATTTCTTAGCCGCCGTTCGCGTGAACGTGATCCACGACCATGTGCCGGCCGCGACGAGCGCGATGCACAGTATCGCTATGAACAGTCGGAGGAAGGAAAATCGTCTTCCTGGAAACAGGGGTTTCATCATTCCCTTTCGAAATCGTCAGGTCACCAATGCCGATGGGGACATTGGGGTGTCTAGCAGGCTGTGTCCCGCTGGGCTTCGGTGCATATGCGGGAGATTTTACGGGGGATTAAGCTTTCCTCTCGTGCGCTGTTTCTCTTATATCTCGCTTACAGTTAGGGAGTGTAGTCTGTGGCTAGTACGACGATTTCAACAGTGATGTATGGTTTATGCAGGTGAGGCAGCGCTGATAATGCAAAGGGGTATATGGTGGCAAAAATAGGGGATTTTGACGGCGATGACCGCAGGCACCAGTGGGGTGCTGAAACCTCCACGCAACCGCTTGCGATCATGCATGCCAAGCCTTCGCCAACGCGCGTTGTGCTTGGCTACGTTGCCATCATCTGCACGGTTGTTTCATGGCTGATCTACATGATCACGATGATTCTGTCGTTGTTCGTCAACAATCCTTCACTCACGTTACGTTTCGTGGTTGAAGGCGTGCTGTACATGACGATTGTGACCACGCTGATTTTCAGCGCGCTCGTCTACTTGACCACACGGCAAGGGGCGCTATACCGTTTCATCCGGCATGAACGCGTGCCTCGGGCGATGCTCGACGACCATTTCGCACACAACTACGATAAGGGAATCACAGTGCTGATTCCTTCGTACGTGGAACAGCCGAAAGTCGTCGAAAAAACGATCTGGTCGGCGGCATTGCAGGAATTTCCCGACCTTGCAGTCGTACTCCTAATCGACGATCCTCCGCATCCTAAAAATGATGAAGCGCGAGCGATTCTCAAAGCAAGCCGCGAACTCATGCCGAAAGTATTGGCCGAATTGGCGGCACCTGCGGAACGTTTCACCAAAGCGCGCGACGAAACCGTTGCGGCGCTCGCCGATCAGATGGACGCAAGGCGTAGTGTGGTCGCACGCTGTGCGGAAGACTATCGTGCGGCCGCGCAATGGTTGGAGCATAAGGCCGACACATGGCTGGTCGAAGATCATACCGACGATTTCTTCTGCGACCAGGTATTGCGCGGTCTTGCACGCGACCTGCGTTTGACGGAACAGGCGTTGAACGAATCGATCACCCTGCAGCAGCATGTCGACGCGAATCGCATTCTGCAACTGTACGAACGTTTGGTACGCATTTTCACCGCAAAAGGATGGTCGTTCGAACGCAAGCTGTATGCGTCGACCTCCCGTGAAGGCAACAAAGCCATGAATCTGAATTCGTTCATCGGATTGATGGGGCACTCGCTCAAGCGCGTGGAAACGTCGGACGGGGTGATTCTGCGTGACGTGCGCGAGGGAGAATCTCCCGATTTCGTGATGCGCAATTCCGAATACGTGCTGACGTTGGACGCCGATTCCATGCTGTTGCGCGACTACTGCCTGCGCTTGGTGTACCAGATGGAACAGCCCGGCAATGAGCGCGTGGCCGTGATCCAAACCCCGTATTCCTCGTATCGTGGCGCGCCGACGCGAATCGAACGCATCGCGGCCGCCACCACCGACATTCAGCACATGCTGCATCAGGGCATGACCTACTATGACGCCACGTTCTGGGTAGGTGCGAACGCGGTGATCCGCAAGGCCGCGCTCGACGATATCTGCGTGGTGTCGACTGAGGGCACGCGCACGGTGAAAACGTATATTCAGGATCGCACGGTGATCGAAGACACCGAATCCAGTATCGATTTGGGTTATTTCGGCTGGCATTTGGTCAACTATCCGGAGCGGTTGAGCTATAGTGCCACCCCGCCTGATTTCGGTTCGTTGGTGGTGCAGCGGCGGCGTTGGGCGAATGGCGGTCTGCTGATCATCGGCAAATTCTTCCGTATTGTGCACGCGCGGCATCAGCAGGGCAATGATGTGAAGCTGGGTGAGTGGGCGCTGCGCGTGAACTATATGGCGTCCATCGCATGGTCGAGTTTCGGCCTGATGTTCCTCTTGGCGTATCCGTTCGACCAGCGGTTGCTGAGCCCGTGGGTGGTGCTCGCGTCGCTGCCGTATTTTGCCACCATGTCGAGCGATTTGAAACGCAACGGGTATAAACGTTCCGATATTTTCCGTATTTACGGCTTCAACATCGTGCTGTTGACGGTGAATCTTTCCGGCACGCTCAAGTCGATTCAGCAGGGCATGACGAACACGAAGATTCCGTTCGCGCGTACGCCGAAAGTCAATAATCGTACCGCTTCTCCGGCATTGTATGTGACGATGCCGTGGGTGATCATCATTTACTCGTGCATGGTGTTCTACGCCGATACGCTTTCGCACAATTGGGGCAACGCGGTGTTCGCCGGCTTCAATGCGATCGTGACGTTCTGGGCGTTGACCGCGTATATCGGCATCTGGCATTCCGTGCAAGACATGGTGGTTGGTCTGGTCCGTTGGTTCTTCGTGCCGATCAAGGAGCCTCAGCAGGAGGCGGCCCGCAAGAAGGCCTCTTGGCGTGACGCCCTCTACTTCGGCGACCGCCAAATGATCTACGAGTCCCGCCCGCTCTGATTGATATGCGCGTGCCGGGCCGTTCGCGCGTATTCCGAAAGCATAAAAGAGTTGTTATCTTCGTGTGAAGGTATCATTGAGGTACAAACTTTTGAAAACCTTGTCCGTATCGGCTTGCCGGTCGGTCGGAACGGGCTGAGAAGGTTTGCAAATCCGCAAAGAAGGTTTCCGCCGTGCTACTTGTCCTACGTTAGAAGTGGCTAGGCTAGGGGCGGGTCGAAGCGACCTTGTGTCGAGCGCCTCCTAGGGTCCGATGGGAATGGGATCGTCCGTGCGGAGGGACAGTAAACAAAGCCTTCGATGGCGCGGTAATTCCGGGAGCAAGACCCATCGTGCTCCCGGTTTTTTATACATATGGCAAGGGGTTGCGTTGGCGGATGACGGCAGGTGGAAGACAATCCGCGCGCAAGCGGTTGCATATGCGCAGCGTTTATCCCAGAAGAGAATGGTGTTGCGCTGCTCAAACAATGTTGTCATCGAAATCAACTGGGACGCAGATAATTTTCTGCACCTTCTAGGGGTGGATTGTCTGCTGCCACGAAGCGTATATCGAGACAAGAATAATCGACGGAAATCGGTTTCTAGGCTTTTCGTTGAGTTATCTCAAAGTACTTTGAGTGATGAGACGTTACTTTCGGGTATGCGCTGTCTTCATGACGAGGCGACCATTGACAAGAAAATCGCGGTCATGAATTTCATGCTACAAGCCGAGTCCGCTCGATTAACGTCGGTGCTAAAATGCGCGGAAAATGATTCAGCTTATTCGTTTTTCATAGGCGATGGCAATCATTGTGTTGGAATCACGTTGCATAAAGTGCAAAATCCGATCGATCCAGATGGAAAGGTCTATTTTCCGAGATCTTTTCAGTATTATGCCCGCGGAATTGAGTCCATGAAGGATTTTGCAGACAAACTTGACGTGTCGAGCATAACTTTGGTGCCTGTCCCATCGCCAGTTGATACAAAACCTGTCCGCCACAGAAAGCGAAAGAAGTAGCTGCAAAATCTGCGGTAGTTTGTTTGGATTCTCTTATTATCGGGGAATGATGGGCAGGCGTGTCAAAACGTTTGACAAATCGGAGTTACTGTTTTACGATTAGTGAAACGTTTCGACGAAACGATTCGATAAATTTGTCGAACAGGGTCCGTAGGAGAGATTCCGGGAGACTTGGCGGATGGTTTCGTTGGATGATGAGTGCGGATTGCGGCACGCGCAATGTGTGGCGCAAGCGATTTGGAGAGCCGAAGGAGGCGGAAGATGGCGGGCATCAAAGATGTAGCCCAGGAGGCGGGAGTGTCGGTTAGCACCGTTTCGTACGTGCTTTCCGGCAAGCGTTCCATCTCCGCCAAAACCACCGATAAGGTGATGGCCGCCGTTGAACGACTTGGATATACTCCGGATGCCAGCGCCCGTAAAATGCGTGGTATGCGCAATCATATTTTTGCGCTCAGCGCGCCGATTCGCGGTGATATCAATCAGGCCAAATACAACGCTTACTTTCTGCAGACCGCATGGCAGGCAAAGAACCGTGGCTACGATGTGCTGTTGCTTACCGGCGAGGACGCGGTGGCCGACATTCGGCGCGTGACGCAAAGCAACTTGGTTGATGGCGTGGTGCTGCTCGACATTGAGGAACATGACGAGCGTACCGCCCAGGCTGGCTCATATTCCAAACCCTGTGTGGCCATCGGTTACCCTGCAGAGCATGAAGGCTGTGCCTGTGTCGATATCGATTTTGCCACGGCTGGTCGTATGGCTGTGGATTGCCTGTATTCCAAGGGGCATCGGAGTGCTATGTTTTTGCGTGACAATGAGACCGATTACGATCGCGGTTCGGGCTATGTGCTGCTGTTCCGCAAGGCTTTGCTGGAACGTGCCGAAGAGTTGGGCATGACGATTCATGAATCCTCCAAGCATCGTGACGATCGCTTTGATGCCGTGGAATTCGTGCGTGAGCTTTGTTCTTTGGATGAGCGCCCCACGGCGATTGTCAACCAGGCGAACGCCAATGTGCTGAAGTTGGTATTGCAGCAATTACAGGCTTCGGGATTGCGGGTGCCAGATGATATTTCGGTATTGTCGTGCGGCACGTATTTCGAGGGAGAGCTGATGCCGCAGCCGATTACCGAGATGCCGGTCATGCCGCAGGAATTATGTTCTAAGGCTGTGGATCTGCTGGTCGACGCCATCGATGAGCGTCGCGACATCAAGGGATTGGTGGAGCTGTCCGCTCCGGTCATGCATAGTCGAGGTTCCGTTACCAAAGTTGGTGACGTGTGAAAAGAAAACTGTAGGAGTATGTCCGTGAAAGGCGGACGGATTTCTGTATCCATAATCGAAACGATTCGAAAGTAAGTGAAGGCGTTGTAGCCGAAGCGAAGATGGTGATTGCCGAATTGAAAAGCGCTAATCCGCGGCCATCGTCGAAACGTTTCGAAAAAGGAGGCGACACATATCAATCTTCATAACTGAAAAACAACTCAAGACATAACTCAACAACGCAATCACCACCAAGAAAAGGAGAAACCATGAAGATCACACGAGGCATCGCACTCGCGGCCGCGGTGGCAATGTCGCTGACCACGCTCGCTGCATGCGGCAGCGACACCGCGCAAGATGAGGAAACGCCAGACAGCCTGTCGTTCTGGTATTACGAGGAAGACGACGCTGGCCAGACCCAGGCATGGCGTCGCGCCGCGGAAGCCTTCGAAAAGGAAACGGGCGTCAAAATCAACTTCGAACGTAAGTCGTTCACGCAGATCGCACAGAACGGCAGCCAGTTCCTCAACTCCGATGAAGCGCCGGACCTTATGGAATCCAACCGTGGCAACGGCTCGGCCGGTGTGCTCTCCACCATGGGACTGCTCACCGACTTGGGTGATTACGTCGACCAGTACGGTTGGGATGAGAAGGTGACCGGCGCCAACGCGGCCGTGGCCAAGTATGACGAAAATGGCATCATGGATGGTGACACCTGGTACGGCATGACCAGTTACGCGGAATTCCAGCGCGTCTACTACAACAAGGATCTGTTTGCCAAGTACGGGCTGGAGATTCCGACCACCTATGACGAGTTCGTGGACGTCTGCCAGAAATTCGTGGATGCCGGAGTGACGCCGATCGCCGCCGATGCGCAGGAATACGGCGTGATGTGGCTGTGGTGGCAGCTGGTTTCCAAGGAGGCCGACGCCAAATTCATCGACAACTGGCAGCTCTACAAGGGCGATGTCGACTGGAACTCCAAGATTCTCACCAATTCCGTGAGCACCATCAACGACTGGCTCGACAAGGGCTTCATCTCCCACAACGCCACCGGTATGAAGGCCGAAGACACCACGCAGGCATTCATCAAGGGGGAGTATCCGATCTATCAGACCGGCACCTGGAATCAGGGACGTTTCGTCAAGCAGATCACCACTTTCGATTGGGACGCCGCGGTGATGCCGGAATCGAATTTCGCGATTGGCTGCGCAGGCAATCTGCTGGTGATTCCGGAACGCTCTCACCACAAGGATCTCGCTGCGAAGTTCATTGACTACGTGCTTTCCGACGATGTGCAGAACTACCTCGGCAACGCCGGCGGAATTCCGGTGGCGGGCGACGCCAGCAAGATCAACGACGAGAAGAGCAAGGCCATGATCGAGGAATACGCCTCCTACGCCAATGATGGCAAGCTCAGCTACTACCCGGATTACGCCGCTTCCAACCTTACCGATGCTGTTCCGGCGGAATTCCAGGAACTGGTGAACGGCACCAAGAAGCCGGCCGACGTGCTCAAGGGTATCCACGAGAAGTACGACGTCGGTGTGGAAGACATGGGCGTCAAGACCAACTGATCGTATATCTGATCTCATATCCAATCTCATATCCGACATCGCACGGGATTATTCCGGTTTTGCTCAGTATCAATCATGAATAATCCCGTGCGGTATCGCAAATTACAACTTGCGAACCAATATCGCAATCGTAAATATTCACAGGCAACGCAGCGCAACCAAAGGAAAAGCCAAAATGTCAAAGAAGACCAAAAACGGGGGAGTCTCAATGTCAAGGCTTCCCGGAAACCGTTCCGCAAAATTCGTACCATATCTTGTTCCCGGACTGGTAGGTCTGCTCGTTATCGTCGTTATTCCATTCGTGTGGAACATTTACTTGAGTTTCACTCGATGGCGTGGAGTTGGCCCGGTTAAATTCGTTGGATTGCAGAATTGGAAACGTCTGTTCGCTGATTCCACGTTCTGGATTTCATTCGCTAATTCATTCTGGATTATTGTGGCTATCGTAGTTATTCCTACGATTCTTGGACTATTTATTTCGTCACTGCTGACTGACGTTATTCAGAAGAAATTCGGCGGCAAGACGGCTTCCTTCCTGCGAGCCATGTTCTACCTGCCGCAGTTGCTGCCGGTTGCTGTCGCGGCCATCATCATGGGCTGGATCTTCCGTCCGGAAGATGGCGCGGTGAACGCGCTGCTCGTCAAGCTCGGCCTGGGATCGTTGCAGCATAACTGGCTCGGCAGCCCTGATAGCGCGCTTCCGGTGCTGATGTTCATTCTGGTGTGGATCCAGTTGGGCTATCCGATCGTGATCTTCATGTCCGGTCTGCAGCGCGTGGATCCTGAACTTTACGAGGCGGCCGGTCTTGACGGAGCCAACTGGTGGCAGAAATTCCGTGTGGTCACGCTGCCGTCCATCATTCCCGAGCTGCTGGTGGTCATCCTCACCGCCACCATCGGCGCGCTGAAAACCTTCGCACCGGTCTATCTGCTCACCAAAGGCGGGCCGGGAACGGCAACCACCGTGCCATCATACTATTCCTACAATCAATTCTTCCAAGTGCAACAAGTCGGCTACGGTGCGGCCATCTCCACAGCGCTCACCGTGGTCATCATCGTGTTCTCCATCGTGTTCACCATGGTGCAGAAGCACGTCGAAAAGGAACTGGTCTGAACGGTTCAAACCGCAACTGACCCGTAACATGTAAGACTCGCAAGACTCGCAAGACTTCGAAAGTCGAGGAAACAACCATGACGCAAACCATGACCGCATCGGCAGCGCGGAAAGCATCCAAGAAAACCCAACATGTGCGCTCGACCGGCGACTGGATCACCCTCATCGTGCTCATCGCAGCCGCACTGCTCGTGCTTTTCCCGTTGCTCGTGCTCACCGTCAACGCGTTCAAAACACCCGCCGATTACAATGCAACAGGCCCGCTTTCGCTGCCGAAGCATTTCACCATGGACGGCATCATCTCCTTCTGGACCACCACCAAGTTCCCGCTGAAATTCTGGAACAGCTTGGTTATTTCGCTGGTAGTGGCTGTGGCCGCCGTCGTGCTTTCCGTGCTGAACTCCTTCGCGCTCGGCATCGGCAGGGTCAAAGGCAACACTTGGATTGTGCTCGCCATCATGCTTGCCAATATGATGCCGCAGGAAGCGCTGCTCTACCCGCTGTACACCATGTTCAAGCAGGTCGGACTGTACAACACCAAACTGGCGATCATCATCATCTTCACCATCATTCAAAGTGCGTATGGCACGTATCTGCTGTCGTCCGTATACGGTACGTTCCCGCAGGCCATTCTCGAAGCGGCAGCCATTGACGGCGCCTCGCGCTGGCAGATTCTGCGTAAGGTGGTGCTGCCGATTTCCTGGCCGACCATCAGCGTGCTGTTCGTGTTCTTCTTCGTGTGGACGTGGAACGAATACATGATTCCGATGGCATTCCTGATGGGCGACGACGTGCAGACCATTCCGCTGGCGCTCGCCACATTGCAGGGCCAACGCACGATGGATGCGACCACACTTGCTTCGGCTTCGCTGCTGAGCATTGTGCCGACTATTATTTTCTTCATTATTTTCCAGCGCAAGTTGTCGCAGGGCATTACCGCTGGTGCCGTAAAGTAGCGGGAAAAGGGGTTTCTTATGACTCGAGATAACGATTGGAGCACCATGCAAAACAGCTCACGTCACGATATGCAGGTTGATTCGTTGGGTGCGTTCGCCGCGCGCAGTCCGCTGGACTTGCTTGCGGTTGCGGCACCAGGGCGCACACGTTGCGTGAACGCCGAGAATCCCACGGGCGGCAAGGGCGCTGCGGCCACTGCAGCCAGTGCACTTGGCCCGTCGCGCAAGGGCAGTCCGTGCATCCAGACCGTGAAAGCGGGGGAGAGCGTCACTTTGATGGATGTGGACGGTCCGGGCGTGATCCGCCATATTTGGATGACGGTCACCGACCGCACGTCGTCTACCGGTCCGAACGTGCTTCGCAACCTGATCCTGGAATTCTATTGGGATGGCGAGGAGACCCCGTCCGTGCAATGCCCGGTCGGCGACTTCTTCTGCTGCGGCCACGCGCAGGCCTGCCGAGTCAATTCGATGCCGGTGGTGGTCGTACCCAATCGCGGCTTCAACTGCTACTTCTCCATGCCGTTCGAACATGCGCGCATCGTGCTCCGCAACGATCACAATGAAGACGTTCCTGCGTTCTTCTACCAGATCGACTACACCGAATATGACTCGCTTCCGGCCGGCACCATGCGCTTCCATGCACAGTGGCGTCGCGAACGCGTCACCGAACTGGCTCGCGATTATGTGGTGCTTGACGGCGTGCAGGGGCGTGGCGCGTATATCGGCACGTATCTGGCGCTCACCGCGTTGGAAAGCCGCTGGTGGGGCGAGGGCGAAGTCAAAATGTACATCGATGGAGACGACCAGTACCCTACATGGTGCAGTACTGGTGCTGAGGATTATTTCGGTGGTGCGTGGAGTTTCGCTGATTTTGACGAGCATGGGCGCATGCATGAGCAGACGTTCTGCGCGCCGTACGTCGGATTCCCGTTCTACTCACAGCGTCTCGCCTCGCATCGCGAAAGCGCGTATTGGGATGTGAATACGCCTGTGACCCGCGGACTGTATCGCTGGCACATTCCCGATCCGATTTATTTCGAGCATGATCTGCGTGTGGAATGGCAGCAGATCGGCACTGAAGAGGGTGGCAATTTCGAGCGTCAGGACGACGTTGCTTCCGTCGCGTACTGGTATCAGCTCGAGCCGCATACACCGTTCGATCCGATTGGCGATCGTCGCTTCCGTCAGCCCCGCTGATTTTTGCCCCCGAGCTTACGATTTTCGGTCTATCCGGTCGGTTCGGGGGTGTTGTGCTGTCTGCGCGACTTGCGTTCTTCGTCTGCACAACCCGGGTTTTTAACCCGATTTTATGGGTTGTGCAGATGCAGGGTGCGGGTTGCGCAGGCGGGAAACGTGACTAGATGGGGTTAGATGTCACGGCGTCTGCTGCGCTGATTATCGTGCGAACGTTCTGCGCATCCAAGAGACAGCCAGCTGCGGCCAGATCTGGATACTCGGTTCAATGCCGTTGACGCCCTGCCATGCGGTTTCCGCAGTGCCCAACGACAGTCCATGCCCGCCTTGCGGGAATAGGTGCGCTTCGATGCTGACTCCGGCTTTCTTGCAAGCGTCGATCAGCATCAGTGTGTTTTCGTATGGCACGGTTTCGTCGGGAACGGTATGCCATACGAAAATCGGCGGTGTTTTGGCGTCGATATGACGTTCGATCGACACGGATTCAAGCGCTTGTGAATCGTTGCGGCGTTCACCAAGCAGCGAATCGAAACTGCCGCGATGGGCGAGCGGGCCAGACGTGATCACCGGATAGGCGAGCATCAAACCATTCGGACGCACCGCATCCGGATCGTAACCATGAGCGACAAGAACATCGTCGCTGGTGGAGGTGGCGAGATTCGCAGCAAGATGACCACCTGCGGAAAAGCCAATCACGGCAATCGCATCCGGATCGACATGCCACTCGGCGGCATGCTCACGAATCATCGTCATCGCATCGGCAGCTTCCAACAGCGCAACTGGAAAAACGGAAGGCTTCACCGAATATCGCAGCACAAAAGCGTTGAAACCGGCCGCAAGAAACTGCATCGCAATCGGCTCCGCCTCACGATCCGACGTCATTTCGTAACCGCCGCCCGGAATCACAAGCACAGACGGACGCACACGGTCGGGAACGACTTCTTCGCTGTTATCAAGGCAATATCCGACGAATTTCGCTGCGCTGCCGTCGATGCCGGAAATTTCATATTCGAAATATTTCATATATCCATCATAGGTGGAACACGGCGCACGTTATGCAGGAACTATTTGGTTCCGCTATTTTTCGTACCTTGTGATCCGTGGACGCAAATTGTGCAGTCGGGAGAGTGTGTCCTACTCGAGCAGCCAGTCGAGGATGTTGCGGTGTCGAATGTCTTGGTAGTCGCCGAGCCCGATGGTATCCAAGGTGAGCTGTGTGACGTAGAGGAGACCTCCATATGTGAGATACCGGTCGAACAGCGCATTGTCATTTGCTGTCGGTTGCAATGCATTTCGGTATTCCGAGAAAGACGACGGCAGCATCTTGAGCTCGACATATCGTCCGGTGAAATGGATGATTTCGCGTTTTTTCAGAATCGTCCAGTGAAATGGATGATTTTTGCGGAGTGGGTGAGTGATATGGACGTGCGATTGGGCAAATCGGAAGTAATGTCGCGATCATTCGACGGAATTCACGAATGTGTATGGCCGCTCACATGTCTGATACATTTTTCTCAGCTAATTGGCAGGAACACGTATCATTCCTCCAAGACTCGGGCGCTTATATAGAACATGTCAGCAGTTACGGCGGCTGGCGAGGTTCCTGAAGAACCCTATAACTGAACCCTTCTTCTCTCTTCTCTCTCTCAGCCGGCGGCCCTTCTCTCCGCCGGCTTTCTTCTTTTCTGAACACGATTCATGCGATTCGTGCGATTCGCGATTTATGTTTCGCGATTTTGCCGAAAAGAGTTGCAAGACAAACGGCCGGCCATGCGTGAGTAATGCATGGTCGGCCGTTTGTGATGCTGGTGATTATGCGTGGTCGCGTGCAGGCATTCGTGATTCAGCAGCGCTCGTACGAGAACCTGCGCAGGCGTTCGAAGCATTCCACGCTTTCGTCAAGCCATGGCATGCCGATCACGAACACGTGGCCGAGCGTTTCGTGGCGGCGTGGCTTCGGGTCGAACAGTTCGAAATCGGCTCCCTTGCGGGCCAGTGCGGCAGCAAGCGCCAGATTGTCGGCCTCGAGGAAATCGTCGCCGCAGGTCACGATGAACAGTGGCGGCAGGTTGACGTTGAACGCCAGGCCTTCGGCGGTGAGGAACTTCGGGTCGGCGGCTTCGATGCCGTCGAAGAATTCGACGCCCAGCATCTGTTCGAGTCCGGTGCGGCGATTCGGATCGTAGCCTACGGTCAGTTCGCTTCCCATGGTTTCCAACGATGCGGAACTGTAGGCACCGCACACCGGAGCGGCACCGGCGAAACCAATGCCCGAAGGCTCATCCACGCCGAATGCGGCCGCGGCTTCGGCATTGTTTTCAATCGCCAACGTCAGCATGGTCAACGCGCCGCCTGCCGAATCGCCGGTGAGGAACACGGCGTTCGGATTAACCGGATAATCAGTCAAATGCGCCTTGATCCAACGCAATGCCGCCTGAACGTCCGCCAGCTGACCCCTCAAATCGGTTTGCGGGGCCGGTCGGTAGTTCAGTGAGAATACGGCGAAGCCCGTTTCGGCCAGATGCACGTTGAAGTTGCGGTTCAATTCCTTATATCCGTAAGTGAAACCGCCGCCGTGTATATCGATGTACACCGGCAGCGTATGCCCGCAGCGCAGCACCGCATCGTGCGGTAGATACAGGTCGAGCAAATGCCCTCTGCACTGCCCGGCTTCCGTATCGTAGCCACCGTCAGGCAGGTATGGAATATCTTCGATCACGTCGATTGTGTCAGGTGTGTGCCACAGTTCGGAACGCGGGGTGTCAACCGCGATCGCGCCGAAACGCATGTCGAGAATGCCGCGGACGCGCTCTTCGGAAAGGCCTTCGAGATCGCCGTCGGTTTCCGTCCAACGTTCCGCATGGTCGATCATCTCACGGGTGATGCCATATTTTGCCGCGCATTGTGCGCTGAGTTCCTCAAGGGTCTGTGTGCTCGTCATCGACGCCGTCCTTTCATGATGTTCATGCGATTGCGGCCGTTCCGTCATCGGAATGCCGCACCTCGATATATCGTACCGGTTCGATATAGAAAGCGCTACTGCGATCACCCATATTCCTTTACGTCCAGAGCGAATTTATGTAACGGTACATGCGTTGATTTTATTGCGATTGCGACACGCCGAAATCACTCACGTTGCATCAAAAAACGGTTCGCATAGAATAAGTCGCGTTTGCGAATCCGAACAGGGGTTTCGACCGAGAGACGGCAACGGGACGCTCGACAAACGACGGACGTGAATCGTAACGGCAACGAATGGCCGTAAAAGCAACGCAAAAACGCAAAACCAACCTACGAAAACCCAGACAACCAGCAAACAATCCGAAGGAACGCTACGTATGTACGTCGATCCGAATCGTAATACAGAAGCAGGCAACCTTAAATGGATCCTGCCATACTGCAAACCCGACCTGCCACGAGTGGCCGGCGCGATAGTGCTGTTCTGCGTCAACAACACCATGGCGCTCATCATTCCGCTATTGTCAGGCCTCATCGTGGACCGTGTCATCGTGCAAGGCCAAGTCGACGAACTGACGCGACTGTGCATCATGATGATTGTGTTCACCATCGTGCGCGTCGCCTCGCGCTACGGCTACCAAATGTGGATGGAACGCTTCGGACAGAACTCCGTATTCCGTCTCGTCAGCGACGAATACGAGAAACTGCACGAACTCGACTTCACCTATTTCAACCACACGCGTACCGGCGACATCATGAGCCGCATGACCTCCGACACCGATGCCATACGCCACGCGCTGAGCTGGGTGAGCTACCAGGTGCTCGACTGCGTGGTCATGTTCATTGGCGCGCTCGCCATGATGTTCACCATCGACTGGCGGCTCGCGCTCGCGCTCGCATGCGTCACGCCGTTCATTTTCATCCTTACGCGCGGACTCTCCACGCACGCAAGACCACTGTTCTTCGCCATCCGCAACTCGCTTGCCGAAATGAACTCAATGGTCGAAGAAAACATCGAAGGCAACCGCGTGGTCAAAGCGTTCGTGCGCGAACCGTATGAAACCGAAAAATTCGACAAACACAACGACGATTACATGCAACGCAACATGGACCAGGCCTACAACAGCCGCAAATACATGCCATGGCTCGACGGTCTCGGCTTCTCACTGCAGCTGATCACGCTTGGATTCGGCGGATTCCTGGTCATCACCGGGCGCATGACCCTCGGCAATCTCGTGGCGTTCAACTCCTACCTGTGGATGATCGACGGGCCGGTACGCCAATCCGGATGGCTGATCAACGACTGGCAGCGATTCAACGCATCCTGCATCAAAATCCGCAAACTGCTCACCGCTCAGTCACGTATTGCGGAAAAGCCGGAAAATACGGAAAAACCGGGAGACAGCGCCGACGCGAATCACGCCAGCACAGCGGCTGCAACCGCTGCAACAACCAACACAACCCGCATCGCCGGCAGCATCGACTTCCAGCATGTCAGCTTCGCCTTCCCCGACGAACCGGATACCCCCGTGCTCGAAGATGTCGACTTCCATGTTCCGGCAGGCGCCAAACTCGGCATTCTCGGCGAAACCGGCGCGGGCAAATCCACCCTCGTCAACCTCATCTCCCGCTTCTACGACCCCACCGAAGGCCATGTGCTCATCGACGGCGTCGACGCGCGAGACTGGCCGCTCGCCACACTGCGCTCGCAAGTGTGCGTCGTGGCGCAAGACACGTTCCTGTTCTCCGACACCATCGGCGGCAACATCAGCTTCGGCGCGGGCGAACAACGCGAATACGACGAACAGTACATTCGCCGCATGGCCACCATCGCCGGCGCGGACGGCTTCATCCGCAGCATGCCGGAAGGCTACGATACCGTGGTCGGAGAGCGTGGCGTCGGCCTTTCCGGCGGCCAAAAACAGCGCCTGAGCCTCGCACGCGCGCTCGCCGACAATCCGTCGATCCTCATCATGGACGATACGACCAGCGCCGTCGACATGGAAACGGAAGCGGAAATCCAGCGCCATCTGCGCGAACTGGACGAACAGAAAACCATCGTCACCATCGCACACCGTATTTCATCGGTGAAAGATTCCGATCTGATCCTCGTGCTTGAGCATGGCCGCATTGTGGAGCGCGGCACGCATGACGAACTGGTGGCCGCGCACGGCCGATATTGGGAGATCTACTACAGGCAGCTCGGCTTGCAGGCGGGTCGTTCGCAAGGTTTCGAAGCGTAGGCGCGGGAAGGCAGGAAAAGGGGGAAAACCCATGGCAAAACGTAACACATACCGCGAAGATGAAGAGCTGGAAGAACAGATCAACCTGCATGATATTCTGCGTATCGGCGTCTATGTAAAGCCGTATATGTCACGAATCATACGCATTCTTGCCGTCGTCGTCATGATGAGCTGCATTGCGGTAGTCGTGCCATATTTGACGAAAATCATGATTGACAGCGCGATTCCGTCGAAAAATCTCACCTTACTTGGTGAATTAACGGGGTTGATGGCCGTACTTATTGTGATGTATGAGTTTGGATTGCGTTATCGTACCGTCGAAATTACTCGCGTCGGTCAGCTCATGTTGAAAGACATGCGCCGCGATATTTTCACGCATATTCAGACGCTGCCGTTCAGCTATTTCGATTCGCGTCCGCACGGCAAAATCCTGATTCGCGTGGTCAATTATGTGAACACGCTTTCCGACACGTTGAGTTCCGGCCTGATCAATGTGATTTCCGACGTATTCACCTTCCTGATCACGCTGGTGGTCATGTTCGTGGTCGATTGGCGGCTTGCGCTGTTCAGCCTGGTGCTCTTCCCGTTCCTGATCGCGTGGGTGCTGGTATTGCAGCATTTCCAGCGCCGCGCGTATCAGGTGTTGTCGAACAAGCAGAGCAATCTCAACGCGTTCATTCACGAGTCGATCACCGGCGTGAAAACCACGCAGACCTTCGCCCAGGAGGCGGCGCAGTTCAAAACCTTCCAAGAGCAGCAAGACGACGTGCGCACCTCGTGGATGAAGGCCGTGCATATCCAGTTCCTCATGTGGCCGGGCATTCAAACCATTTCCGTCATGACGATCGCATTCATCTACTATGTGGGCGTCACGGGCTTCGGCGCGGTGAACGTTTCCACCGGCGTGCTGATCGCGTTCGTTGGCTATGCGAATAATTTCTGGAATCCGGTGATCAGCATCGGCAATTTCTACAATCAGCTGATCACTTGTTCCGCATATCTTGAGCGTATTTTCGAAACGCTTGACGTGCAGCCGGAGATTCGTAACGCTCCTGACGCGACTGAACTGCCGCAAATTGAAGGACGCGTCGATTTCAACGATGTAGTTTTCCGTTACGAGCCTGACGGTCGCAATATTCTCAATCTGGTCGATCTGCATGTTGAGCCAGGCAGCACCGTTGCGTTGGTTGGTCCGACCGGTGCCGGCAAAACCACGATTATCAATCTGCTGTCGCGTTTTTACGACGTTGCAGAAGGTTCGGTCACAATTGATGGTCATGATGTGCGTTCGGTCACATTGGAATCGTTGCGTCGGCAGATGGGCGTCATGCTGCAGGATACGTTCATTTTCTCCGGCAATGTGCGCGAGAACATCCGTTACGGCAAGTTGGATGCGACCGATGCTGAGATCGAAGCGGCCGCGAAGGCGGTGCATGCGCACGAGTTCATTATGGATTTGCCGAACGGATACGACACGGTGGTGGAGGAGCGCGGTTCCACGCTTTCCGCTGGTCAACGTCAGCTGATTGCATTCGCCCGCGTGCTGCTGGCCGATCCGCGCATTCTGATTCTCGACGAGGCCACGTCGAATATCGATACGCGTACCGAAGAGGCACTTCAGGCCGGATTGAACCACCTGCTGAAGGGACGCACGAGCTTCATCATCGCGCACCGACTGTCCACCATCGAGAACGCGGACATGATCTGCTACATCGATCATGGGCAGATCATGGAGCAAGGCAACCACGCCGAGCTGCTCGCCAAGCGTGGCGCCTACTATCGCCTCTACGACTCCCAATACGCCATGATCAAGGTCTAAATGGGCTGATTAGGGCTTGGACTGATTGGCTTGAAATCAGCCTTCCTGCTAGCCGCTTGTCGTTTTTCGGCCGGCGGCTAGCCGCAAATTATCAGGTACGAGGCGGAAGATAGGGAAGTCAGAAAGCAACGCATGTTGCTGCGCATGAAGATGACGCGTGAATGCGTCGATGAAACAACGCGGGAAGGTTTGGTATGGCAGTAGAGAAGCCAGTTCTCACCCAGGAGCAGCAAGATGCGGTCGCAGCGCTCGCATCCACCAACGTGTATGCGAAGCAATCGAAATTCAAAACCTTCCGCGAGCTGCCGCCGAAAGACAAGTGGCCGTACTTCAAGCAGAACTTTCTGACCGATGTGCTGATCATTATCGCAGTGGTCGGCTTGGTACTTGCTTTCGTCATCTCGTATGTGACCAAAGGTCCCGAGGCCGAGCTGAGTCTTGAAGGTGTCGATATGGCGGAATATTCCGAACAGATTGATGCGTTGGGCGCTGATTTTGTGAAGACGCAAGGTATTGAAGACGAGCGTCTCGTGCGGACGGATGCCTCCATTGCGATTAGCGAGAATGCCGCGCAAGATGGTTCCGCATCGTTGACGGCTCGCGTTTCGGCAGGTCAGATCAACATGATTGTTGCCGAAACCGATATTTTCGCCGAAGTCAATGATCGCGGCGACATCACCAAACCCGCGGAAGTGATGAGTGCCGCCGATCTTGAGCAGGTCAAGGATGCGCTGGTCGACGCCAAAGGCAATCCGGTTTCCGATGTGAACGACGCTGTCGGATTCGACTTGTCCCATTCGAAAACATGGACTTCCATGAAGGGACTGCCGAAAGAAGGGGTTATTCTCGGATTCAGCAATATCACGGAATCCAAGGATATGCCGATTCAATTCGTGGAATATCTGCAATTCGAGTAGGTATTTGCTGGTCTTCGAACGGTCATTTCAGTTGCTGAATATTTGCTGAATGTGCGTAGACACGCATATCGCGGTTGCCCCGTTTTCCGCTTAAGCTAGTGAGGGTACGTCAAACGATGCACGTCAACGGATAGGCGGCATTCGGAATTCGAAGGAGATGGCAATGGAGAACGGCAATATGACTCCCCTTGTTCCTCGGCAGGATGGGCGCCTTGAATGGGGCAATGGTGTGGTCTCCATGCTGTTTGACATTGCCGCCGATTCCCCCGTTCGCCTCTGCAACGTTGTAGGGCGCAACATGGTTCCGATCGATGGTCGCTTGTCTGACGATGGAAAGCCAGTGGTTGAAAAGGATCCGCGTCCGATTGTTGAGGTGTGTGCCGCCAATACCGGTTCGCAAGACAACCGACTGACGCTGATTGCCACAGTTGCCGGCAGCCAATTGCGATTCGTTTCCGCGCTTGCTTCCGAACCTGAACCAGGTTCCGCCGATCCGTTCCGTTTGGAGATCACGCAGTTCGCGCCGTATGCCGATCTTGAACCGAAAGGTCGTGAATTCGAGCCGACGGCAAGCGAACGTGACGCAGCCGATTCCGCCGCGAATTCCGCGTCCGAGGCGGTTTCCGCCGATTCCAATGCAGGCTTGGTGGTCACTTCCGTATTCGAAGCGTTCCCGAATCTTTCCGCAGTGCGCACCTACACGCGTCTGCAGTCCGCCAGGCAACTGCCGATTGAAGCGGTGTCGTCGTTGAATCTGACCGTTCCGATGCGCGTCAACTGCGGCAAGGTGCATCGTTCGAATATTTTCTGGGGCGATGCCGCTTGGGCTGTGGAAAACGATTGGCGTGTTCGTCCGCTGCGTGACACTCAGGTGCGTAACCGCAACCAGAAAATCAATCCTGGTCAGTCTAGTTCGCGTTTTGCCATGAGCTCGACTTCTACATGGAGCTCGGGAGAGCATGAGCCGGCCGGCATTCTGCAGGTGGAAGGTTCGGTACGCCGCGCCCGCGATTTTTCCGTAATGTGGCAGATCGAGCATAACGGTCCGTGGGAGTGGGAAGTCGGCGAGGACGATCCCGGTCTGCACGTCACTGCGTTCGGTCCGGAATATAAGGATCATGGTTGGTTCACCAATCTTGGTGAAGGCAATGATTTCGAGTCCGTTCCTGTGTCGTTTGCCATTGCCGCAGGCGATTGGCAGCAGGCTGTTGCCGAAATGACGTTGCAGCGTCGTGCGCTGCGCATTGCCAAGGCTCGTGAGTTGGGGCGCGTCGATCAGTTCGAGCATACGCAGGGTCTTGTGATCTACAACGATTACATGAATACGCTGTTCGGTGACCCTCGTATTGAGAAGGAACTGCCGCTGATTGAAGGTGCGGCAAGCGTTGGCGCGGATGTTTTCTGCATTGACGCCGGCTGGTACGACAGCACCGACGGCGGCTGGTGGGACATGGTCGGCGAATGGCAGGCCTCCACCAACCGTTTCGGCGACGCCGGTCTGCGCGGTCTTGCCGACACGATTCGTGCTCATGGCATGGGCTTGGGACTGTGGCTCGAACCTGAAGTGATCGGCGTGAAATCGCCGCTTGCGAGCATGTTGCCGGATTCCGCGTTCTTCCAGCGTCATGGTGTTCGCGTGTGCGATTCGGGTCGTTATCTGCTTGATTTCCGTTCTCCCGAAGCGCGAGAGCATGTTACGCGTACTGTTGATCGTTTGATTGACGATTTCGGTGCGGTGTTCTTCAAGTTCGACTACAACACCATTCCCGGCGTCGGCACTGATTTGAATGCCGAGTCCGTTGGCGATGGCCTGCTCGAGCATTGCCGCGCATATGTGGATTGGCTTGACGATCTGCGTCGCCGTCATCCGGATGTGATGATCGAAAACTGCGGTTCCGGTGCCATGCGCGCCGATTACGCGCAGTTGTCCCGCTTGGATTTGCAGTCCACTTCCGACCAGTGCGATCCTCTGATTTATGCTGCGATTGCGGCTGGTGCAGGTATGACGATTCTGCCGGAACAGCAGGGTAATTGGGGTTACGCTCAGCAAGAGATGGATGATGAGACTGCTGTGTTCACGCTTGCTACGGGTGTGCTCGGCAGGCTGTATCTGTCTGGTTTCATCGATCGCATGACGGAGCCGCGTCTTTCACTCGTTCGCGACGCTATCGCCTTACATCGTTGTGTACTTGCCGACCAGCAGCATATGGTGCCGTTCTGGCCGTCCGGACTTCCCGACTTCGACGGCGATTGGCTTGCCGTCGGCTTGCGTCATGTCGAAACGGATATGCGTGACGCGTATGCGTACGGCGAATCCGCTTGGAATGAGCAGGCTGCCGAGCAGAACGATCAGCAACCTCAGCCGGAAGATAAGCCCGACTACATCATCGTGTGGCGTCGCGGCGGCACACCGTCCGTGAACATGCCGTTGGATGCGGATCAAACCATCGAACAGGTGTTCCCGAATCCTGCCGAACCGGACCATGCGCCCAATGCCAAACCGTGGACTATCGAACGCATGGATCCGGAAACGGTTCGCCTGAACGCCGCCACCTCCAAGCAACCCTCCGCCCGCATCTTTGCCATTCGCCGCCGCGACTGATCGGGGCTGAGCCAACCAATCGCTGAAATGCCGTATTTCCGGCTATCGTGCGTTCCGCTGCAATCGGGCGCGGAACGCACGATAGCTATATGATCGCGGTCGTGGATTCACGTTCGACCAACTGATATCCGATGGTTGCGCGGCTCGGCGGCAGCACCGTGCCTGCATCATTGGAATTTCCGGCATTGCTGGAATTATCATTCACTTCGCCGCGTTCGATCCGTTCGACAATCATATCGACCGCGAATTTGGCAAGCTGGTCGAGATCCACTTGGATGGTGCTCAGCGAAGGGGTGGCGTAGGTTCCGGAAGTCACGCCGTCGAATCCGATCACCTTCACGTCTTGCGGCACATGGATGCCATAGTCGGCGAGGCCGCGAATCACGCCGAATGCGGCGAAATCATTGGCGCAGCACACTCCGTCGAACGCGATTGCGGGAATCTTGTCGGTCGTTTCGATCGATCTGCCCGTAATCTTGCCGCTTGCATCGTTGAAATCGGCGGTTCCGGCCGTGCCTGTTTCGCGGTCTCCAGCACCCGCGCCGGCTCCGCAGTCCGTCCTTCGCGCCGCCATAATCCGTTCGGCGATCGCGTGCCCGGCGGTAATGCCTTCGTCGGAGCGACCGCCTTCGAACACCATGGTTTCGTCATATGGCAATCCTGCGTCCAGCAACGCCGCGCACGCTCCTCGAAGTCGCAATGCAAATGCGTTCTGCGCATGCGCCAACTCGGCGCGCGGCACGAACGTATGCCCGACAATCGCAATATTCCGGCATCCCTGGGCGATCAGATACTGCATCGCAGCGCGTTCGCCCTCCTCGTTGGGAAAATTCACGGCATCCACGGTTGGCGTTTCCTCGCATGCGTCGAGCAGTACGAGAGGGCGCCCGCCGTTGAGTTTGGCGAGCGGTAGATTCGTGCCCAATCCGGTGGCGTGCAGAATCTCACCGTCGAAGAGCTGCCCTGAGAACGGATTGCTGGTCAGCGCATGTTCGGCCGCGTCCGGCGAATACTGGGTTTGCTCGATGAACGGCGTGAATCCGCGTGAGGTGATCTCGCGGCTCAATGTTTGCGTCAGCTTCGAATAGAACGGCGAATCGAATTCGTTGACGATGATGTGAATAATGTTGCTGCGACCTGATTTGAGCATGCTGGCTGTCAGATTGATGCGATAGTCGAGTTTTTTCGCTGCTGCCAGCACTTTGGCCCGCGTCGATTCCTTGACGCCGGCTTTGCCGTGCAGCGCATTCGATGCGGTCATGGGGGAGACGCCGGCTTCCGCCGCCACGTCGCGCAATGTCGGTTTGCCGTTTGCCATGCACCGCTCCTTACAGCCAAGTTTTTCTGTAACGATATTATATATGATGATTTTCTGGTAATCGTTGAAATTTCAAAGAATCACCGATATCCTATCATGATTGTGATTTCTGAAATATGCTATAAAATATGTAACGGTACATATCTGAAGTTTTCCAAGATGATGAAGTCGAACAAGTAAGTCAAGGATGACGTCAGATACTGTAAACGGCACGCTTTTCTAACGTTGTACAAGGAGAAGGCAATGGCGACTACCGAGGATCTGCCAAAAGCATGGCGACCGCCAATGGGCTGGAACAGCTGGGATTCCTACGGCACCACCGTCACCGAAAGCGAAGTGCTTGCCAACGCACGATTCATGGCGGAACACCTGAAAGACGCCGGCTGGGATACGATCGTCGTCGACATCGACTGGTATGACCCGACCGCCCGCGCACACGGTTACAATGCCAATGCGCCGCTGATCCTCGACGAATACGGGCGTCAACTGCCCGACCCTGAACGATTCCCCAGCGCTGCAGACGGGCACGGTTTCGCACCGCTTGCCGAACAGATCCACGCCATGGGACTCAAATTTGGCGTACATATGATGCGAGGCATTCCGCGCTTGGCAGTCGACAACAATCTGCCGGTCAAAGGCACTCCATACACGGCGCAAGAGGTGGCGGACCTTAACCACGTGTGCAAGTGGAATTCAGACAATTATGGGCTGAACCATAACCACTCCGGAGCTCAAGCTTGGTATGACGAACAGCTCGACCTGTTCGCCTCATGGGGGCTTGACTTCCTCAAAGTCGACGACATGCAAACGCCATTCCACAGCGCGGAAATCGCCGCCTACCATAACGCCATCGCCAAAGCTGAAGCGAAATACGGTCGCAGCATCAGCCTGTCGCTCTCGCCGGGCGGTTGGGTGAGCACCGGCTACACCGAATTTCTGCGAGACAGCGCGCAAATGTGGCGTATCAGCGACGATTTATGGGATCGTTGGGAAGACATCTACCAGCAATTCCCGCGTCTTGCGAGGTGGGCGCCGTTCCAGACCACCGGTCATTGGGCTGACGCCGACATGCTGCCGTTGGGGCATATTGGATTGCGGGCCGAACGTGGAGACGATCGCCAAAGCCGCCTCACCGAAGATGAAAGCCGCACGTTGCTTGCCCTCTGGTGCATGGGACGCAGCCCACTTATGGTAGGCGGCGACCTGCCGACCAGTACCAGCGAAACCATTGAACTGCTCGCCAATCCGGCATTGCGCGAAGTCACCGCAGGATCCACCAACAATCACGAAACCGTGTACGAACGCATCTTCGAACGTTGGGATGACGAAAACTCCTACCTTGGGGATCTCGTGGTGTGGGCCGCCGATGCGGCCGACTGGGCGGATGGCACTCCTTCCGCACATTCGGGCGGACATTATGCAGCCATCTTCTGGACCGGCGATCGCGACTACGAACTGCCGGCAACCATCGAGCTGCAATCCATCGTCGGATTAAGCCAACGCAACGATCCGTGGACGATTACCAATCTGTTTGACGACGAAACCAACGCAACTGGCGAAACTGATGTAACCGGCGCACGTATCGAAGGTGAGGGCGAAGATCGAGTCATCCGTGGAACCATACCAGCGCATGGCGTGCTCTGGTTCGCACTCGACCCGCGCTGACGGCAACCAGCAGTCGCTATAAATCGCCATCAATCATCAAATTTCCAACAAAACTCAATGACAAACCACCAACCAAACACAAAAAGGAATGCCATGACCGATACCATCATCGCAACCCTCAACAAGGCAGGCGTGCGCAACATCAGCACCGACCTGTGGGGCATCTTCTACGAAGACATCAGCTACTCCGGCGACGGCGGACTCAACGCCGACCTCGTACAGAACGGCGCATTCGAATACAATCGCGCCGACTCCTCCGACTGGAGCAACTACAGCTTCTGGCGCAAAATCGTGCCCGCCGGCTCCTTCGCAGCCTTCGACGTGCTCACCGACAATCCGGTAGCCGAAGAAAACCCGCACTATGCGTCCGTCGAAGTCGAACAGGCGCCGGCTTCGCTTGAAAATATCGGCTGGGACGGCATGGTCTTCCGTGCCGGCGAAACCTACGATTTCTCCGCATGGATGCGTATTTCCAGCAATTGCGAAGCTTCCGTACTTCCCGTCACCGTCGCTCTGATTGACGACGATGGAAATGCGATTGCAGAACAAGATATCACCGTCGATTCCAACGATTGGCGTAAGCAAGAGGTTTCGCTGACGGTTTCCGGTGAAAGCAATGCCATCGTTGTACATGAAGGCGCTTTGCGACTCACCTTCACCACGGAAGGTACCGTCGATCTTGATTTCGTTACCCTCGAACCACGCACCACCTACAACGGGCTCAAGCATTTCCGTCCCGATTTGGTCAAGGCGCTCGCCGACCTGCAGCCGCGCTTCATGCGTTTCCCGGGCGGCTGCATCACCCACGGTCTTGGCATGGATAACATGTACCACTGGGATCGCACCATCGGTGATGTTGAGCATCGTCCGCACAATTTCAACCTGTGGGGCTACCACCAGTCGTTCCGTATCGGCTACTACGAATACTTGTGCCTGTGCGAAACCATTGGCGCGAAGCCGCTGCCGGTGCTGCCCGCCGCCGTGAGCTGCCAGAACACCAGTCAGGGCCCGGTGCCGATCGCGCAGAAAGACATGCCGGCATACATCGATGAAGTGCTGCATTTGGTCGAATTCTGCAATGGCGATGCCGCGACCACCGAATGGGGTGCCAAGCGTGCCGCCATGGGTCATCCGGAGCCGTTCAACCTTGAATATTTGGGCATCGGCAACGAAGATCTCATCGATGACGTGTTCAGGAACCGCTTCCAGCAGATCTTCGACGCGGTCAAGGCCACCTACCCGGATATTGTTGTGGTTGGCACGGTCGGCCCGGCTCCGAGCGGTCCCGACTACGAGGCTGGTTGGCAGTATGCGCGTGAAGCCGGCGTTCCCATCGTTGACGAGCATTCCTATCAGTCCTCCAGCTGGTGGTTCCACAATCTCGACCACTACGACACCACGGATCGTGAGGGCCCGAAGGTGTACTTGGGCGAGTATGGTTCGTGGAACACGCAGCTGATCAACGGTCTTTCCGAAGCGGCGTTCATGGGTCGCATGGAATTGAACGGCGATGCCGTGGTCATGTCTTCGTATGCGCCGCTGTTTGCCAAGAACGGGCATCACAGCTGGAATCCTGATCTGATCTACTTCGACAACGAACGTACCTACCTGCCGTACAGCTACTGGGTGCAGCAGATGTATGCCACCACCACGTCCGATACCGCATGGCCGGTCGCGGTGGAAGGCAAGACCACGCTGCGTCGCGAACTGCCACCAACCGTTGGACTGCGCTTGGAAGGTGCCGCTCACGCCGACATCACCAACTTCAGCGTTGACACCGCTGATGGCCGCCATGTCGATCTTGAGGACTGCCATTACGCAGGCAATGGTCCGATGAACACGAGCCTCAACATTGACTCTGACGCCTACACCATCAACGCCACCATCACCTACTATCAGGGTCGTTGGGGCTTGCAGCTGGTGCACGGCGACATCAACGGCAAGAACCACAACATCACCTCCTTCGGTCGTGCTTTCGAAATCAAGGTGGTGCGCGACGGTACCGCCTACAATCTTGACGGCACCGAATGGTCCATGGACGAAGTGTTCCCCGGAACCGTGTGGCAGGTGCGCATCGAAGTGGCCGATCGCGGCGAAAGCATGAAGCTGTATATCGATGGAGAGCTTGTTGCGCAGGGTGTTGAGAAGCCGGAAGAGCCCCGCCGTACCGTCACCGTGGCTCGCAATGATGCTGAAGGCGTCACCTACGTGCGTATCGTCAACGCGCTCGACGCTGAAGCCGAGATTGATCTGAACCAAGTGCTTGAAGAGCTTGGTGTTTCCGCGGAATCCCGCGCTTCGGCAACCGCCACCGTGCTCGCCGGAACCGACCCGTACGCCGGTGAAATCGGCAAGGCTTCGCCAACCGTTCCGGTTGAAACCGCAATCGACCTAATCAGCGGCGCCTACACTGCCCCCTCCTGGTCCTTCACCACCCTCACCCTCCATGACTAATCGCGGAAAGCGTTTCAGCGCTACGTCGCAAAACATATGGAGGTGCGTTGGTTAATCCCACTGCCATCGATGAATAACGCGGCTTCCGAAGCAAGACTGCCATCGAGCGTAGGCTGGAGGCATGAGCAAACACCATCGTGACCGCAGCTGGGCGCCAGCACCGCAACCACTTCCCGAGAACGCGCACGTCATCGACAACCACACGCATGTGGCGTCCGTCGTGCCGTTCTCGCGGGCCATGAGCCACGAAGCGCAAGAAAAAGGACAGCCGGAAGTCCCCGTATACAGCGTCGACGAACTGCTGAACCAAGCGCAACAAGTCGGAGTCGAAGGCGTCATCGACTGCGGATGCGAACTGCCGAACCTCATGACGGCCATCGACATGGCACGCGAACACCCCCAAACCGTGCATGCGGCCATCGCCATACATCCCAACGAATCCGTGCTCCACGGTCACCGCGGGGTGCCGGGCCCAGACGGGTTGCCGCTCAAATACAAGCCATGGCACGACACCAGCTTCGAAGACGCCATGGCCGAAGTGCGCCGCCTCGCCACCGCCTACCCCAACCAGGTTGTGGCCATCGGCGAGACGGGCATGGACCTCTTCCGCACCGGAGAAGCCGCCAAAGAACTGCAGCGAGAAGCCTTCCGCGCGCACATCGCGCTCGCGAAAGAACTGAACCTGCCCATGCAGATCCATGATCGCGATTCACATAAGGAAGTCATCGAAACGCTGCTGGCGGACGGCGCTCCCGAACGGACCGTGTTCCACAGCTATTCCGGTGATGCCGAAATGGGTGAGATTGCACGTGAAAACGGTTGGTATCTCAGCCTTTCGGGCACATCCAGCTATAAGGGCAACGATGGTATTCGCGAGTCGGCGCGCATTGTCGGATTGAGCCATGTCATGGTCGAAACAGATGCCCCCTACCTAAGTCCGATGCCGTATCGGGGCCGCACCAACGCGCCATACATGATCCCCTACACCCTGCAGTCGTTGGCGAATTATCTCGATAAACCGCTGACGGAAGTCGCGCAGGCAACGCGAAAGACCACGCGCGAAGTGTACGGAATCTGAACAAATTCCGAAAATCGACAGGACGGAAACGATTTATCCGAAAATAAGAGAGAGTAAGAGAAAGACAAGAGGTAAAATAAGAAAAAACCCACAGGAAGTTTACTTCGTGCGAGATCAAGAATCGCAAGAAACAATGTGAAGATTTGACAAGACTTCGTAAGGCTCCTAACGTGCCTTTTTGCGTTTATTTTGGGGAGTGGGTTGGAAGGCCCGCCACTTGGAGGTAGCGTTATGGCTAACGAGCCAAACGAGGATGAGCCGCTGTTTCACGCAGCCACATACACGCAGGCGCCGAAGGTTTCGCACAAGGTGCTGACTAAGGAAGAGCGACAGGTGCTGATCAAGCAGCACGAGGAGAAACAGCAGGAGGCCGCCAAACTTGACCAGGTGGCCAGCAAGGGTCCCGTCGGTCGTTGGTGGAGCCGTCTGCAATCCGGTCCAAACAGAATCACGCCCGCCATGGCGATCGTGGCGTTGGGCGTGGTATATGGCGATATCGGCACCTCGCCGCTGTACACCATGCAGACGTTCCTCAACGGGCAGGGCGGACTTGCGCATGCCGACCGCGAAGCCGTGCTCGGCGTGCTTTCGTTGGTGTTCTGGTCAATCACGCTTATCACCACCGTCAAATACGTGCTGATTGCCATGCGTATCGACAACAAGGGCGAAGGCGGCATTTTCGCGCTGTACTCGTTGGTTCGAAAGTACGGTGCATGGCTTGCGATTCCTGCCATGCTCGGCGGCGCCGCGTTCCTCGCCGATTCCGTACTCACCCCGGCTGTGTCCATCAGCTCGGCAGTGGAAGGCTTGGAGACGCTGCCAGCTTTTGAAAAACTTTTTACTGAAAACAAGCAGCTGACCCTGATGATCACCGCGGCCATCATTCTGATGCTGTTCTCTGTGCAGTCGCGTGGCACCGAGCGTATCGGCAAGGCGTTCGGTTCGGTCGTGCTTGTCTGGTTCTCGTTCCTGGCGGTTGTCGGCTTGGCGAACCTCAGCCAGTATTGGAGCGTGTTCGCGGCGCTCAACCCCGTGTACGGTGTCAGATTCCTGTTCAGCAGCCATAATGCTGCCGGGCTTGCCATCATGGGTACGGTGTTCCTGTCAACCACCGGTGCCGAAGCGCTTTATTCCGACATGGGTCATGTTGGCCGTGGCAACATCTATTTCACGTGGCCGTTTATCAAAATCGCGCTTGTGCTCTGTTATTTCGGCCAAGGCGCATGGATGCTCAATCATTGGGATGATTCGGCTTACATCCGCACGCACGGTTTGAACCCGTTCTTCGAAATGATGACGCCCAGCGTGCGTTACGTGGCCGTCGTGCTTTCCGTGGTCGCGGGCGTTATCGCATCGCAGGCGTTGATCACCGGCGCGTTCACGATGGTGTCTGAAGCCACCCATCTGAACTGGATGCCGCATCTTCAGGTCCGTTACCCGGCCCGTACCCGCGGCCAGCTGTACATTCCTGTGGTCAATGCGGTGCTTTGCGTTTCCACGCTGTTGGTTTTGGCGCTATTCCGTGATTCCGAGCATATTTCCGCGGCGTATGGTCTGGCGTTGACCATCACCATGATCACTACCACCATTCTGCTTGCCGTCTACATCTGGCATTCGGGGCGTCGTATCGGAGCGGTCGTATTCACCGTGCTGTTCCTTGCGATCCAATTCATGTTCTTCTTCGCTTCCATGGCGAAGTTCCTGCATGGTGGTTGGTTCACGATGCTGCTTACCTTCGCGATTCTGCTGGTTATGTACACGTGGAACGAAGGCACGAAGCTGGAACGTGCGCAGCGTCGCCATATGCAGCCCGCCGAATGCCTACCGGTGCTGAAGCGGTTGCATGATGACGATACGATTCCGTATTTTGCCGACAATATCGTCTATCTCACGTCGGATCCGGAGACGAAGCGTATCGATACCGATATCTTCTTCTCGATTTTCGCCGACCATCCAAAACGTGCCCGCGCTTGGTGGGCGGTTTCCGTCGAGACTGCCGATGAGCCGTTCACCCGCGAGTATTCGGTTGAGAATTTCGGTACGGATTATATGTTCCGTGTTCGCATTCGGCTTGGTTTCAAGGTTTCTCAGTCGATTCCAGCTTACATTCATCAGATCATGAACGATTTGTCGAAGTCGGGGGATCTGCCGAGGCAGGAAAGCCGCTATCCGAAGCTTGATGCTGATCCGAATATCGGTCCGATTCGATATGTGCTGATACACAAGGCGCTTATGCCTGAGTCGAAGGTGTCGCAGCGTGGCGCGATTTCTTTGGAGGTCAAGTATGCGATTCGTCATTTTGCGGGATCTCCGGTCAAATGGTTCGGCCTTGCGCCTTACAATCCGCTGATTGAGATACAGCCGCTGTTCCTCGCGACTCAGCGTCCTCCGCGGCTAAAGCGTGTGTGAAACAAGCCGTGAAACGGGCTGCGTGATGATGGCGATCGTATCTGCCATCGTCGCGCAGCCCGTTTTCGTAGGGCATTTTGTAGGTTTTTGCATGGTCTTATCTCGAAGAATCGTTGGAATCACGCTGTTTTTCGCACGCTATAAGCAATGTCGATAGCCATATGCGCGCGTTGCATTACAAGCCCTGTAGAGTAATCAACCATGTGCAGATTACTTGGATTCGCGGCAGCCGGAAGCAACACCAGTCTCAATGGCGTGCTCGGCATGCAGGCCGTACGCGATTTCCGGAATCTGAGCGAAATCCACAACGATGGCTGGGGCTCCGCGTTGGTCACCGTGCCGAGCGAGTCGCCGTACCTGCGTGACGGTGGCGCTCCCACCCCGGAAACCGGCACCGCCGTCTACAAGAACACGATCGCAGCCCGACATGATCCGATTTTCGACGAGCTTGCGAACACTCCGGCTCGTGGAGGCCTGTGGCACCTGCGTTTGGCCAGCTCGAACCTGCCGTTGATTCTCGAGAACCAGCAGCCGTTCTACGCCAACGGATTGAGCTTCATCCACAATGGCGATATTTCCGACGATCAGGGTCGCAACATCATCACCAACCGCGCGTTCCCGGTCGATCCCAACATCGTGCAGTCCACTGGCGGCCGTTCCGATTCCGCCATTTTCTTCGCAGTGATCCTGCAGTACATCGGTTTTGGTTTCGCACTCGACGAGGCGGTCGCGCAGGCGGTGCGCGAACTGCGCAAAAGCTATCCGAAGTCCAGCTACAACTGCATGATCCAGAGCCAAGACCAATTCATCGCTCTGTGCGCGGCCGGTCGTGAGGTCACGTCCAAGCGCATTGTGGAAATCTATGACCAGTACGGCCGTGGCGACCAGGCGCATGACTATCGTGTGATGCGCTATCGTACGCTCGGTGAATCCGAAGCGGATCAGGCTGCAGGCCAGCCGAAGGGCGTGGTTGTGGCCAGCTCCGGTTTCGATCAGTGTGCCGAAGATGGCTGGACTCGTTTGGAAAACAATCAGATGATCGTTGCTTCCAACCGTACCGGCGCATTTCGTGTGCGTTCCATCTGAAATCCGTATTTCGGAATTTTTCGGCTGAAACTTTCATCGGGGATTTCCAGTTTTTTTTTCGACCGGATTCAGCATGCGGCAATCGTCATACAGCGCCTAAGATAGGCGGTATGACAACCGGATATATTCCTACACTCGCCCAAGTTGACGAACTGCATCGAAAAATCGCGCAATCGCAAGCCGCATACGATTTGATTCACGGACATTGCGTAGTCGTCGCCGACATCGCACGTCGCATGGCACGCAGGCAGAATGCACTGTTCACCCGCCGCTGCACACTACCGGACGATGCCCCTGAAAAAGCGGGCGATTTCGGCCTTAGGCTTACGCAAGACGGCAATGGAAGCGAATCGTTCGGTATGCTTCGCATCCCCTCCATTCCATCATCGGACGGGCTTACGGGCGGGACCGTTCCGCCGAGGCTGATCGACGAGCATCTGGTGGTGATCGGTGGTCTGCTGCATGATATCGGCACGTATTTTCTGCTCAAGCAAGACGGTTCCGACGGTGGACCGCTGAAATTCGACGGTCCGAATTACGTGCGGCATGGGCTTAAAGGCTACGAATATTTGTTGAATGAGGGTGTTGACGAGTCTATCGCGCAGTTCGCGCGCAACCACACCGGTGTGGGACTCACCAAAGAAGCGGTGGAATCGCAAGGATTGCCATTGCCTCCGGCCGACTATGTGCCCATGAATCTTGAGCAGGAAGTGGTGATGGTGGCCGACAAGTACAACAGCAAGTCGATTCCGCCGAAGTTCCTGACGGCCGAAGCCTATGCGCGCAAGGCGGCCCGTTTCGGCGAAAGTAACAGGCGCGAATGGCTGCGGCTGCTCGAACGATACGGCGTGCTTGACGTCACGCCGCTCGCCGAGCAGTACCACATGCGTATCGTGGAGTAGGGCAGACCGTTTCCGGAACACGCAAGCCCTTTGGAATTTGGCTAAAACCAGAATTCCAAAGGGCTTACCTATGGGCGCACGAAAGAGTCTATGTTCGTGCGCCCGTTGCACTAGGCGGCTAGTCGAGTTCCACGCTGTGCTCCATCGCATCGGCGACCTCCGGATTGGTGGTCACCACGATGATGGCGCGCTTGCGATCGGCATCGCGCTTGAACTTCTTCAACAGATCCAACACCACGGCCGCATCGTCGGCATCCAATCCAGCGGTCGGCTCGTCGGCGATGATCACTTCAGCCTCGCAGCTCAGCGCACGAGCGATGGCCACGCGGCGCTGGTTCAGTTCGCTTACTTCGCCGACTGCCAGGCCGGACGTCACTTCGTCGAAGCCCACGCGCTTGAGCAGTTCGCGGGCGATCACAGGCTTCGGCTTGAGGAAGTTGCGGTTCGACGCATCCATGGCGTACAGTACATTGCTTTCCGCGTCGAGATCGGGGCGGAAAGCGAAACGTTGCGGAATGAATCCGATGCGGTGTCCCAACATTTCGACCGGTTCGACGTCGCTCAGGTTGGTGCTTTTGTGCATCACGTTGCCGCGGTCCGTGCGCACCATGCCGACCATGGTGGCCAGCAACGTCTGATGCTGTTCGCGATCCTCCGCGTCCACGAGCACCGCATGCGTGGCGCCCGCATGGAACGACAGCGACAGGTCGTCGAGAATATTGCGGCCGGTCTTGCGATTGGTCACGGTCACATGATCGAGTGCGAACGTCGGATTCGCTTTGAAGAAAAACGCATCCTTCTTGCGATGATGCTTGATTTCGCGGTCGAGCTGTGAGGAGACGCTGGTTGCGGAATCGGCTTTCACCATTTCATGCGATTCCAGCACGGTCGGTTCGTCGGAAGAACGCAAGGCAAGCGTTTCCTTCACCTGATTCGCATTGTTGGCGACCACATCCGAACCATCCGCAGTATCAGCAGCAGTTGCAGCGTCATCTGCAACTTCGGTGGTATCTGCATTATCTGCAGATACCACAGCATCGCCGTCGGCAGCTACTGCAGTATCGCCATCGTTTACATCGTCGGAAATTTCCGCGCCGTCAGTTGCGGCAATTTCGATATCTGCATTGTCATCGTCGTATACCACCGCAAAATCGATGGATTCAATGGAATCAGCGGAAGATGCGTCAGCTGCAATATCGTCAGTCGCAACATCATCGACGGTCTCGTTTGATGCGGTCTCGGCAGTCTCGTCGACCACGGTCTCGTCGAGGTTCTCGTTCTTATCATTCATGTTGTCGCTCATGCCTTCACCTCCGAGCGTTCCTCAAACAGTTGGTTCAGGTTGAAGCAGGCCACGCGCGCGAATGCCACGATGCCAAGCACCAGGCATGCGCCCAAGCCGTACCAGAGCACGTTCCACACCGAAGCGGACGTCATCGACACAGCCTGCCCGCCGGCCCATGCGGTGCCGATCGGCTTCGCCAACAGCGCGCCCGCAACCAAACCGACAATCCAACCCGGAACCGTCATCATGAACGTTTCCAGCATGAACTGCCATCCCAAACGGCCCTTGGTCACACCTGTGATCATCGCCATGCCGATCTCATCGCGGCGGCCGCCAATCGCAGCACATGCAATCAATGCCAGCAAAGCGATGCCACCGACAATCGTCACGGCAATCAGCATGATGCGCGCTGCCGAAGCGGCGGAATCAAGCGGCTCGATCGACTTCTTGTAAGCGGTAAGCGACGGCGAGGTGATCTCGTACGTCTTCGTGTCCAACTTGGCCTTCTTCACCAAGCGCACGAACGTGTTGTACGTGGAAGGATTCGCCAGAGAGAACACGATATTGAGATTCGGAACGCCCCATCCCGTGGCCTCCGTCGTGTCAAGCCCGTTCTTGGCGAAATTGAGATACGTCGTGTAGATCACGTTCTCACGATTGTCCTTTGCGTATTTCGCGTCGGATCCGTTGCCTTCCGGCACGTCGCTGTCGTATTCGTAAATGCCGCGCACGGTGAACGTGTATGTGTCGGAAGCCTTCGACGGATTGCCGACCGTCACCTTGTCTCCGACCTTGAGATTGTTCTTATCGGCCAGCGCCTGCGAAATGAGTACGCCGTCGCTCTGCGTCTTATAGCTCAGATGCTTGCCTTTGACTACCTTGTAGTAGCCGTAGTCGTTGATTTTCGCGGCGTCCAACGTGTAGAACGCCTGCAGGGTCAGGTTGCCGCCGGTCTTGTCTTCGCTGGTGTCGTTTTTCGCGGCGATCGCCTGCAACGACTTGCTTTCGCGCACCGGCACCGATGTTGCCAACGTGTAATTGAAGGTCACGTTGTTGCTCTGTGCGGCCGTTGCATACGTGCTGTACTTTTCCCACGTCAAATACTTGTCGGTATAGCTGGAATCGGCACCGTCGCGCTTGGCTTGTGTTTGCGCGTTCGGCCGAATCACCGCCGTGGCTTTTTGCGACTGGTATGTTTCATTATTGGCGGTGTCGTCGGCTCGAATCACTGCCAAGTCCACGGCAGCCGAGAAAGACACCAGTAGTGCGAGTAGGGCGATCAGCGCGGTGCGCCATTTGACGCGACCAAGCGCCGCCCATGCGTTCTTGAGAACGAACATGCGGTACTTCTCCAGTTCTCTGTTATAGCGCGCCGGCGCATGCCGACGTCAGCGTTGGCCGGGACGCGCGCTCCGCAGCAAGGCAGGCCCGTAGCGCATGGTGCGTCCCGTGCAATCATCTTGGGCTTCCAACGTGATTGTTTTCTTGCGCAACACTGTTATACCCCTGCATGAAGTCTGAATGATTCCTGAAAAGTGATTCCAGAGAATAAGCGTTGAGCATGGTTGCGGCACTCGCTACGATGGAATCGATGACTTCCGAACAGATTACGAATACCGGTTCCGTGTCGGGCGATTGTGGCTCGGCTCAGGCTCGTGCGCGAACTCATGTGCAGGCTTATGTGCAGACTCAGGCTCGGCAGAATGGCTCGGCCAAGGATGGTTCGGCTACGAATGGTCCAGCCAGGAATGATTCGGCCAAGGGCGGTCCGTCCGGGCGGAAACATGGCCTGCAGCGGCGCCACGCGATGCTGCGTCCTGCATCGCGTCACGCGTTATTGCCGTGGCTTACGTCGATTATCGGCGTCGCGTCCGCACTATGCCTGGTGATTGCGTGGTTCCCCTCCACGGTGTGGAATACGCCGATCGTCAGCAGCGATGCCCCCGCGCATTACTATTTCATTCACCGTCTGCTTGACGAGGGATTGGGGGCGGCTCTGCATTTGTGGCCGCATGATTCGTTTTATCCGCCGTTGTTTCACATCTGTGCTTACCTTGTGATTAAGATCGCGGCGCTGTTCGGCGTGCAATGTTCGATCTACGCGGCATTCAATATCACGTGGATCATTGCTTCGGGCGTGATTTTCCCTGCCGGAATGCTGGTATTATGCAGGTATTTCCTGCAACGTTGGAATCGCGGTAATCCAATTTCCAATCCAATTTCACGTATTTCTCAAGCATCGTCTACGCCTGAATCGTCGTCCGTATCTGAATCGTCGAATGTTTCAAATCAGCAGGTATCGTCAGCTGTGAATCGGCAATATAACGTCACTTTCGACGCTACTTTCGTTCTGCGGAATCTGATTGGACTGTTCGTGCCCGTGCTTGCCGTCAGCTCGGTGTGCCACCCGTACGGACTGCTGAATGCCGGTCCGCTGATCGCATTCGGTTTCGCCACGTCGCTGCTGCCGTTCCTCATCGCCGCCACATTGCGCTTGTTCGATGCGATCGCCGCGCGCGAGCATATAGCAAAATGGCTTGCGATCGCTGCTGTCGCAGGCGTGGTTTGCCTCGTTGCGCACCCGCGTATCGCATTCACGTATGCTCTGATTCTGGTGCCGTTCATTGTGCTGCGCTTGCCGTGGAAGCTGATTCTTGGCGCGTTCATTGCCATGTGCGTCGGTGCGGTGGCGTTTGTGGCGTTGATGCTGACGTCGTTCAAATCGGACCGTTGGGCGAATCCCGCTTCCTGGTTCCATAGCCATCAGCCGTCCAAGAATTTGTGGGAGTCGATTTCGTTCTGTCTCACGGATGGGCTTGACGGTTTTCCTGCGATTCTGTTCGCACTGTTGCTGATTGCGGGAACTGCGGCCGCTTTCGTTTGCGCTTCCCGCCGCGCGGCTGCGCGTGCTTCGGATTCGTTTTCGTCGGCTGCTTCCACTGTGGTTCCCGTGGCTTCTGCTGATGTCGATGTTGATGCTTCGACTTCTGATATTGCGGTTTCCGCCGCTGATTCCCCGGTTTCCGTTTCCTGTCCGCCACCTGCGTCGCACTCCAACGCCACTGATGCCGCGTCCGCGTCGTCCGAATCATCTCGACTTCGTCGCAACGATCGCCTGCGTGACGTGATCGCGTTGACGGCCGCATTCCTGCTGGTCGCGCTGGTGTATGTGTGCACGGTCACGCTGGTCGGCGCGTTGCCGAATATCATCAGCGCTCCGTGGTATCGCGATGAAAACCGTATTATGACCATGCTTCCGCTGGTCACGCTGCCGCTGTTTGTCATTGGAATCAACGCTCTTGCCGAATGCGTTTCCGCGTGCGCCGCATCCGCTTCTTTCGCTCCTTCTGCATCGTCCTTTTCCACGAAGAATAGTGCTTCTTCCGTTCCTTCCCTTTCTTCTGCGTCTGCTGTCTCTTCCGTGAAGAACGCTTCTTTCGCTTCCAATTGGATCGTTCTAATCGCCGTATTCCTTGTGATTGCGATACTTGCGGTTTCCGCGCAGATCGTATGCCCATCGCGTTCCGCGGCTCGCGACACGATCATCGCGCATTCCAGTCTGAACCAAAGCGACCCCAACGAGCAGCTCACCGAGCAAAAGATCGCTGTGCTGCGCAAGGTCACGAAACGTACGGGCACCCAGGCCACCATCATTTCCGATCCGTTGAACGGTTCGATGTATGCGGAGACGCTGTTCAACGCGAACATGCTGTATCCGATCATCAATGCGCGCACCGATGTGCCATCCGCTCCATTCGGCAAAGTGGAGACCGCGTTTGCTTCCGGCGATGCGCAGCAGGTGCTCGGCACGGTATGTCCGCTGACCGACGCTCCGGAATACTTCCTTACGATGGGCGACCAGGCGCAGAGTCTGCAGTCATTCCCGTATCGCGCCCAGTACGATTCCTTCCACAATGAGGAATTGATTGATACGTATGTGGATGGCGGCACGTTGGTGAAGGTTGCCGATTATTCGCAATACGGCCAGGGGTGGGCCCTCTACCGTTTCGGTTGCACCGATTAATCGATTTTTGGCTGCGCTGCCTTGTTCTGCCGTCGCTTGCACGCGCATATGCAAAACCGCACTTTCGATCAGTTGGGATCTGAATGTGTTCAGGACAACGATCGGCGGTGTGGTTTCGTTTATCTGCTTTCTTCTGTTTCTCCTATTTCAGCTTTCGGCTGGGAGGTTTTCTCGGATGGGTTGGCTTGGGGGATGGGCCGTAAACGGATAGTGTGGTTGCGACACGCCCGGATGTTGGTTTGCGGTGAGGTGTTTCAGGGTTTTCCGACGGTCTTTCGCTACGCGATGGCGTCCGCAGCCCGTTTTTTCCGTGTTTTCGACACGCCGGGAGATACGTTATTTTTCAACGGTTTGCACGGTGTTTACGGAAGGTCGATTTGCGTGGATCGGCAAGGACGTGTAAGTTTACATCTCGCTGCTCAGCACGGCGGTTCCGCTC
>OODK01000110.1_pt1 | contig 100901 bp, 88 predicted proteins | sample 1671371 | NCBI WGS metagenome assembly OODK01 (sample SAMN06348150, study PRJEB24527) | human gut metagenome | biome: human gut; feature: ankylosing spondylitis patient; material: feces | host: Homo sapiens | place: China | collected 2015-10 | reverse complement strand
GTGCAGCATTATTAGCTTCATTCTTTGCGGCTCCCATGCTCTTCATTGTCGGGAAGAGCAGTACATCCCTGATTGCCTGGCTGTCTGTCAGCAGCATAACCAGACGGTCGATACCGTATCCGATACCGCCTGTCGGAGGCATACCGATTTCCAGGGCGTTCAGGAAGTCTTCATCTGTATGGTTGGCTTCATCATCACCTGCTGCAAATGCTTCTTCCTGTGCTGCGAAACGTTCGCGCTGATCGATCGGATCATTCAGCTCGGAATATGCGTTACACATTTCCCAGGTATTGATAAACAGCTCGAAACGCTCTACCTTGGTCGGATCGGAAGGTTTCTTCTTGGTCAGCGGTGAGATCTCGATCGGATGATCCATGATAAAGGTCGGCTGGATCAGTTCTTTCTCACAGAACTCTTCGAAGAACAGGTTAATGATATCACCTTTTTTGTGGCGCTCTTCGTATGCAATATGATGTTCTTCTGCCAGTTTCTTTGCAGCTTCATCATCTGCAACCTGGTCAAAATCGATACCGGCATATTTTTTAATGGCATCGTTCATGGTCAGACGTTCAAACGGTTTTCCAAGATCGATCTCGATACCGTTGTAAGAAATCTTTGTAGAACCGCAGACTTTTTCTGCCAGATAACGGAACATGGATTCGGTCAGTTCCATCATGCCTTCATAATCGGTATATGCCTGGTACAGCTCCATCAGAGTGAATTCCGGGTTATGACGGGTGTCCACACCTTCATTACGGAATACTCGTCCAATCTCGAACACTCTCTCCAGACCACCAACGATCAGTCTCTTCAGGTAAAGCTCCAGAGAAATACGCAGTTTTACATCTTCGTTCAGCGCATTGTAATGTGTCTCGAACGGTCTTGCTGCCGCACCACCTGCATTTGCAACCAGCATCGGAGTCTCTACTTCCATGAAATCACGTCCGGAAAGGAAGTTACGGATCTCTTTAAGGATCTGAGAACGTTTGATAAATACTTTCTTGCTTTCCTGGTTCATGATCAGGTCTACGTATCTCTGACGATAACGGGTATCGGTATCAGTCAGACCATGGAATTTCTCCGGAAGAATCTGTAAACTCTTGGATAACAGAGTCATTTTTTCTGCATGAATAGAAATCTCACCGGTTCTGGTTCTGAATGCAAAACCTTCCAGACCGAAGATATCACCGATATCGGATTTTTTGAAGTCTGCGTAGGAATCAGCGCCGATGGCATCTCTTGCCACGTATACCTGAATATTTCCCTGCAGATCCTGAATGTTACAGAAAGAAGCTTTACCCATCACTCTCTTGAACATCATACGGCCTGCTACGGCTACATGAATCGGGTTTGCATCCATGATGCTTCTTCTTTCTTCATAATCTTTCTTCAGAACTTCTTTTTTCTGTTCTTCATCCAGTCCTTCTACTTCCGGCTCCTTATGGTCTTTGAGAAGTTCAGCCTCATGTGCTTCATAAATCTCTTTTACCTCAAGGGAATGATGTGTCTGGTTAAATTTTGTAATCTGGAACGGATCTTTGCCGTTTGCCTGCAGTTCTGCCAGTTTTTCACGGCGCACCTTTAATAACTGATTGGTATCCTGCTCCTGCTTCTTCTGCTCTGCCACCTTTTTCACTCCTTCTTCTCTGCTGCGATGCGTCTGCTTTCCGTTCTGAAAACAGCGCTCCTGTCTTTGCTGATAGTTACTTTTATTGATTAGATATTTCTCTCGATTTTCAGAACTTTGTACTGCATAACTTCGCCGTCAGCCAGTTCTACGTCTACCACATCACCCTGTTTTGCTCCGATCAGAGCTTTTCCAACCGGGGATTCGTTGGAGATTTTACCCTGCAGGCTGTTTGCTTCTGTAGAACCAACCAGCTGAAAATCCATCTCCTCATCGTATTCCATATCCAGAACTTTTACTTTGCAGCCAACGTTGATCTTGCCTTCGTCAACTTCATCTTCCACAACAACTTCTGCATTTTTCAGGATCTTCTCAATCTCTTCAATACGAAGTTCGATATCTCTCTGTTCATCTTTTGCTGCATCGTACTCTGCATTCTCGGAAAGGTCTCCCTGTTCTCTGGCTTCCTTGATCTTTTCTGCTACTTCTTTTCTTTTTACAACCTTCAGATCATGTAATTCATCTTCCAGTTTTTTCAGTCCGGCATATGTGAGTAAGTTTTTCTTTGCTTCCATGTTTCTACGTTTCCTTTCTTTCCGTAATCATCTGACACGATATGATCACTCTTTATTTCTATTTTATTTTCTGCGTTAGATTATGTCCCTTATTTATAGATATTACACGTTTTTACATTGCATACCAGAAACTTCCATTCACCTTCACTTCACTATGAATCCTGTGCTTTCCGGTACTCGAAGAACTTGTTTTTCTTCCTTGTGCAATCACAGTATTATAAAGGAAACGCGTGAAAATGTCAACCATTCCGGAAGTTTTCGTCTGCTGATTCTCCCCTTGTGTTACTGTTCACTCCGTTCTCACTAACATGTTTCGCAATACACAAACTTATGATCCTGATCAGTTCCACCCTTCCAGCAACTGTTCCAGTTCTTCCATGCTCTGTACTTCATTCACTGCTGCCCGAAGCTGTGCCGAATGCGGATACCCTGCCGTATACCACGCCACATGTTTTCGCATCTCACGCATCGCGGTAAGCTCACTCTTATATTTCATCTGCAGACCGGCATGGCGCCGGATCATCTCCTTCACTTCAGAAAGTTCCGGTTTCTTCGGTACTGTGCCGTATTCCAGATATTCTGCCGTCTGTGCGAAGATCCATGGATTTCCCTGCGCGGCACGACCGATCATCACACCGTCGCATCCGGTTTCTTCCAGAAGTGCTTTTGCTTTCTGTGGTGAATCCACATCTCCATTTCCGATCACCGGAATGGACACAGCTTCTTTTACTTTTCGGATGATTTCCCAGTCTGCTTTTCCAGAATAAAACTGCTGTCGTGTCCGTCCGTGAACCGCAATCGCGGCTGCACCACTGTCCTCGATGATCTTTGCGATCTCCACCGCATTCACATGATCATCGTCAAATCCTTTTCGTATCTTTACCGTCAACGGCTTCTTAATCGCTTTTGCCATCGCCGTTACTATCTCACGGACCAGTTTCGGGTTTTTCATCAGTGCGGATCCCTCACCATTATTAACCACTTTCGGCACCGGGCATCCCATGTTGACATCCAAAATATCAAACGGCTTTTCTTCGATCTGTTTTGCCATCTCACTCATGATCTCCGGGTCTGAGCCGAAAAGCTGCAAGGATACCGGCCGCTCTTCCGGCAGGATCCGCATCAGTTCCTGTGTATTCTTATTCTTATAATAAATGGCCTTGGCACTGACCATCTCCATACACAAAAGTCCTGCACCCTGTTCTTTGCACAGGAGACGAAATGGCAGGTCTGTCACACCTGCCATCGGAGCCAGAACCACTGGGTTCGGTAATGTTACATTTCCAATCTGAAGTTTCATCCTTCCTCCCCGTCTTCCATCTCTTCCCCAAGAAAGAATACCCGGTAATACATCTCCAGAGATGCCAGCAGCTCCTGTTTTTCTTTCCGGATCTGTTTGATGCGCAGTACGCTGCCAATCTCATCATACATCGCATCCGCATCCAGCGCTTCTGTCTTGAATTCCAGGTTTCCGTCCTCATCGAATTCCAGTGTCAGGATACCGCCGATCTCCTCGGTATACATCACACAGAGGATCTGCAGTTCTTCTTTTACCTGCTGTGGCAGGGCGTCAAAATCCGGATTAAAATAATATTTCTGTTCGTAGGCACTGGCACCACATAAAACGATTCGATCTGCGTACATCTTTCCTCCTATACATATCCGTAAAGACCACGGACAGATACCTCTCCCGCATAAACCTCGGTGATGGTTCCGTCTTCTTTTTCTACCAGAAGCTCACCCATGGCGTTGATTCCTCTCGCCACACCGGTGTATTCATGTCCCGGTTCCAGTACACGCACCTGCTGATCCTGATTGACCAGCGCTTCCTGATAGGCAGCCATCAGTCCGCTCAGATCCTGTGTCTTTACAAATATCTCATAATTTTCTTCTATTTTTTCCATACATTCTGCGATCAGTGCAGAACGGTTGACTTTATGCCCGATCTCTTTTTGCAGAGACGTAGCTTTATCTTCCAGTTCCTCCGGAAATTCCCGCAGATTGGCATTGATTCCGATTCCTGTCACCAGATATTCAATATAGTTCATCTGCGCGCTCATTTCCGTCAGAATTCCTACTAATTTTTTCCCGTTCAGCACCACATCGTTCGGCCATTTGATCTGTGCCTGCAGACCCAGATTACTCCGGATCGCCTGGGTCACGGAAAGTCCGATCACCAGGGTCAGCATCGAAGCCCGATCCGGCCGGATCTCCGGGCGAAACAGGATTGACATATAAATAGCACTTCCGTGAGGAGAATCCCAGGCTCGTCCACGCCGCCCTTTTCCTCTACTCTGATAATCCGCCACCGCAAGGGTTCCATGGGGCGCATCTTCCTCTGCCAGCCGCTTGATCTGGGTATTGGTAGAATCAATCTCATCATAATAATACAGCGTCTGGCCCGCCCAACGGGTATGCAGACGGCTCTTGATCTCACTCTCGCCCAGCACATCCGGCACATCTTTCAGACAATATCCCTTATTCTGTATTGCCTCGATCTCATAGCCTTCTTCTTTCAGCTGTTTCATGTATTTCCACACCGCAGTTCTGGAAACTCCCAGCTGTTCACACAACTCCTGACCTGACAGATAGCCATCCGTCTCCAGCAGTTTTTTTAAGATTCTGGTCTTTGTTGACTCCATGGATTATGCCCCCAGAGTTGCCGCCATCACCGCTTTGATGGTATGCATACGGTTTTCCGCCTCCTGGAAAACTTTGGATTGTTCCGACTGGAAGACTTCATCGGTAACTTCCATATCCTTCAGGCCAAAACGTTCTCCCATCTCTTTGCCGATACCGGTATTCAGATCGTGGAAAGATGGCAGACAGTGCAGGAAGATTGCTTCTTTCTTACCGTTTGCCATAACCTCCTTCGTTACTTTATATGGAGAAAGATCTTTGATTCTCTCCGCCCATACTTCGTCCGGCTCACCCATGGATACCCATACATCTGTACAGATGACATCTGCATCTTTTGTTCCCTCCATCACATCTTCCGTCAGAGTGATGGTGGCACCGGATGCTTTTGCATACTCCTGACACTGAGCTACCAGTTCTTCATTCGGGAAATACTTTTTCGGTGCACATGCCACAAAATCCATGCCCATCTTCGCGCAGGCAATCATGTAAGAATTTCCCATATTATATCTTGCATCACCCATATAGACCAGTTTGATGCCTTTGAGTCTTCCGAAGTTTTCCTTAATGGTCAGCATATCCGCCAGCATCTGGGTCGGATGATATTCGTTGGTCAGACCGTTCCATACCGGAACTCCTGCATATTTCGCCAGTTCTTCCACGATTTCCTGCCCAAAGCCACGATATTCAATTCCTTCGTACATGCTGCCCAGGACCTTTGCTGTATCCGCGATGCTTTCTTTTTTGCCGATCTGGGATCCCTTCGGATCCAGATAGGTGGTTCCCATGCCCAGGTCATGTGCCGCCACTTCAAAAGAACAGCGGGTTCTGGTACTGGTCTTTTCGAAAATCAGTGCTACATTTTTCCCGCGCAGCGTGTCTGTCAGAACTCCTTCTTTCTTTTTCTTCTTCAGATCTGCAGACAGTTCCAGCAGATATGCTATTTCTTCCGGTGTATAATCTTTTAATGTCAGAAAATGACGTCCTTTTAAATTCATGATAATTCCTCCTCTTTCGGTAAATTCATTTCCCGGTATCCACCCTATTTTCTTCCAAAACATTCGTCATACTTCACACGTTTCGAAAAATGCGGTAAATGCCGGAAGTTTTTCCCGTTCTTCCTGTGGCATACGATCCAGCTTTTCCTGTATCTTTTCCACAAGTCCTTCTACGGTATAAATCTGGTACTTCGATACCCGGCACAGTTTCGCCGTGGCTTCCAGTGCCGCCAGATACAGTTCCTTATAATTCCACTCTCTGGAAAGCTTTAATTCCAGAGCCGTTCCCGGCAGGATCAGTTCCGTCAGGCTTCTGTAACGGGTTTCTGCACTCCCTTTGAAGTGATGCCACCGGCACAGTTTCTCCAGGCTGCTCTCCGGAATCTGCACCAACTGCTTTAAATAATAACATTCTTCCTGATTTTCTTCAATATAGTAAATCTTTCCTTTCAGTCCGTAGACCATTCTTTTCGCATCGTAATATCCGATTTTCATGTTCCGGACACTCTTTTTATGGTTAAAGTCGATAATATTTCCCAGATCCACTCTCGGTTCAATGGTCAGGATATTGGTTTCTTCCGGAATCTTTACCCTTTTTTCCCTGCCGATTCCGAAGATCCGGAGCACGATAATATTCTCATACCCTCGATCCACAAGAGAGTCCAGCGGCACATTATTGATCGCCCCTCCGTCAATATACGTTTTCCCATGAAGTTTTTCATTCTTAAATAACGGGAAAATATAAGCACTCGCCAGCAGAAAATCTTTCATCAGTCCCGGTTCTACCTGTTTCAGATCAATATCCAGTTCTTTCATGGCATCCACGCTGAATGTTTTAATAAAAATATCAATGGATGAATTTCTGATTTTTTCTTCGTCCACCACTTTATCCAGCATGTCTTTTAACGGTGTCACATCTACGCCACCCTCACTCATATGACGGAACGCATCTTTTACAGCCTCCCAGAAAGGTGCCTCCCCTTCCATGAGTTGCTCCATCCTTGTGTCATCCACATCCATCACCTGAGAATAGGTCAGATTACTCCACATCTGTTGCGCCATCTCCAGTTCGTCCATACAGATCAGCGCGCCATTCAATGCTCCGACACTTGTTCCTGCCACAGCATTGATCTTTACCCCTGCTTCTTTCAGTGCCTTCCAGGCTCCAATCTGATATGCGCCCTTGGCACCTCCTCCTTCCAGAACCAGCCCGTATTCTTTGCTGGTATCAATTACCGGTGTCAACATATTCACACCTCCTGTTCTCCTCTTACCATCTACTGCTATCTTTGTTTTATATACAGCATCCTCTCATAATATTTCATTTCCTGTGCTTTTCTGTTTATTCCTCCATAATAGAAATCAGGGGCAACGCCCCCAGGTCTCCCCGAAGAACATTACCCCCTCATTTTATAAATTATTTATTTTTTCTCAATATTTTTATCTGTCATAATCTCTTTCAGTGAAGTTGCCAGTCCGGCCAGCCCCTGCAGATCAGACGGTACAATAATCTTGGTTGCTTTACCTTCTGCCATATCTTTCAGTGCTTCCAGACTCTTCAGTGTCAGAACGGATTCGTCTGCACCGGCCTCTTTAAGGAAACGGATACCATCTGCATTCGCCTGCTGCACTTTCAGGATCGCTTCCGCCTCACCTTCTGCCTCACGGATCATCTTTTCTTTCTCTGCTTCTGCCCGAAGAATGGCTGCCTGTTTTTCCGCCTCTGCTTCAAGAATCGCAGATTCCTTCTTACCTTCTGCTACCAGAACGGTAGATTTTTTCTCACCTTCTGCGATCAGGATCGCTTCTCTTCGTTCACGTTCTGCTTTCATCTGTTTCTCCATGGCTTCCTGAATAGCTGCCGGAGGCATGATATTTTTCAGTTCCACACGGTTGACTTTGATTCCCCACGGATCTGTGGCAATGTCCAGTGCGGCACGCATCTTGGTATTGATCACTTCACGGGAAGTCAGTGTCTCATCCAGTTCCATATCACCGATGATATTTCTCAATGTGGTCGCTGTCAGATTTTCAATCGCCATGATTGGATTTTCTACATTATAAGTATAGGATTTGGAATCCGTGATCTGGTAAAATACGACCGTATCGATCCTCATCGTTACATTATCTTTTGTGATTACCGGCTGCGGTGGAAAATCTACTACCTGCTCTTTTAAATTTACCCTCTTTGCCACACGGTCAATCACCGGAACCTTAAAATGTAATCCCGGCTCCCAGGTCCCCTGATACAGTCCCAGACGCTCAATGACATACGCTCTTGCCTGTGGAACTACTTTGATACAGGATGTTACAATGACAACCACTAACACTAAAATCAAAATCAGAAATATAAGTCCACCCATTTTTCTTACCTGTTATCCTTTCTTTTTCACAATCAGTTTTACGCCTTCGATACGTTCGATCTCCACGACCGTATCTTTTTCAATCACTTTTTCATTATCATCGGTCCGTGCTGTCCATTCGATACCACCGACGATGACCTGCCCCTGGTTCTTCAGATTTTCTATCGTCTGTGTTACCACCGCCTCCTTGCCAATCAGGCTTTCCGCATTGGTACGGGTTCGATTGGTATTCAGGTATCGCATAGCAATCGGTCTTGTAAAAATCAGCAGGATCAGTGAGACAATCAGAAACAAAACAAACTGTACTACTCTTCCGGCACCGGCTACCGCTGCTATCCCGGCAATCAGTGCACCCCCGGCAAACCAGATCGTTGTAAGTCCCAACGTGGCAATTTCAATCACCAGCAATACAACAACTGCTGCCAGCCATAGAATCGCATCCATGTTCCTCCCCCTTTCCTCTGGTATGTTACGCATGTTCCTTCTTTATCCTCTGTTCAGAAACATGTTCCATATCCTTGCATATTCCCTGCAGCCGAAAAATATAACTTTGATTATCCGCTGCGTGCTTTTCTCTATGGTTCTTCCATCATACAATATTTTGTCTGAAAACGCAACAAAATACCCCGTGCCTTCTGAAATTGTAAGATTTTTTTAAATTAGTTCTTACATTTCAGGTGCACGGGGTGCTTTCGCTTCTTATCTTAAATTAATCAGTAACTGTTCAGTACCTTCACAGTTATGAACCAAAGTGCCTTCAAAATCACCTTCGGTGATGGCATTTTCTTCTGCTGACTTTTAATAAAAATGCTGATTTCCAATCTGCTGTCCACGACCGCTTCCACTGTTAAAATACAGTGCGCTTCCGATCGGATTGGATCCTGCAAGTGCTTCCTGCGCTGCCTGATAACAATCACCTCTTGCTCCCTGGCTCAATACAGAAGAAAGGATTCCGCTGGCTACCGGAGAAAACTGCCCACTCTGATAGACAACTTCTGTAATGCTGTTCGGAAACTGACTGCTTCTTACCCGGTTCATGATAACCGCTCCTACGGCAACTTTTCCTGTGTGGCTTTCTCCCCCTGCCTCACACTGAATAATTGCTGCCAAAAGCGCCAGTTCACTGTCAGATGCAGACATGGATGCTCCTGTCTGGCTGACCTGCTGCACAGCCTGTTCTTTTTCTTTCTTCTGTGTCTCATATTCCGCAACACTGAGTGCTGTAGTTTCTTCTATCTGAATATACTCCGCAAACATATAAGCCGAATCTTCCCCACATGACACCTGATACCAGTCTCCCTCCTGGCCCAGAATCTCTACCCGGCTTCCCTGTTTCATACTTCCTATCTGACCGGCATCCATAGACGGCTCTTTGCGTACCCGGAGAGAACTTGCTGTCACAGTTCCCTGACTGCCGTAGGATTCCTCATAAAGATGTTTTGCTTCTTCGCCAAATACAAGAAGGTCTGATTTCACATATCCTTCTACAGATCCTGACGTGATCTTCGTCCAGTCTCCCTGCTGTTCTATCACCTGTGCCGCTGCCCCCTTCGGCAGTACCCCTACACATTCACTCTCCTTCGAACCTTCCTGACGGATATTGGCATAGTCGGTTACATTCGCAGCTGCTTTCTGCGCCCATTCATCCGTATCGAGAACCGAACTCCCGGAATTATCATCTGTAACTTCTGTGGATGTCTCATCGGCAAGTACCAGTGTTCCTGATCCCGCTGTAACGACCAGCATACCTCCCAGGATCCCTGCTGCTTTCCATAATTTATTCACTTGAATTACCTCCTGTTGATTTCGTTCTTTTTACGATTTGTTACAAATTTGTTACGATTTGTTACGGTGTGATTGTAACAAATTTAACTTTTCTTGTCAACAGGAACATTTCGGTGAATTTCGTGGAATTTTCTGAAAATTTTTAGGGATTGTGAGCTTTGGAGTCGATATTTGAGATGAAATGTAGAATTGTGCATTATGATGAAATGTGATTAAAGACGGACGCAGAAGGAGGCGGGCACCAGGGGTAGGCAACGTGGGCAGGACAACTTTAAGCTAGCCGCTAACTTCGGCTATAATTCACGAGGGTCAGCTGACCCTCGCAAAAGCCTACGTAAGCGTCGGATCTTAAAGCTTGCCCTAACCGCCCACACAGTGTTGCCCACCCCTGGTGCCCGCCTCCTTCTGCTGAGTACTGACATCTCCACTACACCTGCCTTACTTTTTATACCCTATTGTCACCTTATCATTGCCGATATGTTCCCCACACAACCCTTTCCGTGGCCAACACTCAGAAAGTTCACGCTTACGCAATAAGGACAGACAGCCTTTTGCTGGCGTCCTTAGCCGAGATGAGATCCAGTCCTTAGAAGAACTTGACAGTGAGCGGCTCTCCGCGAACTGGCACCTTAGTTCTTCTTAGGACTTAGCTCAGATCGGCGTTGCCAGCGGTTGTCTGTTCTTATTGCGTAAGCGTGAACTTTCGTCCGCCCCACCAGTAATCATTCATCCTGCCATCTGTTTGTTATATCCCTTCCCCACACAACCACCTCCCCCACCGTCAACACCCAGAAAGTCCGCACTTACCCGATAAGGACAGACAGCCTTTTGCTGGCGCCCTTAGCCGAGATGAGATCCAGTCCTTAGAAGAACTTGACAGTGAGCGGCTCTCCGCGAACTGGCATCTTAGTTCTTCTTAGGACTTAGCTCAGATCGGCGTTGCCAGCGGTTGTCTGGCCTTATCGGGTAAGTGCGGACTTTCGTCCGGTTTTCCAATAGGTATATCCACCAAAATCAAAATCGGGTCACCAAACCAATGATTGATATCCAACGCAATAAAAAACGCCCCGCCGGAAAGCTTCCCCTCTCCCGACAGGGCATTAAACACATTCTATAGTTTACAGTGCCGGCACATCCGTCCTCCGCGGATCCAGTATCTGGCTCGCATCGAACAGATCACTCGTCCGGTTCACATCTCCGTGAACATCATTCCACAGCCGGTATCCATCCAGATTCCGTCTGCCCTGGCGCACATAATTATCCCGGATCTGTAAGAAATACTGACTCGAATCCACATTACAATAAAAATGGAATCCCTGACTGCTCAAATAATTAAACTTCTCATTATCTGTTGTATAATCATGCCAGTCCGCCAGATCCTGTCCATGTGCAAAAATAATGGTATCCGTTCCGCCAACCAACGGAGCTACATACTCCAGCCACTTCTGCGTATCCGTCTGGATCCGCTCCATGCTTGCATCCCCGATCCGGATATGACCCCAGGTATGACTTGCGAATTCCCAGCCATCATCCTTGATCGCGTCTGCCACCTTCTTTGCCTCAGCACACTCATCATCCCAGTTAAAGTCCGGATGTGCATCCAGCCATGCCTGCTGATCAGCGGTCAGATTCTCATGAGTCTTATAAGCAATATCCGTACGATACCCCAGGATTCCGTCATAACCGGTCAGTGCGATCATACCCTTCGCACCGTGATAAGAAGCATCCGGATGCTCTGCAATAAACTGATCCAGAAGCGGAACGCAGTCATAAGCGCCCGTTACAGTTGTTCCATCTGCCTGCACATACTCACAGGTAGGTTTTCCATTTTCATCCAGCACGATCTTCGAAGCAATACCTCTTCCATCGTAACTGTGATAATAACTCAGATCATCCAGCGACATTACGAATGCTTTCTTACCAGCCGGAAGCTTCAGTTCCGTATTTGGCGTAAAATGCACTGTACCATCCGCATCCGTTGTCTCAACCACCAGATCTCTCAGGCGGACCAGCACATATCCGTTATCATACATTGCCTGCGTGATCTTATTAAACTCATCCACCGTAGTCATCCACTGCTTGAAACCGGCTGCGATACTGTCATCTCCCGCAAAACCACGATCCGGATCCACGATCAGAGAATGATAGAAAATATGAGTCACCTCATCCATATTCACCGGCACACAGCTGTCCTTCGTTGCCTGATACTCAGCGATCTTTGCCGTGATCTCCGGATCATCAGCTGCACCCTCCACGCCATTTAACGTCTCGATCGCACCATCATAATCATACGTAGCTGCCAGATACTCGGCCTGCTCCATCGCCGTCGTTTTTGCATCTGTTGCAGGTGCTGCCGTATCCTGTGCGTCAGAAGAAGCATCGTCTCCTGTTTCCGTATCATCCGTAGCATCTGCGCCATCCTGACTCTGCTCCGTATCCGGTTTCTGTGTACTTCCCTGCGCCTGATCCTTTTTCAGAGTCTTCGCCAGAAAGAAAATACATACTGCCAGAACAACCAGTAAAAGGATCAGAACCACCGATTTCATCACCATGGATTTTTTCTTCTTCTTTTTCTTCAAAGCTTTCTTATCCATCTTCTCACTCATTTTTATTTATACTCCTTTCTTCTTTGTCTGGATGCCTCATACATCAGAATAGCTGCTGCCACCCCGGCATTCAGAGACTCCAGCTGCCCCTTCATCGGAATCCTGATCAGACAGTCTGCCTGACCGGCTGTTGCATCTGTCAGACCATTTCCCTCATTTCCAATCAAAAATGCGGTTCCTCCGACATACGATTGCTCATCATACCAGCCTTTTCCTTTCAGATGTGCCGCATAAGAACGAATCCCCTGCTTTTTGAACCATGCAAATACATCCTGAAGATCCGGTGCGATCACAAAAGGTACCCGATAAACAGAACCCATAGTAGAACGGATTGTTTTGGGATTATAAATATCCACACAATTGGTGCTCATAAAGATACCGTCCACCCCGGCTCCCTCCGCTGTCCGGAAAATCGTCCCCATATTTCCCGGATCCTGAAGATCCTCAAGGACAAGAAACAACGGATGTTCCTTCTCACCCATCAGTTCCTCCATAGTATAATGATACTGTCGCACAACCGTGAGTACCCCCTGTGGTGTCAGTGTATCACTCATCTGTGCAAACACCGAATCTTTCACCACTTCGTAAGGAATCCCCTGTAAAAGAGCCTCATGCTCCGGATCCTCCAGAAAGTTTTCAGACACATATGTCTTCACCAGCCGATCCCTTGGAACCTCCCTGAACATCCGCAGACCTTCCACAATAAAAACATCCTGTTTTCTGCGCTCCCGGGCTTTCTTATTCAGCTGGATCATCTGTTTTACCTGCGCATTACTGCTGCTTGTTATCATAGTATACCCATTCCTTTGTTTTCTATATAAGTTCCATGCAAGCACGGACTCTGACTCGTTGCCCGCGAGTCAAAATCGGTCCACCGGACCAATTATTGACATGCAATGCAAAAAGGCGGCATACCGACTCAGAAGGTATGCCGCCGTTATTCTCGCCTTATTATTTGGAATAGTTTGCAGACAGAGATTTTGCAACTTCGTACTGATATTCGGAAATACCTTTTTCCATAGCCAGTGCTTCATTGATATCAAAGTCCACATATTCGCCGTTTTTGTATCCAACGACACGTTTTGTTTTTCCTTCAGCCAGCAGATCTACTGCATAAGATCCCATCATAGAAGCATGTACACGGTCGATACATGTCGGATTACCACCACGCTGCATATGACCCAGAATCGTTGCACGGGTTTCAATACCGGTAGCTGCCTCAATACGTTTTGCCATGCTGCTGGAATGTCCGATGCCCTCTGCATTGATGATAATGTGATGCTTTTTACCACGTTTTCTTCCTTCGATGATATTGTTGATCAGCTTCTGCTCGTCGTAATCATATTTTTCCGGAAGAAGAATATCTTCTGCACCGTTGGCAATACCACACCACAAAGCCAGATAACCTGCATTTCTTCCCATAACTTCGATGACACTGCAACGCTCATGAGAAGTAGAAGTATCACGTACTTTATCGATTGCTTCCATAGCAGTATTCACAGCGGTATCAAAACCGATGGTATACTCTGTACATGCGATATCCAGGTCAATGGTTCCCGGAATACCAACTGCGTTGATTCCCAGGTTTGCCAGCTTCTGCGCACCTGCAAAAGAACCGTCACCACCGATAACTACCAGACCGTCAATACCGTGTTTTCTGCAGATATCAGCTGCTTTTTTCTGTCCTTCTTCTGTTCTCATCTCTGCGCAACGTGCAGTATACAGGATAGTACCACCACGACCGATGATATCAGATACATCTTTTGCAGTCATATCAATGATTTCTTCATTCAGCAATCCGTCATATCCTTTCAGGATACCTTTCATCTTCAGTCCCTTGCTCAGTCCACGACGAACAACCGCACGGATCGCAGCATTCATTCCTGGAGCATCTCCTCCACTTGTCAATACGCCAATGGTCTTGAGTTCTTTTGCCATAATGTTCCCTCCACTAATATATCTAATCTAATACCGGATAACGCATCATCCGGCTCTATCGCCTTATCGTTTTATATTTTAATGCATATGAAGCTGTTTTTCAATACTCTTTTCCACAACTTTGACATTTTCCGCGCCGTATTTTTCCCGTAAAATACCAAGCAGATTATCCTCGATTTCCACGCTTCGCGAGGCCGGGAGATGTTTCATCTGTTTTTCCGCCCGCAGATACACCACCACATGATCGCTGCCGTCGGACTGGCGCAGGGTATCATAGAGTTCTGCTACCTCCTGCTCGTACTGTTTCCGGTCGGCAAACTGGATCCACAGTTCCCGCGGCACCTGATCGAACGAGACAATTTTTTCGCAGATCAGTTTGCTCGCTTTATCATCCTCTGCTGCCACCCTTCCCATGATAAATACTTTAGAATCCGCCTCGATCAGCGCAGCATTTCTCTCATAATCTCTCGGAAACACAACCACTTCCACCGTTCCCACCAGATCTTCCAGCGTGATAAATGCCATAACTTTATTGTTTTTGGTATATTTGATCGTTTTTTCCGTGATCATACCGCCGACGATCACTTTCGCTCCGTCTGTAACCTTTGGAAGACCGTTCTCTTCCATCGGATAAAAGTCCGAGGTAGCTGCCGTGATATTCTTTTTCCAGACATCTGCATACTCTTCCAACGGATGGCCGCTGATATACACACCAAGCACCTCTTTTTCAAATGCCAGCTTGCTTTCTTTCGCGTACTCTCCCACATCCGGCAGGCGGATCTCAAAGCTCTTTTTATCCTCTTCTCCCATGATATCAAACAGACTCATCTGACCGGTCATCGAAGATTTTTTCTCCTGATTGACCGTATCCATCACCTGCACATAGATCATCATAAACTGCTTTCTCGTTCCGCCAAAGCTGTCAAATGCTCCCGCTTTGATAAAGTTTTCAATGGTCCGCTTATTCACTTCTTTTCCGCTTAACCTCTGACAAAAGTCTTTGAGTGAGGAGAATAAACCGCCCCGCTCTCTCTCTTCCACGATCGCTTCCATCACCGGCTTTCCGATTCCTTTCACAGCCGCCATTCCATACCGGATGCTGCCGTCTTCTACAGAAAAGCTGCCGGTACTGCGGTTGATGTCCGGCGGCAGGATCCTGATCCCCATCTGCCGGCAGTTTAAGATATACTCGGATACCTTAGACGGATTATCGATACACGAGGTCATCAGCGCCGCCATGAACTCCACCGGATAATAATATTTTAACCAGGCAGTCTGATACGATACCACCGCATAGGCTGCAGCGTGTGATTTGTTAAATGCATACTTGGCAAAATCCGTCATTTCATCATAGATTTTATTTGCCACCTGCTCGCTGATTCCGTTTGCGATACAGCCTGGAACACCTTCTTCCTCATTGCCGTACACAAAGTTTTCCCTCTCTTTTGCCATGACCGCTGCTTTCTTCTTTGCCATGGCACGCCGTACCAGATCGCTTCGTCCCAGCGTATACCCGGCCAGATCACGCACAATCTGCATAACCTGCTCCTGATAAACGATACAACCATAGGTCGGTTCCAGAATCGGCTCTAACTGCGGACAGTCATAAGTAATCTGATCCGGTGCATTTTTTCCTTTGATATACTGAGGGATAAAATCCATCGGACCCGGACGGTACAGGGAGATTCCGGCAATGATATCTTCCAGGCTCTTCGGTTTCAGCTCCTTCATGAAGTTTTTCATACCGGTACTTTCCAGCTGGAACACACCCTCACACTTTCCGCTTCCGATCATTCCGAGTACCGCCTGGTCGTTATAATCAATCTTCGACAGATCCAGTTCGATTCCTTCGCTTTTCTGCGCCAATTTTACCGCATTCTGGATCACGGTCAGCGTACGCAATCCAAGAAAATCCATTTTCAGAAGTCCCAGTTCTTCCAGCGTCGTCATCGTAAACTGCGTTGTGATCGAACCGTCTGAGGCACGGGAAAGCGGCACATATTCATCCACTGCTTTCTGACTGATCACCACGCCGGCGGCATGCATCGACGTATGCCGCGGCAGACCCTCCAGGCGTTTGGACATATCGATCAGATAACGGATCTGCTCATCACCCTCGTACTGATTGCGAAGTTCCGGATTCATTTTCAGTGCTTTGTCAATCGTGATATTTAACTCATTCGGGATCATCTTTGCGATAGTATCCACCTGCGCATACGGAAAGTCCAGCACTCTTCCCACATCACGGATCACGCCGCGAGCCGCCATCGTACCAAAAGTAACAATCTGCACCACACGGTCCTTTCCGTATTTTCTCACCACATAATCAATAACTTCCTGTCTCCGTTCGAAACAGAAGTCAATATCGATATCAGGCATGGATACTCGTTCCGGGTTCAGGAAACGTTCAAACAGCAGCTGATACCGGATCGGATCCAGCTGTGTGATCCCCAGAGAATAAGAAACGATACTTCCTGCCGCAGAACCACGTCCAGGTCCTACCATGATATCATTATCTCTCGCATATTTGATAAAATCCCATACGATCAGGAAGTAATCCACATATCCCATGGTTTTAATTGTATTTAATTCATAGGTCAGACGTTCTTTCAGTTCTTCCGTCACCGGGTGATATTTCTCCTCCAGCCCCTCCCAGCAAAGTTTATTCAGATATTCCCAGGAAGTATAGCCGTCCGGGACATCATATTTCGGCAGCTTGGTCACGCCAAATTCGATCTCCACATGACACCGGTCACCGATCTTTTTTGTATTTTCCAGAGCCTGCGGCGCATATGGAAACAATGCCGCCATCTCTTTTTCTGATTTGACGTAGTACTGACCACCTTCATAGCGCATACGGTCCTCGTCCTGCACTTTTTTTCCGGTCTGGATACAAAGAAGGATATCGTGGGAGCCTGCATCTTCCGCATAGGTATAATGTACATCATTCGTACATACCAGTTCGATCCCTGTCTCACTGCTCATACGCACCAGCTGCTGGTTGACTATCTCCTGCTCCCGGATTCCATGATTCTGTAATTCCAGAAAGAAATTATTCTTTCCGAAAATCTCCCGATAACGCAGTGCCGCTCTTTTTCCTTCCTCATACAGACCTCTGGTCAGGAATCTGGGAATCTCACCGGCGAGGCAGGCACTTAACGCGATAATCCCCTCATGATATTTTTCCAGAACTTCCAGATCCACTCGCGGCTTATAGTAATACCCTTCCACAAAACCTGCAGAAACGATCTTCATCAGATTACTGTATCCCTGATTATTCTCCGCCAGCAGCACCAGATGATAATACCGGTCTTCTCCGTGCTGCATCTCTTTATCAAAACGGGAACCGGGCGCCACGTAGACCTCACATCCGAGGATCGGGTTGATTCCGGCTTCTTTTGCCGCCCGATAAAAATCAATACAGCCATACATCACACCATGATCTGTGATCGCCGCACTGTCCATCCCCAGTTCTTTCACCCGGGCTACATATTCTTTGATCTTATTGGAACCGTCCAGCAAGCTGTATTCCGTATGCACATGCAAATGTGTAAATCCCATCGGTTTTCCTCCTATATCCTGTACCAAATAAAACGCAAAAGTCTGGCCGGTACTACGCCGTCCAGACTTTCCTGCATTTACTCTTTTCCTGTTTTTCGTGCCAGTACATTCAGCCAGAGCTTATCCGACTTTTCTGACCGCACATCCTGTGTGGTCCATATATCAACCACTTCCAGTTCCGGATATTCTTCCATCAGACTCTGCAGTTCCCTTCTGTTGTAGTCATGGAAATAACGTCCATGATAGATTCCATCCCGGTCGCCTCTATGTACGGAAAAATAAAGTACACCGTTTTCCTTCAGCGCCTGTACAAGTTTCTTCATAACCTTGCGCATCTCATCTTCCGTCAGATGAATCAGTGAGGCACACGCCCAGATCCCATCAAAGACATCATCGAATTCCATCTCGTCATAGGTCATCTGCAATACTTCTTTGTCTGTGTTTACCTCTGCAAGTTTACACATCTCTTCTGAGCCATCCATCGGTGTTACATAAAATCCATATTCTTCCAATAACAGGGTGTCCCTTCCGGAACCGCATCCCAGATCCAACACTTCTGCATTCTCCGACTCCTCGGACAGGAGTTCCACAAACGGCTTCATAACCTCTTCCATGCTCGCATCTACTGTTTCTTCATAATAGGGCACCGCATACCGGTTATAATAGTCTATCGAGTCCAACGATAATCCTCCTTTTATTATTCAGACAGTTGTTTTCTTTTCCAACTGCATACTATCTTTTTACTGTCAACAGTCATACCTTACATCTTCCCGCTTCTTCCACAGGATCCTGACTGCAAAGTGTTACCAAAATATACTGTATAGTATAGCAACTGCCGCCTAAAAAATCAAGTAAATACGTTTATCCTGGATCTTGATTTTCTTCTCTTTTAACAAATGACCGACCGCACGTTTAAATGCCGCTTTGCTCAGTCCGAATTCCCGCTTGATCACCTCCGGTGACACTTTGTCATCAAACGGCAGCACACCTGCATACTCACCAATTACCTTTAACACCAGTTCGGAATCTTCATCCATCTGCTGGTATGCTTTTTTTCTCGGAGAAAGATTCAGTTTGCCGTCTTCTCTTACATTTGTCACACGGCAGCTTACCTTCTCACCCGGACGGTACTGTCCCTGCGCCTCTGTCTTCGGGATCAGACCGGAATACTGATCATCAACTGCCACAAAAACTCCGAAATTGTCGCTGATCTCATAGATTCTTCCCTCTACCTGGTCTTCTACCACATACGGAGACTGCGTTTTCAGGTACGGATATACTTTCATGGTCGCGCAGAGCCGGTCACTCTTGTCGATATACAAGGCAACCAGCACTTCCTGATCCTTTTTCACCTTTACGGTCTGCTCTTTATATGGAAGCAACAGATCTTTTTCCAGACCCCAGTCCAGAAATGCTCCGATTTTCCCAACTTCCGCAACTTTTACCACTGCTGTCTGATGAAGCTCCAGAGCCGGTACTCTTGTCGTCGCGATCAGGCGGTCTGCGGAATCCCGATAGATAAATACTTCCAGTTCATCACCTACTTTTGTCTCCGCCGGTATCTGTTTTGCCGGCAGGAGTACACGTTCCTGCTCCTTCGCATCTGCCTTTTCTCCAAGATAGACACCGAATTCCACTTTTTTTACTACCTGTAATTTCTGTCTTCTTCCTAATTCAATCATGCTCGTTCCTCCGTAACTGTGTTCACGCAGACTCCTGCGTGTGTATTTGTGTGATCTCAGACTGTCTTGCATTCGTCAGCCATTCATCTGATATCTGTTGTTTCCTGCATATTTCACGAAATGGCAATCTTTTCATTCTGTCATTGCTTATTTCTGCTTCATTATAATATATTTTGCAGACTTCTCCCAGTAATTTCTTCATTTCCTGGTAATTTCTTTCTATATCTCTCTACTTTTCACTTCTTATGTTCAGGAAAATTCCACCACCGCATATGGCTCTTTCTCTTCATTACATAAAGCAACCACATAGCTGTCCTCTGTTTTCGAAACCATTGGGAAAATCTGATCTCCAAGCACTGCCTGTCTCTTATATTCCGCCCGCAGTCTCTGCACTCGAAAATCAGCCGGGATGTATTCCTGCGACAATCGGATATACTGTGCATTGTTTACATGATGATTGGAGTCCAGATGATACTGGCGGACGGTAAAGCCTCCCATCTCCTGCCGCTCCTCCGGAATCCGGATTTTTCTTCCCAGCGGTTTCATATCCAATTTCTCCTCCACCGGATATGCTGCCCGTTCTTCCTCTGATGCCTTTACCGGATGTCCGGTTTTCACATCGATATATGCCCAGCTTGAGTCCGCACAAGCCAGGACTTCCCCATCCAGTGTTTCCATCAGGAAATTACGCTCTCCGACAAATCCCCGGAATCCATGCGGCCAGGTGGAGATCCGTATGCTTTCCCCAAGGTCAGCTGCTCTCCTGAATTCGATCTGCCAGCCGGTCAGCACCCAGGCTCTTCCCAATTCTTCCTGCACGGCCGTACCTCTTCCTACCGACTCCGAATGAAATACACTACAGTCCTGAAAATAATTCAGCACACTGTAAAGTGTCATCCTGGTATCCTCGCCAACTTCACTGTAACGGACTTTACTTTCAAATGCATACATCGTGACCCTTCCTCCTGTAATCTTTCGTTTCTCTTCCTGCCGATCCGGGATTCTTCCCGGCGCATCCTCGCGGAGCGTTTTTTTTGCCGGAGAGCACTTTTCTGTAAAGCAAGAAAAAAGCCTTGGATCACTATCCAAGGCTTAGAGCTGGGCTACAAGGATTCGAACCTTGAAATGACGGAGTCAGAGTCCGTTGCCTTACCATTTGGCGATAGCCCATTGTCTTTTGTGCTTTGCTTTTTTTCTGTATCGCTCAGCGACAAGATGTATTATATAGCACCTCTCAGAAAAATGCAAGTGTTTTTTTCAAATTTTTTTAAAAAATTTTTTTAACCTGTTTTCAGGACGTTTTTTTCGTATTTTCATCTCCACATTTTTCAGACGTATTCCCATTCCATTTCCCTCCCACAGGTTTACTTTATTTTTTCAAAATGGTATACTATACAAAATTGATAACTGTTCTGTATCTTCTATTATAAGTACAAAGAGCGCCTGTAACATCTGCCCCGTACACCGGATGTATATACTGACACCGAACAGTTACAGAAGTTGCCGAGTCTGATTGGACAACAATAACGATATGGAGGTACGCCATGAGAGCGCTGGATTTAACCTTATTAACTGATTTATATGAATTAACCATGATGCAGGGATACTTTAAAAACCCTACCGATCAGGTTGTTGTATTTGATGCTTTCTACAGACAGAACCCGTGTGACGGCGGTTATGCCATCGCAGCCGGCCTGGAACAGGTCATCGAATATGTCCGTGACCTGCACTTTTCTCCGGACGATGTGGAATATCTGCGGGGACTGAATCTGTTCGATGATGATTTTCTGGAATATCTGAGAGGGTTTCACTTTACCGGTGATATTTATGCCATCCCGGAAGGAACCGTTGTATTCCCGAGAGAACCGCTCTTAAAAGTAGTTGCTCCTGTCATGGAGGCACAGCTGGTGGAAACTGCAATCTTAAATATCATCAACCATCAGAGTCTGATCGCCACCAAAGCCTCTCGCGTGGTTTACGCTGCAAAGGGTGACGGTATCATGGAATTCGGTCTTCGCCGTGCCCAGGGCCCGGATGCCGGTATCTACGGTGCAAGAGCTGCCGTGATCGGCGGCTGCGTGGGAACTTCCAACGTGCTGACCGGAAAGATGTTCGATGTCCCGGTCAAAGGTACACATGCACACAGCTGGATCATGAGTTTTCCGGATGAATATACCGCGTTCAAAACCTATGCAAATCTGTATCCGAATGCCTGCCTGCTTCTGGTAGATACCTATGACGTTCTGGACTCCGGTGTGCCAAACGCCATCCGTGTCTTCAAAGAAATGAAAGAAAAAGACCCTAACTTCCATGGATACGGTATCCGTATCGACAGCGGTGACCTGGCTTATCTGTCAAAGAAAGCTTACGAGATGCTGGAAGCTGCAGGATTCGGCGATGCGATCATCTCCGCTTCCAGTGACCTGGATGAATACCTGATCGACAGCCTGAAAGCCCAGGGCGCCACAATCAATTCCTGGGGTGTCGGCACGAACCTGATCACCTCCAAAGACTGTCCGGCATTCGGCGGTGTCTATAAACTGGCAGCCATCAAAGATAAGGACGATGAAGATTTCGTACCGAAGATCAAACTTTCTGAAAACACAGAAAAAATCACAAACCCGGGAAATAAAACCATTTACCGTATCTATGACAAAGCAACCGGCAAGATCCGTGCCGATCTGATCTGTATGGTTAACGAAACCTTTGATGAAAGTAAAGATATGATCATCTTTGATCCGATTGAAACCTGGAAAAAAACCAAGATCAAAGGCGGCACTTACACCCTGCGTGAACTTCTCGTTCCGGTATTCCAGAAAGGTCTGTGTGTCTACACTTCTCCTTCTGTTATGGAGATGCAGGCAATCTGCAAAAAAGAGCAGGAAACCCTGTGGCCGGAGACACGCCGTCTTGTAAATCCACAGAAAGTATATGTGGATCTGTCCGACAAGCTGTATAAAGTAAAATCCCAGCTGCTGGAAGAGATGAGTATGAAAGCACTGGATCTGCAGTAAACAACTCCTGTATAGCCAACGCCCCCACCTGTACAGTGGGGGCGTTAATTACTGCTTGAAAACCACATCAAAGACCGTTCCGCCGGACGAGCCGGACTGAACGGTGATACTGCCGTCATGTACACGCACGATCTCACGAACCAGAGCCAGTCCCAGGCCTACCCCTCCAAGCTCCCGACTTCTGGATTTGTCTACACGAAAGAATGGTTCAAACACCCATTCCTTCAGTTCATCCGGAATTCCGCTTCCGGTATCTTCTACGGACAGACAGATATTTTTTCCCTTCTGATATGCGGTTACAGTAACCTGCCCACCGAAACGATTGTATTTGATTGCATTCTCAACAAGATTGTATACCATCCGGTAAATCAAAATATCACTTCCGATCATAGTGATATCTTTACAGTTTCCAACCAGTTTTATTTCCTTTTCCTGGGCGAGCGGTTCCAGATCCACCAATACCTCATCGACAAGATCAGCAACGGCAATGGTTTCATCCCGTCCTACTGTTTGAAGTTCACTCATATCGAGCAGTGTCTTGACCATTTTGCTGAGCCGGCCGTTTTGTTCCGTAACCATCTTTATCGTCTGTAAGGTGTCACCATCGCTGCCGGGATGTGGGGTGGAATTATATACATCGAGCTGTACCTGCATAACAGATAAAGGAGTTCGAAGCTCATGTGCTGCATTTGCCGTAAATTGTCTCTGTACCTCAAAAGCACCCGCAAGACGTTCCAGCATCTTGTTATACGAAATACGAAGCTGGTTCAGTTCTTTCACTTTATTTTCTTCAATTCGCGAATCTGCCAGATTTTGTGCCTGTACTTCCTCGATTTTTTCAGAAAATTCACGAATGGGTCTGAGTGCATGACCACTGATAAAATAAGTAGCTACACCGCCAAGAAGCGCCAGTAAAGCCGAAAGGATCAAACTGTTTTTTTTGTAGTCCGCTTTATTGTTGTACACCTGAACAGAGAAATCCTTTGCAAACTCATCCCACTTATCCTCCGGAATGCTGATATATATCTGATCCGAATCATCTGTGTCGCCATCCCCGACACGCTCTCCGACATCATCTCCCCGGGCATCCACAGTCTCCTGTAGGGAATCGATATAATAAATCCCGTTTTTATAGACAAGCAGCGTCAGACAACCACAGACCAACGCAATATACAAGGTAATGATACAGGTAAGTCTCCACTGCAGCGATATTTTTTTCATCGATCGGACTCCTCTCTTATTTGATAGCCTTCACCCACTTTGTTCAGAATCGGATCATATCCAAGTACAGCCCTGAGCTTACGTCTGAGCGAAGACATATGTACGCGGATGGATCCGCTGAAGCTGTCCACAGATGCATCCCAGACATGCTCGATCAATTCTTCCTGACTTACCGGTCTTCCAAGGTGAAGAAGCAGATATTCCAAGATTCCGTTCTCTTTTCTTGTGAGGGAAACCAGGGTTCCTTTTGCATAGGCCTCTCGTTTGATGGTATCGAATCTTATCCCGCCGCTTTCCAGGCAGACATCCTTCTGCACAAATTTTCTTCTTGTAAGACTGCGGATCCGTGCTTCCAGCTCCTGCAGATGGAACGGCTTTTCCATATAATCATTTGCCCCGGCATCAAGTCCTTCCACTTTATCTGCGATCTGCCCTCTTGCAGACAGGATCAGAACCTTCGTCTCCTCATTTTCCTTCCGGAGTTCTTTCAGAAGATCCATCCCATCCATGCCGGGCAGATTAAGATCCAGAACGATCAGATCATAATTCTCTGCCAGGATGCATTCCAGAGCCTCCGCCCCATCGTAACAGGTATCCACCTCATACCCGGCAGCATACAGACTTCTGGCAACCGTGTCACACATTTGTTTCTCATCTTCAACGATTAATAATCTCAAAATTTCTTCACCCGCCCATTTCTTAACAATTATTTTACAACAGCTATTGTATAATATCGAAGTCAGCTGGTCAATCAATACAACAAATAAAAGGAGCAACCATATTTTGAAGTGCAAACAAATATCTCAAATTATTCTGGTTCTCACAGGCATAGCGATGATGAGCTATGGTGCAGTCAGAGGGGAAGCGGCTGCAGTGCTTGGGAAAGCAATTAAATTATGTCTGGAGTGTGTCGGAATTGGATAAGAAAAAGAACTTACGATCAAAAAAAATAGCCGCAATACGCGGATGGATACAGGCGGCAGCCACACTGCTTACCAATATTCATATTCCCAATTTCTTTCAGGGCAAAATATATCAGGGCAAGGCGAAAACGGTATGCGTCCCCGGGTTAAACTGTTATTCCTGTCCTGCTGCCACGGGTGCGTGTCCCATCGGAGCCTTTCAGGCGGTTGTCGGATCATCCAGATTCAAGTTTTCCTACTACATAACCGGGTTTCTAATTCTGCTCGGAGTGACACTGGGAAGATTTATCTGTGGTTTTTTGTGTCCGTTCGGATGGTTTCAGGATCTGCTTCACAAAATTCCCGGAAAGAAATTTTCCACAGCCAGGCTGAAGCCTCTGCGGTATCTGAAATACATCATCCTTGTAGTTTTCGTGATCCTTCTGCCAATGCTTGCAACAAACTCGATCGGTATGGGAGATCCCTTCTTCTGCAAGTATCTTTGTCCGCAGGGTGTTCTTGAGGGGGCGATCCCGCTTTCCATCGGAAATGCCGCAATACGGTCAGCACTGGGAAAACTGTTTTCATTCAAACTCTGTATTCTGATTGCGGTCATCGTACTCAGCATTATGTTTTACAGACCCTTCTGCAAATGGATCTGTCCTCTTGGCGCGATCTATTCCTTATTTAACAGGGTAAGCCTTTTGAATATACAGATCGAAAACAGCAAATGTGTCGGATGCAACCAGTGTTCCCGGGCATGTAAAATGGATATCGATGTGTGCCGGACACCAAATCATCCGGAATGTATCCGGTGCGGAGCCTGCATCAGGGCCTGCCCGAAAGACGCGATTCACTACCAGTTCATGGGAAAACCGTGTCAGAAAAAGGACATCAGCAATCAGTGATTATTAACTTTATACTATTTATTAAGGAGACATGATTTATGAAAAACAAAAAAATTTTTATTCCTGTTTTTACACTCAGCGTAGCATTATTACTTACCGCATGCAGCGGAAAAGAAGCTGCAGACACAACAAAAACACAGACAACCCAGACGGAAGCCGGAACAGAAGCTGGAACAGAATCCGGTACAAAATCCGGTACAGAAACTACAGGAGCTTCCGGCACGAAACTGGATGATTTATATCAGCAGGAAAACCAGATTTTTGCAGACCATGATGAAGTATGGAACAAAGTATTTGGCATGATGAATAAAGGCACGGCTGACCCGAGCGGAAATTATGCAGATTATCTGGCAGACACCGTTGACTCCAACAAGGACTCATTTTCAGAGGACGAGCTGAAAACACTGACAGATGATATTGAAACGATACGAAAAATCGAGGAACAGATCGCAGAACTGGAAAAGGACACAACAACATCTGAGGATACCGATGCCGAAAATAATTCCGAAGATGCATCTCCATTCCGGGATTTCTCCGGTCAGGATTATGACGGCAACACAGTTGACGAAAGTCTGTTTTCCAACAATGCAGTGACCGTCGTTAACTTCTGGTTTACCGGCTGCAAACCCTGTGTCGCAGAGCTGTCTAAGCTGAACGAATTAAACGATGCAATCAAATCCATGGGCGGCGAAGTTGTAGGCATCAACACAGAAACCTTTGACGCAAATAAAGATGCGATAAAAGAAGCGGCATCGATTCTCGAAAGTCAGGGTGCGAAGTACCGCAATCTGTCCATCGACTCTGATTCCGCAGCAGGAAAATATGCCTCCAATATCATGGCATTTCCTACCACAATCTTGGTTGATCGAAATGGAAATATTGTGGGAGAACCGATGCTCGGCGGAATCGACAATCAGGACAACTACGATACACTGATGAAACAGATCCAGTCTGTGATTGATGCTGACAGCGCAAAATAATACGGAATCCTCCCACAGCAGATACTGCGCCTTTCAGAGACTAAAATAAAAGTTGAAGCCCCATGGCGATTATCCACATGTATGCACACGTTTTCGGAATCATCAGTAATCCTACCTTTGGTTTTGTTTTACTGAATAAAGTTACCGGAAGATAGCAGCCAAAGGAAATGATGATGGCCACAACCATTCTTGTCATATGGTAGCCATAGGTGTTTCCGGACATAGTATACAGGATGATGATCCCGATACCGGTCACTGCAAAGACAGCGTTTCGGATGACAGATAACTTCAGATTTCCCTCCTCGGAACACCAGTTGTTCTGAGGAAACAGGCAGATCACGATCCGGACAATGGCAGATATCCAAACGACAGCTTCAATGCTTCCCGGTGCGGCAAGTTCCGGGAAGGTAAGTTTCCATATGTACATTAAGATAATATAAAAGACAGTCATGGTAATCGATGAGACCTGCAGTCCGATTCCCAGCTGTCTTTTTATTTTGTCATTGCTTCCGCGTACAGCTCTCAGGATTCGCGGTACCAGATGAAACGCATCACCTCCGCAAAGAGTCAGAGTCAGGATTCCGTAAAGGATAAATAAGGGATTCCCCTGTGAGAAGAAGAAAAACAAGAGGGCGGCAATCAGATCAAAAATCAGATATGCCGCGTCAAAAATTGCTTCCATCACATCCGGAATCTGTGGTTTGTAGTTATTCTGTTTCATGATTCATTCTCCTTATCATTTTTTAACTGTTCTTCTGCGTTATTACAGATTTTGTCAAATACCCGGATGCACAGACTGGTTTCTTCCTCGGTCAGACCTCTTAACACATTATGTGCAAACTGTTTTTGTGCGTTCAGGCCTGCTTCTATAATTATCTCAGCCTGATCCAGCAGAGCAATTTCGATATGTTTTTTATTGTCTTTGCTTTGGATACGCTCCACCAACCCTTTACTTTCCAGATTTTTCAGCGAAGTGGAAACGTGGGATTTGGTTGATTTGCGGATCTTTACGATTTCTGCCGCGGTATTGTACTGCGGATTATTATGCAGGAACATGAGGATGTCATATTCCATCTGTGTCAATCCATAACGGTCACATACCTCGCCGGAAAGCAATTCATAATAGGTTGTAATTGTTTTATGTTTATCCCAGAAATACATAGTTGCCTCCTTTATCGTTCTTTTTAGAACGATTATGGGGTAAAAATATTGGTATGTCAATGACTATAACCTTAACTTCCGTTCAATTGATACACCGGGCGGGTCAATTCACAGTGTAAAAAATCAAATTTGCATACAGAAATGACCCACTTGAAGATCAGGTGATTTCTGAATTCAGGCGGGTCAGAATTAAACATAAAAGTCGAATATACAATTTTTATTCATCTATGCTACCATTTTTTCTGATTAAAAATATAGGGGCGCTCACTCCCCCTGCTTTTTTCGGTTTCCTCTTCGTGGTGGATACTCACCAGCTTTTACTGTCGATTTTATCTCTTATAAAGAAGTATACACAAGACACTTTGAAATGGCAACTGTTTTAAATATTTTTATAGAATTTTTATTATGCTTGATGCCTTTTACTCTCTCATTTTCCTTACTTCCAACTTTATTTTTTCAGTGTATTTCTCTGAAAAATAATTCTCCGTAAAATCATCCACTATTGATTCCATAGACTTTCCAAGCAAAACACCTTTTGCCCGCATATGAAGCAGACTAAAGAAATCATCAAATAAGATACCATTCAACATTTCAATCATATCATCTGACAATACAGAAAAATACATATTCAATAATTCTTTTGAAGTATTTTCAATTTTTGAGCACGTAGAATCAATCGCATCTTTTAATTCTTGTTCCGTTTTTTCACCATTGTATATCTTATTTATTTGAATCTGTAGTTTGTTACATTCTATCAGCAAAACTTGGTTTATATATTTCTTCGCATATGTTTTCAAAACCTGTTCTCTTTTTCTATTCGGAATAAAGACTTGTACAATATAGAAAAAAACAGAAGCTATTATTGAAATAGCAACATTAAACAGGAACTCCCCCCACGGATATAGTCCTATTGGAACATTATATTTTGAACTGCATTTAAGCAATACACAAAAAATGCAATACAGAACTGCAAAAACACCTATTCTTGAAATGGCCTTGTTCTCGCAAACAAAATCTCTACATACATTTAACCACCTATTGTTCTTCGATTTTCCAAACTTTTTATTCATTATTTTTCCCTTCTGCACGGCAATAATATTTAACACATTTGTATTATTGACCTCTACCAAACCCTTCTCAATGCCTCTCCTTTTTATAAATATTTTCGAACCCTTTGTCTATTTTAGCGCATTGCCCCACTCAATTTTGTCCTTTTCCTTCCATGTCGAAAATAAAAATTTGTCAAATGCTCCAAACTCTGTCATCAGATACTGAAACTGTCTTCCTTCTCTATATTCCCCAATATTCGTAGGTATTCCACTCTCACTAAGTCTCAGTTCATATAAGTACTCTCTATCTGCACGTCCCAGCTGTTTATACATAGAATAGTTAAAGGAATCATCTATTTTTATATGTTCACAAACTTCTGAGTATTTTTTCTTCTTTTGGTATGGTGCAAATAGTGCCAAATTTATTGCAGCATATGCAAACACTTCATCCGTAACACGTTTAGAAAAATATGCAATTCCATCATATCCCAACTCTTTACACGCCAACATTACATTCTGAGACACAATATACTCTGACTTAAATATACGTCCTTCCTCTTTGATTATGTAAGATGTTGCCATCATTAAAACTAATAGTTTTAACCAACAATATACCTTTTCTTCTTCTAGTTCACTAAGGCGTGTCCAATTCCTACTCATAACTGCTAAATTAAATATCTTTTGTTCTCCCTCCAATATTACCGGTGATACATTAAATTTATGCTCTGGTGGGCAACCTAATTCGATCCAGCATGCATACGAACTATTACCTAAATATAAACTCGGAAGCCCTGGAATGCTAAATCTATAATTTCCAGTTTTTCCACGCATTGGAAATGGTAAATGTAGCATTTCCTCGGCTTTATATTTCATAATATTTTCACTCGATCTTGCTCTAAAAAATTGAATTTCTTTTCCTTTAACCCCCGGAAAAGCATCAGAATTTATAACATTATTTACTGCAAATTTATTTTCTTCACAACCCTTTATCAAATTTTTAATTATATTATATGCTTTAGAAATATTCCCATCATAATACAATCTAATTGATTCTTTGACTTTTCCGGAATATTTCCTTATTATTTTAATGCTTTTCTCGTCTGCCCCAGCTTTTATTGCCCTTTCTAACAATATTCGATACTTTTTATTTAAGTCATCATAATAATTTTCATCTTTTTCTACGGCATACGGTGCATATAATTCCTTGGTAATAAAATCATTCTTTATCCAGATTAATCTTGACATCGTTAACAGCACCTCCTTAGTATATCCTGCTTTTCAGTATTAAAATTGTTGGAATATTCTTTTAATATTAGCACATTATTAATACCTCTTTCAATGGATAAATATGGAAGCAAAATCCCTACTTTCTCATCTCCGATTCATTCTCATCTATACTATTCATCCTACAAATTCTTATGTTTCCAACCACAATAATAAAAAAACTAAAAGCCTTCCTTTCTTTACTTCACCGTAATCACCCCAACCGTCCCCTTAAACGAGGCATCCAGCACATACTGTGGTATCTTCTCCGTCAATTGGTCATCATACGCAAAATGCAGATGCGCGCCTATCACAGCAACCACCGGGCTGTCTTCTGCAAATACCATGTCCAGAAATTGTTGTGTCACTTCGTCTGGGCTATAGAAGCAATCTGTTCCCCACAAAAGTGCCCGGTCCTGCCATACAGCCTTTGAAGCATCGCTAAGACCATCATTTACTTGCGATTTCAGTGGAACATGCATTGTTAAAATAATTGGTTTATCTTCCACCCATAATTCTTTTAATTTTTCCAATCCCGCTTCTGATAATTGACTGGTATTATTATTAATTCCCACAACCAGGAACTCATCAAAATCCTGAACCATTACCTCTTCCATATCCCAGGATTCTTTCTCTTTCTGCTGCACATCCTCGTCCGTATATGTATCACTATACCAGATTCCCAAATCATGATCTGCACGATTGTACATAACCGGAGCTTTAATCCGTTTTAAATCTGTCATCAGGCAGTTCAAATTAGCTTCTGAGAAGAAATCGATCATATCACCATTCAAGATTACACCGTCTGGATTTTCCGCATTGATTGCATCTACCATTTCCGGCCACGTTTCCTGCGAAGTTTTTCCGTCAGAATTCGAAAACATAGCAACACGTTGCTCGATTTCTTCACTTTTTTCTGATATATAATCGCCATCGGGAACTATAATATGTTGATCGTTTACTACGATTAATTTGTATTCCTTCTTTAAATCCGGGATATTTATTTCCTTATTATCCCAGGACACAGATTCCGTTGGTGTGATTTCTGCCGATGGTTGTTCCTCTGTATTTGTCGAAATATTACTCTTTGAGGAATTGCAAGCACATATACTCACTCCTAATACACAACTTAGAGTTATGGTCACTATTTTACTTTTCCACATATTGTTCCTTTCCATATTTCCTATTAACATTCTCCATTTTTCTATTCCTGTTGCATTTTTTCCAAAAGCAGGTCACTGCAACCGAACTCACATAGCTAAGCATAAGCAGTACTCCTAGTGAAAGAATTGCCAAACGCGATGCTACAACTATCCATACCAATATATCTTGAATATTCCCGTGTATAAACCACAAACCCGTTTTTAAGGAAACCATTACCATACATTCTCAGAATGTAATTATGCACCAAACGTTGTAAATACATTTCTTCACCATCTGGTCTTTCTGCATCAATCGCATCCACAGTTTCTGATGAAACCTTTCCACCAGAATCCGCAAACATCACAACACATTGTTTTGCCTCCCTATATTTGTACAATTTTACATAATCCAGGGATTCTATTTATTATCACAGTAAATACATAGCTTGATGCAAAAACAATACAAAATGCAATCAAACGTTCTACAAATCCTGAATACGTCCAAAACCTCTGTAGCGTAAATATAAAGATAAAATGACTCAGATAGATTCCAAATGTATTTTTACCAATGCTAGCAATAAAAGTATCTACAAAATTATTTCTTTTCTGATAAGGTAAAAAAAGCGCAAATAATCCAAGCAAAAAAAGCAACATAAACAACGAGCTATAATTAAATGATGCGCTATATAAAACTCCTGTCTTTTCTGACAAACATACTGCATAGCCTAAAGCACCTATCCACGAGAAAGCACCTATTACAATCCATTTTTTTCTTTTTGCGATTAGCTTTTCCCTGTATTTCCAAATCATTCCGCCGAGACAAAAATAAAATACATACCACAAATCTCCAATGGAACTAAAGCGCATGATCGCATTGATAATATTGTTTATATCTGTCACATCTCTATATGCTGCAACTATGTCACGCACTAAACCGATTGCATTAACTCCCTCCGCAAAAACAAATACCACCCAGAAAAAATATTCAAATATATTTTCATGTTCGGTATATGTATACCAGAGCAATGGAAATATCAAATAAACTCCTAACAAATTTTGCAAAAGCCATAAAACACCCGTATATTTACTTCCCACTACCGTAAGAATAATATATTGAAATACACCGTTTACTGTGATCTTTTCTCCCGATGTTATACACCCCACACAAACAAGTAATATTCCCCACAGCAAAAAAACAGCAAATATCCTAAGCATTTTTTTACAATGTTGTTTCAAAGAAAACGTACTCTTTTTCAACAATAGCATCCCATTGATTGTTAAAAAAATAGGTACACCTTCCGATACAATCCTTGCGGCATATTGTAAAATATGTACTATGTTAGGATTTGTGATAAAATCCGGATTCCACAACGGCACATGAAGACTTAATACCATACATATTCCCAATGCCTTTAAAACATCTAATCCATCTATTCTCTTTTTCTCCATATTCTATTATTACACTTGGTATATTGTAATCGCCTCATCCAGCAAGCTCTTACAAATATACCTTCTCCTTTCAATCTTTTTAATCGTGGTAATTACACTATTGTATATTTGTTTTTATAATCATTCTTTCCAGCACTCCACCCTTCTTCTCAAAAATCTCTTGTTAATCATCATCTTTCTTTGCTATAATAAATAGAATCTATTATTATTTCACGAGGTGTTTTTATGAATTTTCTCATTATAGCTCTTCTTTTTTGTTTACAGCTCGTCCTCTTTTTTTCCTATGGGCTGTTACTCTTCAAATTCATACACAGAGTTCCAACTTCTATTACTTTAACTCTGCTATCCGGATTCTTATTCTTTTTTATGTTGTTCGGTATTCTTTCTATCCCTTTGATACTGACTTCACAGAAATTATCCACTCTTACCTATTCGCTTTTAAGTATATCAGGTATTGTGTTCCTTGTCTCTTTGTTTTTATGTCGGGAACACTGGAAAGATTTGTTACAAAGTATTCCTTCATCCGTACGTAGCCATGGTATTATGATAGTGCCCCTATTTATTTTCATCTTTATATTTGAACTTTTTGTCTTTAATCACATTGATGCATCAGCAGATGCCAGCTATTATGTTGGAAAAGTTTCCACGGATGTTTATACCAATACTATGGGACATTATGATCCCTACACCGGAAATGCTTTAAGCACTCTCGATGGTCGCAGAATCTTCGCTTGTTTTCCTGAATATAATGCTGTAATTTCACAATTTTTTCATATACATCCTTTAAAACAGGCAAAAGTAATCATGCCGCAGATACTTTCTTTATTTACCTGCATTCTTTATTATCAGATTGGATTGCTTCTTTTCAAAGGGAAAAAGAAAAATACCGATTTGTTTTTCTGCCTTATTTTATTGCTTGACTTTTACAGTTACACGATCTATACGGCCGCAACTTTTTTATTCACCCGAACCTATGAAGGAAAGTCCATTCTAGCCAACATTATTATTCCAGGAATGGTTTATTGCTTTTTGTTATTGTGGTTTAAAAAAGATATTTCTTTTGCGAAGAAGCTGTTATTCATAATCTCTTTAAGCAGCTGCTTTTTCTCTTCGTCTTCTATGTTGATCGTTCCCGTTGGTTTAAGTGCTGGCCTCTTGCCATGGATCGTCAAAGAAAAACGCTGGAAAGATATTTTATTTTACCTTCTGTGTATCATGCCGAATTTCATCATATGTGTATTATATCTCCTTAACACAAAAGGTATCTTACTTTATTCTATACAATGAAAGGTTTTAAATTATGCAAGGGATTTATTTAAATGACTTGGGATTAAAATTTGTTAAGACTTGTTTTATAAATTACTGGGGACAAATCTATTTCTTTGGTGTTTTTGTTGTTGCAGTCCTCTGGTTCTTTCTTTCTCAAAAACACAGACTTAAATATTTTTCGTTATATACATTCTTTTTGTTTCTGACAATATACAACCCTGTTTTAGTCAAGGTATTCTTTAAATACTTTAATCAGGATTCCGTATATTATCGATTTTTCTGGCTGCTTCCTGTAAATCTCGTGATTGCCTACCTGATCGTTCATTCTATCAGCCGTATATCTAACTGCGTCAAAAAAGCAATCACCTTATGTGTGATTATTTGCATGATCGTATTACTTGGCAGTCCTGTTAAGTACTTTTCTTCTTTATTAAATGTACCAGACAACTTATATAAAGTTTCTGATGATCTTCTGGAAGTCAGCGAATATATTCATCAGGATACGGATACACCTAATCCACGTGTGGCTGTTTCAGCTGATCTTTTGATGACAATTCGACAGTATGATCCTACCATTACTCTGACAACCGTTCGAGACTATGCACTTTGCTGGCAAGGGCTTCCTGATTTTCAATATTTACTTGCAAATAGTTACTATTCATCAGAGAAATCTATTATGGATGTTATTTATGGAGGCGATTACAGTAATCCCGAAGCATTCTCAACTTCAATAGCTGAAACTGCTACGCAGTATCTGGTCTTTTCTAAAACAGTGGATATTCAGCCATTCTTACAATCAATGAATTACCAGTATATTGCAGAGACAGCGAATTATATTATTTATCGTTCGCCTTCTGTATAATTCAAATCATAGATATTCATATTTGTAAGCACAAAAATGTTTTGTATATTGTCGTAAGTGCTTTATATCCTATCACAGGATAGAGCACTTACGGAATACAGCAATCTAATTCTGAATACCCACATAAAATTATTTAACATCATCTTGTTTCTTTTCTGTTTGTAATGCAGTAGTTGCTCCTTCTGCTACACCTTCTGTACTCTCAGGTATAAACAGAATTTTTATTGTTGCAAACATAATTCGCAAATCTTCAAAAATACTCGGAGTTGCAATATAGGTAAGATCCATTTGTAATTTATCATATGGTGTAGTATTGTATTTTCCATACACTTGCGCATACCCTGTTAATCCGGCTTTCGCCTGAAGACGCAAACGGAATTCCGGCATTTCTTTCTCATATTCGGCTGCTATTTGTGGCCGCTCCGGTCTTGGTCCAACGATGCTCATGTCTCCATTTAAAATATTGAGTAGCTGCGGGAGTTCGTCAATTCTTACCTTTCGTATAAATCGTCCAATCGGTGTAATACGATCATCGTGTTCCCCCGTTGACAACCGAGCCACACCATCTTTTTCGGCATCTACACGCATAGAACGAAATTTCATCACGCCGAATTCTTTTGCATTTTTCGTTAGTCGAGTCTGCTTATAAAAAACAGGACCACCATCTGTCACTTTAATCGCAATAGCAACAATAATCATAATCGGTGAAAGAATAATCAACGCGATTCCCGATGCTACGATGTCAAAAACTCTCTTAATAAACAAATAAAATGGTGACGGATGGTAACGTTCCAGTCGAAGAATCGGAAGATGAAACATATGCATTTTTTTTGCACCACTCATAATCACATCTCCGATTCGCGGAATAACATATATGGAAATATCATGTTCAATACAGTATTTCAAGATAATATTTCTATCATGACTATGAATACCACTCAGAAATACCGTTTCTACTTCAGCTAAAACAGAAAGATCATTCAGACACTCATCAACAAACAAGGTTTTCTGAACAGAGAATTTTTTTTCAAATCCATATTCCTGAATTAGTTCTTCCATTCCTTCTCGCATATCATAAACAATCATCGTACTCATGGCTGGATAATGAGAAAAATACCATTTATGAGCCGCATAAGACCAAATAGCAGACATTAGTATCTGCCCTACAAAGGCACATAAAATAGGTAACACATTAGGAATATGTTTGGTAAGTAACAGTGTTATAACATACATAATAAAATCTGTTATAATTGCTGCAAGAGCCTGACTGTACACCATCTCAGAAATACGATTCATAGAGACCAGAAATCCCTCATATATTTTCCCAAATGTTATATAAATCAGGCAAAACAAGCCGATCACTACCCAGTTACCCTTATTGTAAAATGGTTCTGCTGTACGGCTTGCATAATAATTTAACCAACACATACCAAATGGAATCGTCAAAAGTAACGCATCTAATAATTTTACAATTTGCATGGCTAAATCATGCTTAAATCTTTTCATAGGGTACTCCTTTGCCGTTTACTTATTCCTTTTTGTATTTTATCCACTATTCTTTCAAAAACAATAGAATATATCATCAAAAAAATCAGATAAATAACCGTTGCATGTCTTTCTAAAATAATATTCTTTTCCGTTATTTGATGTACTATATTTATAATTAACGCCTGCGATACATATATTGCTAATGAAAGTTTCTCACATTTTTGAAATATTGCATGATCAAACAATACATTCTGAATCCCCTTGGAACACATTGCGCAGATTATGATTATGATAAATCCAATAATACACTGATATGTCATATTATTCATCGCATAGTACCATACCGCATAAACAAATAACAATGATATCCATACAGAATTCACTGTTTCCAACTTTCTTGCACATTTATTAATTATCTCATATAACGCAATTCCTATAGAAATCCCCGTGAACGCTTTCAACAGCGGTGCCGATATAAATCCCGCAATTAATTTCCATGATTCCACTTCATGTGTTCCAAAAACATTCGCGAAATACGACGCACCTGCTATTGCTATTAACGGACAAATTACATTCTTTGTCAGTTTTTCATCGTAGCAAAGCAGTGCAAAAAGAATATGCGAAGCCACTATCAATGTACACATCTGCCACAGTGGATAATTAATTCCCCCATCATATACGCCAATATTTTGTACCAGTATGCTTTCCGGCAGGATGGTTGTTGCAATGTTTAAGATTTTTTCTTTCAGACTACCATTTATTATAGCAAATATAATTTCATACAGTATCATCACCAGAAGAGCACTTACATAACATGGATATATACGCATCAGTCTTCCCTGCGTGTATTTCAAGCTGTCTTCATGATATTTTCCCGATTCATAACTTCTCACCAGAAAATAGCCAGAAATAATAAAGAAACAAATAACTACCATTCCCGATGAAACAATCTGAACTCCAAAATGCCCTAAAGCTATAAATATAGCCAATACTATTTTTATAAAATCAATACAATAATTACGTTTCATCTCTTCTAATTTTCTTTTTTCAAATTATTCACACATGGTCGTCCAATAGAATCATATATAACTTTCACTCCATTAAAAGCTTCCATGTCATAACAATTCCGTCCATCTAATATAATTGGTGTCTTCATATATTTCTCAAAACTTCTGGTGTCTAACTTCTTTACTTCTTCCCATTCAGTAAATATAAAGCACAGCTCCGTATCTCTCAACGTATCTTCTATCGTTTCACAATACTGAATATCACCTGATATTTGTCTTTTGAAATTTTCTTTTCCAACCGGATCCCATGCTTTCACTATCGCCCCTTCATCCAGAAACCATGGTACATTTTCTAATGAAGGGGCTTCACGCAAATCATCCGTACCTGGTTTAAATGTCAATCCTAATACTGCCACTTTAAGAGCTGTAAAGTCTTCGTAATATTTTTTTGCCTTTTTAATCAATCTCAACTTTTGTCTTTCATTTACTTCTATGGCTGCCTTGATTGTTTTTAATTCCTGATCATTAAAATTAGCCAACCAGCTTAACGCCTTTGTATCTTTAGGAAAGCATGAGCCTCCATATCCAATACCGGCATTTAGGAATCGATCTCCTATACGTTTATCAAATCCCATACCTCTTGTTACATCCTGTATATCCGCTCCCACGCTTTCGCATAAATTTGCAATTTCATTAACATAAGATATTTTCAATGCCAAAAAATCATTCGATGCATACTTCACCATTTCCGCACTTCTGCGATTTGTGCAAAGTTTTGGCGCATCAAAATTCTCATATACTTTAAGCATAATTTCTTTGACGTTTTCTTCTTCTGCTCCAATTACAATCCTGGAAGGATGAAGTGTATCCCATACTGCAGTCCCCTGAGATAAAAATTCAGGATTAGATGCTACATGAACCTCCGCTCCTTCAGTTATATGTTCTCTTATGTATGCCTCAATTCGATCATTTGTACCAATTGGTACTGTAGATTTCAAAACCACAACACACTTCTCCGTTACAGATTCTGCAATCTGTTCCGCAACTGCATAGACATATTTTAAATTTGCAGATCCATCTTTCTTTTCAGGGGTTCCTACTCCAATAAAGATAACTTCTGCATCACCATAAGCCATTTTATAATCCGTTGTATATGTAATATTGTTTCTATGCTCATGCATGAGTTCTGGCAACCCTGGTTCATATATAGGCGATTCTCCCCTTTGCATTTTAGCTATTTTCTTATCGTCTACATCCACACACACAACTGTATGTCCTTTACTTGCAAGGCATACTCCCGTAACCAACCCTACATATCCTGTTCCAGCTACCGCTATTTTCATATCACTCAATCCCTCTCTATATACTTTTGCAATTTCATAATAATTTCATTGTCACGATCTTCATCAAATTTTCTTGCAAACATATGTGGTGCCTGAATCAGTTCTTCAAAGTCATCCACCTGAAACACATATGGTGTTCCTCTCTTCCAATCAATTTTTCTCAAACATGCATAATGATTATTATCATAATTATAATCAAAAAGTTTTTCCTTATAAGGTGAATTTGCACATATAGTCTGCAAAAACATTTCTTCCCCTGATCTCGAAAAACTAAAATATTTTTTTATGAATTCCTTTTGTTCACATACATACTGTGCAAAATCACTTGTGATACTAAACCAGTTTGTCCCTTTTTGGACTTCAAAATCTGTTTTTTTCAATCTGTCGATCTTTAATAATTTTTGCAACTTTATACTTACTTTATCTAAATAAAACCAAATGTTCTGATTTCTTCCACACTTTTCCTGAAAGAAATAATAATATCTTATTCTGTTTTTGTATTCCTCCGATACTTTTTCTGAATTAAATTGAATAAATTCTTTTCCCGCATTCTTTTCAAAAAAATCATGTATCTGTTTCTGTGATTTAATCGGTAAGTCAGCACCCGAAAGTAAATGCAGATAACTATATTCTTTTTTCAGCGCATTCTCCATTAAACTTAATTCACACTCAATCATACTATAACCAGCCCACTGGACATCCATTGAATTCACAAAATAAATATTTGATCTATTTATGCATTTTCTCAACTGCTCTTCTGTAATATCCTTTGATTTTTTATCTATATGAACATATATATCATTATTTCTGTTATCGAGCAAAGATAATAATACCTTTACTTGTTTTTCATGGTTATGTACCATTAACAAATATGCATGCTTTTTCATTTTTCTGCGCGTAACTCCTTTTCATATACATAGGTTACTGTTCCTGCAAAAACCCAAAAAATAATATTTAAATAAGATGTATTATATAACCATCTTGCTTCCAGCAATTCATTCGCCATAAGCGTAAATAATAAAATTATAAGTATCGAATATTTATTTTTCTCCTTCGTAAATAGGTATCTGAATCCATCAATAATTATCATTAATAAGAATACCAAAAATACTCCTACTCCAATAATTCCAGAAGATACAAGAATAGTTATATAGGAATTATGAAATCCTCCTTTTTTGACATTTGCGTATCTCTCTTTACTTAAATATCCTTTAGCCTGTGTGATTACATTTTCGCTTCCGATGCCAAACAGCAAATTATCTTTCACTATTTGCAAACCTGCTTTCCAAATTTCAACACGTCCATTCGACACATCCTGTTCTTCCAGAAATTCTTCGTCAATTCTATCTAAAGATACTTCTTTATCTATCCCTATCTTTTCAGAAACCTGTGGAAAAGCCGTTTCCATAACCATCGTAACCGTCTGTGGGACTTTTATCAACACTTTTTTCGCTACCGTTGGCGTACACACAAGGCAGATTAAAATCCCTATCGAAATAACTATACTTTGCCCTTTTTTCTTTTTTCCCTTTTCATTTTTCGATATTGGGAGAATATACAAAAACACAAGAGACATTGCTGAAAAACATATAAACAGCAACCAACCGCCTCTTCCCTGCGTTAAAATAATATAAATAGTTTGAATAACAATATTTGAAATCAATGTTTTTTTATATTTGTTCTGCTCCAACAGCGCAAGCGAACATGCAATTGAAATCAAGCTTACCGTTGCTGCTGTATTTGCATTATACATTCCCCACAGTCTATTATCACTAATACCATAGTAAATCACTTCTCCGCCAGATTTGTATGCTCCTTTGATGTTAAAGCAATACATAACCAATGCGATAATTCCAAAAGCCATCGGCAATATAACATTCAGATAAAGTATCTTCTGTGTAAATTTTTGTATTTGTTCTTTATTTGAATTGTTCCATCTTAATATATTAAAAAAAACTAATGTAAAAATACAAACATATGCCAACGTAACAATTCCATACATAAATCTTTCTTTATCACTGATCAGTACTGTAATTCCGTTAGACACACAAAAAGCAAATAATAAAATAGAATATTTATTTTTTAAAACATATCGTTTCTTGACACTTCCATAGCATAACAGAAAAATTCCCCAAATCAATATTACTTTTCTAAAAGGACTTAACCCATTATAAAAAAAACGGCACAATGAAAAATACGAAATAATCAGCATGAAAAACATCGCATACCACGGATTAATAACTATATTTTTTACCTTTTCATATACTTGCCTCATGATAGTATTCTCCTTACTTTATCAAACGGTATTATTTCAATAAGACTGATATATAATTTCTTATTCTTTCTTTTTAAGTAAAACATAGCCACTGCTATATAAACACATGCTCCACTTAGTATTTCTAAACAAATTTTCAGAAAAATCTGTGATATTTCCAAACAATTTATCAGTTTTACCACAAGAAACATGATAGATCCAACGAACAAAAACGGACTTCCTTCTCTAAAATATTGCTTTAATGGTAATTCCTTACGTACTGCCAACATCTGATATATCATTACAACAAACTCAGCACATACCGTACCTATTACAGCTCCATTTGCCTGATATTTCGGAATAAAAATACCATTCATTACCAGATTTATGACCGCACCCATAATAACAGATATTATGTATATTTTATCTTTTCCAGTTGGTATTAAATACTGAGTCCGAACAACATTAGCCAACGATATAAATATCGTTGTAACAGCCAGTCCTTTCATGACACTTCCACTAGCCGCAAAATCCGCGCCATAAAACCATACCGAAAAATCATGTGCTATGGCTGCTATTCCAAACGCCATTGCACATGATGCCATAAACGATATAGACATGGACTTTTGAATATATTCAAAACTTTTTTCTTTTTTTCCATTTGCAATAAGAAATGATATTTGCGGTAACATAACTGTTCCTAATGCCGTTATTACACTGACTGATATAGTGATAATTTTTTCTCCATATTCATAATATGCTACCTGCGACATTGTAGATAAATTACCCAACATTATTTTGTCCATCACCTTGTAGATACTCACTGCTATTACAGGAATAAACAATACCAGGTTTGGCTTTATGTGTTTTATAATTCCTTTAAAATGTGGCTTTACCCAATCAACTTCTTTTTTAACAAACGGCCATAAAACAACGGCCTGTGATAGCACGCTTGCTCCCATCATGATTACCGTATATAAGTATATATCCTGTGGACTTTTTACAAACAAAAAAATGGCCAATACAGAGCAAATCTTTATGATTATATTACGTGTTACTGTAAGTTTAAACTTTTCCAATCCAAAAAACAGCCAGTTAATATTAAATGCATCTGCAATTACATAACCCAACTGGAAAAAAGCAATGCCCTTATTTTCTTTACACAGAAAAACAACATATAATATATATACAATGCATACAACGATTCCTAATGAAGCCTGCATGCTAAATATTTCCCAAAACGTTGCACTTAATTGTTTCCTATTTGATCTTATTTTAGCAACTGTTCGGTTTCCATAATTATTCAGTCCCAAAATTGCAAACAACGCAAAATATGCAGCTACTGAATATGTATATGAAAAAATTCCCAGTTTTTCATCTCCTAATGTTCTCGCAATATAAGGAGCCGTTATTAACGGCAGAATCATAATCAGGATTTGATATACTATATTATATATAAAATTTTTTTTCACACTCATTTGTTTATCACCATTATTTCAGCTTGAAACTCTCTATGCACTGTCCCAATTTGTTTCCATTACATTTTAATGCATATAAAAAGTATCGTTTCCGTAAATATTTTTTAAATTCCTGGTATGAAATTATCTCACTGCTCTTCGAATTTTCCAATAGCCCTTTATAGAATTCTTTTAAAATATACATATAATTGTCGTCTATACATTCCGATGTTTCTTCATACTCTTTTCCATAAATTTTCAAATATTCAGAAATATCATTTCCCCCATCAAGTCCTACTTGTTCCAAGTACTTTTCTTGGATATAAAACTGTATATTTCTTCTCTGTACCGCCTTATCTTTCCTCGATCGGTTACTAATATTATCCTGATGAGATCTATACTGAACTAACGCTTTTCGTACAATTTGGAACTGCCCCTGCTTTGCGCTTATTTGAGTCCATATTTCATAGTCTTGCATAACAAAACACTTTTCATTATACGATATCTTATTATCTTTCAAAAAATCCATCCGGATCATAGAACACGAGTTTACAAGCACATTATGAAAAATCAAATCCATCTGAATCTGACTGGATTTTCTGTAAAAAATCCAGGAATATAATTTTTCTTTCCATCCATACGTACTTTTCCCGGCATTGGATAACAATTCTTTACCACTTGATATAACCGCAAGATTACTTCTCTTTTCCATTATGTTATATTGAATTTCCAGACGATTTTTTACTGAAACATCATCTGCGTCCATAATAGCCAGATACTTTCCTCTTGCCAGATTCAATCCTCTATTTCTCGTATATGGCAATCCCTTATTTCCATCATTGTGAATCAAACGAATTCTTTGATCTGTATACGTTTCTATAATTTTAACGCTTTCATCTGTCGATCCATCATCAATAATCAACAATTCAAAATTTTCAAATGTTTGATTTAATATACTATCAATTGCTTCTTTCAAATATTTTTCCGCATTGTACACTGGCATAAAAACCGTAATTGCAGGTTGTTTATTCATTAATACTCCCTTCATTTCTTCAGTCAATAACTGAAAATTTTCTTCTTACACTTTTTCTGTAAGCACCTGGCGATACTCGAAGCACACATAGAGCTATTTTTCTCGTTATTCTGAAATATGGATTTTTCAGGATATCAACAAGATTATTCTTTAATATTTTACGTAATTCCTGTTCCTGATTACATCTATTCTCACTCAACATACATTTGTCATATAAGTAACAACAAACCCAAAGATACCGAAATTCCACTTCTTTATTCAATTCAGGAAAATATTCTATAATTTGATTTTTGTTTTTCTCCCAGGCTTCAAGCAAATCCATATTCTTTTCTGTAAATTTTGTTTCTACAATACTATCTTTTCGATGACAATAACGATATATCCCATGAGCGTCACTTACTACTGTTTTTGCCTTTGATAAAAGATCAATTATTACAAAGGAATCCTCATATACTTTTCCTACCGGGAACTCCAACGAATCAAAAAGTTCTTTTTTGAATAATTTATTACAAGCATGTGACGTTATCCAGCCATTATCTATCAGCAACGATTCAATAGCATCTTTACGTGCTAAAACTTTAATCTCTTCTTTACATTTTTCCAAATTCGCATTTGCTTTTCCATTCTCATCGCAATCAATAAATCTTCCAATAGAAATATCTGCATTTGTCTTTTCTATATTTTTATACAACCTTTCATACATATCTGGTTCTATTATGTCATCGCTGTCCACAAATCCAAAAAAATCACCATTTGCAGCTTTCATTCCATTGTTGCGTGCTGCACTTAAGCCCTGATTTTTTTGATGTATCACACTCACATTTGAGTTTTCATTTGCATAATTATCGCATATCGTTCCACAATTATCCGGAGAGCCATCATCTACTAAAATAATTTCCAGATTAGGATATGTTTGTTTCAATACAGATTGCACACATCGTTCCAAATAATTTTCAACTTTGTAAACTGGTATTATAATTGAAATTTTTGGTATCCCTCCACACATCTCAATTCACTCCTAATATTTTTTCTAATTTGTCTGCTTCTAATGCAATATCATACCCCGCTTTTTGTAGCATTCCTTTTGTATTCATACGCGACCAATCCCTTGTTCTTAATATGTTATCAGCCCATTCCTCTGCCGTTTTATGTAAAGACAAAAATTGTACATTCCCAGTCACATCTGTCTTTTCCGTAATCTGTCGAGAAAGAAAACAAGGTAACCCCGCCGCCTGCGCTTCAATAGCAACCACAGGCAACCCTTCAAATCTGGATGGTAAGACAAAAACATCCATGGCTTGCATAAAATCGCTCACATCATCGCGCATTCCCAATAATTTTATATTGCTTTCCATTCCTTTTGCCTTAATATATTTTTCAACTTCCTGACGATCCTCGCCATCTCCTATTATAATCAAAACTGTATCTTTACATTTTTTATATATCTCGCTAAAAATATCAATCAAAAAGAACGTATTTTTTTGATAACACAGTCTTCCTACATGGCCTACTACAAATTCATCCTCTAATTTATTCTTTTTTCTTACCACATCTCGAACGTCTTTCGCATATGCATATTTATTTAAATCAATTGCATTATTTAAAATAGTCACTTGCTTCTTTTTTATATACTTTTCTCCAAACATAAACTCACCTGCTGATTCTGAACATGCCAATCTTTGATTAGTAACCATGTTCAGAAACGGACGCAATATGCAATGCTTTCGAATAGCTTTTACACTGTTATTGTGGCTATGTACAATTCTTTTCTTTCCTGGTATTCCGCAGGCACTTAAAACTGTGAAAAACTCTGCGGCAGACAAAATATTAAAATATATTTTTTTGTACTCCTTATGCTCTTTTACGATCTTATGCAGTTTTTTCATATGTACAAAAAGATTTTCTCTCCTGGATGGAATATAGTATATCTTACATCCCAGCATTTTCAATTCGTCCTGATATGCAATCGTACTATAATCTGTTACAAAATCAAAAATCATATTCCCCTCTGGGGCTATTTGCATCAGATAATTATATAAATATGCCTCTATTCCACCTCTATTATCCGTCATCCCATATACAAGAATTCTCTCCATACTTATCTCCTATTTTAGCTTCTCAAACAAGACCACCAAATCATTTTGCAGAATATACAACACTTTGGCAAATACAAGATTCAGCAGGATATTATGGCTTTTACATACTCCGTTACAAACTTTTTCTTGTTTTGATGTAGCAACCGCATATTTACAGGCTTCTTTTGTATATGGATCATTCAGAATTGCTTTTACCTGCTTGTATCTATCTCTAAAGTTAAAGTTCCCCTTCGGAGAACATTTTCTTACCATCGATGCAATAACATGTTTTATATGAACGTTTGCTGCTATTGCTCTTGTCTCTTGTTCAAAACATTGCTTTTTTATCAACAGCATTCTCATATCTATATATCTTTCTCGAATATTTTCAAAGAAATCCGGAATATATCTCTCTGACAGAGAATCTCTGTTCCACTTTTGGTAATGATAACAACTTTTTTCTATGCAGCTAAACGTTGTTACATATTCAAAATATTTCAAATTAAACTCAAAATCTTCTCCGAATTTTTTATCGCTAAATCGCACTCCATGCGTATTCACAATGTCTTTCTTATAAATTTTATTACAGGCAAATGAAAATACCTTTTGTTCATCCAGATAAGGAATTAAACTTGCTGCTTTGTTTTCTTCCTTTACGTACATCTCTTTTATTTTCACAACTTTACACGATTTAATTGTATTATCCTGCACTATCACGTCTTGCGTGTATCCACATATTACGACATCTGTTTCATGTTTGTTCAAATCCTCACATAAATCATAGTACATATCAGCTTCAACCCAATCATCCGAATCACAGAAGGCTATATATGTTCCCCTTGCCATTCCTATCCCACGATTTTTTGCTGCACCAGGTCCTCCGTTTTTTTCCTGTTTCACTAAAATAATTCTTTCATCTATTGCTGCAATTTTTCTTATAATTTCTACCGTATGATCCGTACTACAATCGTCTATCACAATCAGTTCAAAATTTGTATACGTCTGCTGCAATATGCTTTCTATCGCCTTCTCTATTGTATTCTCCGCATTGTACGCCGGCATTATTATGCTCAAGCATGGTTCACTCATATGTTTATCTTCCCACTTTCAACTTCGTAAACAATTTTGTATTTTTCGTCTTCACAAACGTAATAACCTTGGCCTCCCAATAAGTCAGCAGCGTACTATTCCACTTCAGTGGCAGCACCATGATTTTCATATAACTTGATCGTGGGTTGGCCAGTTTCAGCATTTTTTTCAATCGAGGATTTTTCAGCATGCGCTTGATTTCCTGGCGTTTCTCTTTGGATGACAGTTCACATTTAGGATTGGTTATATTTTCTACGCATCCTATAAATCGCTCTACGTAACGTCTGGCTATCATTTCCATGCTGTTATGATCCATGACCTTCCATTCTTTATACAGGTCTACCATCCAACCATGTTCTTCTTCTCTTTTTTCATACATTCCCGGACGATAGGCTGTGGTCTCAGATTCTGCACGGGCGCGCAGAAAATGGTAGTATTGTTTTGATGTAACAGTTACACGTTCTACATTTCTTACAATACTGATGTTAAATGGAAAATCATCCCATAATGTTGTTGGAAACCGCAGATTATTCTCCAGAATATATTTTGACTCATACAATTTATTCCACGGTGTGTAGAGCAGGTTTTTATCAAATAATTTGTACGCGTTCTTTCTGAAGGACTCTTTATCCGGATAAACTGCATCTTCTACCACGTAATTATCTGTAAGATATTTATCTTTTTCATAGTAAGTATCAATATAAAAGCCGGCAACTACCAGCTGCGCCTGATCTCTTTTTGCCAGATTATACATATCTTCCAACATCGTTGGTTCTGCCCAGTCATCAGAATCCAGGAAATACATATATTCTCCTTTTGCTATATCAATAGCTACATTTCTTGCGCTGGGTGCTCCACCATTTTCTTTATGAATCACTTTAATTCTGTTATCTTTTTCTGCATAAGCATCACAGATCTCACCACTTTTATCCGGAGTTCCATCATCCACTATAATGAATTCCCATTCTGTTAAAGTTTGCGCCTGTATACTTTCTATTGCTTTTCCTACGTATTCTTCTACTTTATATACCGGCATAATAATACTTACTTTTATATCCGACATTTTTCTTCCTCTTATTTTCTCTTTGTCTATAAGCTCAATCATGTTATAAATATGCTTCGTATTCGGCATATTTATGTATAATAATACTCTATCCGATAAATTATACCATATTCCCCACTTTATTACCACCCGGGAATTATACCTAACTATAGTCTTCAGCTTTCATTTCTTCGTATAACTCTCACTATGCATTCTCCCCCTATATTAGACGTTTCCAGTCTCATTTCAGTTTTAAAAATAATAAAATAAAAAAGTACCAATAGTTTGTTGGATCATTGTATTGGATATTAACCGATAAACCAAAATAAGAATCCCACTCCTTCCAATTTCACTCATATTTTCCAAAAATCCGCCAATACTAACACCAGAACTTTAATTTCATCTAAAATCAGGTTTAGCACATCATATTTATACGGATAAGGAGAAAGTCTATGAAAGCAACAGGTATTGTACGAAGAATCGATGATCTCGGGCGGGTGGTGATTCCGAAGGAGATACGGCGGACGTTGAAGATACGGGAATCGGAGCCTCTGGAGATTTTTACGGATCGGAATGGGGAGATTATTCTGAAGAAATATTCGCCGATCGGGGAGTTTTCGAGCGGGGCGCAGCAGCTTGCGGATGCGGCGGCAAAGACGTGCGGAAAGTTGTTTTGTATCTGTGATCAGGAGCAGGTGGTGGCCGCGGCCGGGCCGGAGAATAAGAAGTATCAGGGAAAATCTCTCAGTAAAGCGATGGAGCAGCGACTCTTTGACCGGGATTTTATCCCGGAAAATAACGCTTATTATCCGGTGACAGACGATGATGCGCACACGGAACAGGCGCTGGTTCCTGTGACGCGGGACGGGGATCCGGTCGGGGCCGTGTGTTTTCTTGGCATGAAGCGCACGGATCCGATCTCCGAAGCGGATGCGAAGGTAGCAGAAATGATAGCCCGATATCTGACCTTCACTATGAACAATTGATGATATACAATGTAACAACAAGGCGGAACACCAGCATCTTTTGCCGGCGTTCCGCCTCATTTTATTTCTGCTCATAATATTCTTCCAGTGTCAGCCCTGTAAGTGTCAGATACAACGCCAGCGACCGGGTTACATACCGGATATGCCAGGGTTCCCATCCATATCCGGTTATATGCTCTTTTCCTTTCGGATAGCGCAGGATGAAGCCATATAAGGGTGCACACCGTTTCAGCCACCGGCCTTCCCGGGTTTCGCCGAAACGCTCATCCAGTTGATAGTCAACCGCCTGGCAGGAAACATCCAGTGCCAGACCCGTCTGATGCTCACTGGCTCCCGGCGGTGCTATCCAATGCACATGATCTCCGGTTTCTTTCAGCTGTTCCCGCCGTTTCTTTTGATAGAGTTCTTCCTGTCTTTCGTAGCTTCGGTAGCCAGATACTCCGCACAGATAGATTCCTTCCTCTTTTCCTCTCGCAAAAAGCGCCTCCACTCCCTTCGCCGCACTGACTGCAAGTAATCTTTTCCTGTCCCCGACAGGTGCATCAAAGATGATTTCCGGCTCAACTAAGGTCTGTGGTATCGCTTTTCGCGGTAAGCGGTGTGTACGGTTTACCAGAATCGTGGCATCCATCTTTTCCCCTCCTTTGTTTCGTTGCTATGAAACTATCTGCATTCTATGCAGCCGGAAGCCGGATTATGAACAGGAAAGCAATCTCCTGTAAGCGAAAAAAGAGAGTGCAGACACGTTTCCCGTATCCTGCACTCTCTGTTCTTATTTTCTCTAGTTCACCTGATACACATCTGCATATTTCATACCAAAGCTCAATGCCTGGCTGTGGCTTCCCATGAAGATGTCCACATGTCCGTATGCGGTTCCTCTGTCTTCTACGGTATAGATCTGACCGTTGATGGAAAGTTTTGTTCCGAATGGAACTCCCGCCATCGCGATGGTACGTCCCGGTGTCGGAGTGGTTCCGCTGGCTGTACCGCCGCCGGACCATTTTCCGCAACAGATGGAACAGTTACAATATGCTGTCAGTTTGAATCTTCCCAGGTATTTGCCCTGTGAAGTATCGATGGTATCGTCGGAGCTGTCTGTTGTAGTTGTTGAAGTTGTTGTATTCGCAGCAGTATTACTTGTCGTTGTAGTCGTTGTTGTACTGCTGTTTGATTTTTTCTGTGTCGCTGACGCTGCCTGCTGCGCTGCTTTCTGCTGTGCTGCCTTTTGTGCTGCTGCCTCTTCTGCTGCTTTTTTGTCTGCCGCTTCTTTTGCTGCCGCTTCCTGTGCTGCTTTCTCAGCTGCTGCCTGTACCGCCTGCTGTGCTGCTAATCTGGCTGCTGCTTCTTCCTCTTTTGCCTGACGAAGAAGGTCGTTGATCGCATCTTCCTGACTGCTGATCTTGGTCAACAGATCATTCTCTGCTGTCTGCTGACTCTGAATATCTTCCTGATATTCACGGATCTGCTGGTAAGTTGCCTCCACCAGTTCTTCTACTGCTGCCTGCTTGTCCGCGCTCTCCTGCTGAAGAGCCACAATCTCTTCTTTTTCCTGTGCCACCTGTTCCTCTTTAGTCTGGATGGCTTCTTTTGTTTCTCTGTATGTATCCAGCATGTCTCTGTCATACTTTGACATCTGGGAAATGTTCTCAGCCTGGTTTAAGAAATCAGAAATACTTCCTGATTCGAACAGCAGGTTCATATAATTGCTGGCTGAGTTTTCGTACATATAGCGGATACGGAGTTTCATCGCTTCATACTGCTGCGCTTCATCCGCTTTCGCATCTTCAAGGTCACTTTGCAGCTGTGTCAGTTCTTCCTGCTTCGCATCGTAATCGTTCTGCAGTTTTTCCAGACTGCTGCGAAGATCGTCCAACTGAGTGTTCAGATCTGCAAGATATGTTTCGGATTCACCTTTTTTTGATTCCAGTTCTTGAATCTTTTCCTGGGTCTGTTGCAGGGAAGACTGATTCGCCTGCTGCTGTGCCTTCGCATCGGAGATCTTCTCCTGCGTGGTAGCAGCTCCACCCTGTACCGCACTTCCCACGATAAGACATGCGGAAAGTACCAGGCTTATGATTCTTTTTCTTCTCATATTAATTCCTCTCACTTTCTCAGGCAAGAGTCATTATAGCATGATTTTGTAGCATTGTGAAGTAGTTTTTTAACATCTCGTAATATTTGCGTAATAATTAGTGGAGTTTTGGCGAATTTCTGCATTAAAGTGCGGATTATGTCAACTTTTTAGCCGCCAGCCGCTCCAGTATTTATTCTTCAGAACTCCGTTCACAAGTTTTCCCCAGCCGAGTGCATACTGATCCACACAGACCAGGATCCAGCCTTTCTCTCTGGTCGCTTCCCCCGGTTCCAAAAGCAGGGTTTCTCCACGCAGATACCGTCCGATCCGTTCATCCTCCGGTGAAAGGGATACGCTTCCCGCATAGTCGGAAGCCTTCAGTGTCATCGCCAGCTGCTGGGATGGTTCAAAACGGTTTTTCTTCAGATCTCCCAGATACAGTCCGTTTCGTAAGAAATGGATCCCGTTCAACTTTGCCGGAAGTTCCGGTACCAGGTAGACTTTCTCGCCCTTTATCTGTACCCGCTCCCAGTCCGGCTTCCACTGACAGTCCTTAAAGAATTCTTCCAGAACTGCTTTATTTTTCTTATCCATCCGTGTCGGCGGTTCCAGTCTGATCCTTGTCTCGGGCGCATCCTCGGACTTTTTCAGCAGAGCCAGAAAATGCCCCTCTCCTTTCATCTTATGCGGCCAGATCCGCACACAGCGGCGCAGTTCCTCTCTTCCATCACCCCACGCAGGGTTACCCTCAGAGAATCCTTCATATCCTTCGATGGGAATCAGTTCCATCTCCGGACACTGCTCCAGGATCCAGGAGATACTTCCCTCGTTTTCTACCGGAGCAAAGGTACAGGTGGAATACAGCAGTTTTCCACCCGGGCGCAGCATCCGCACACCATTCTTCAGAATATCTTTCTGCAGTTTCGCAAAGTACTCCGGGCGTTCTTCCTCCCAGGTTTTGATCACCGCCGGATCTTTGCGGAACATCCCCTCCCCGGAGCACGGTGCATCGATCAGCACTTTATCAAAAAATCCTTCAAACCGCTCTGCCAGGTTCTGTGGTACTTCGTTGGTCACAAAGGCGTTGGATATGCCAAATACTTCCAGATTCTTTAACAGTGCTTTAGCCCTGGAATTACTGATATCATTTGCCACCAGCACACCTTTTCCCTGAAGCGCAGCGCCGAGAGCCGTTGCCTTTCCTCCCGGTGCTGCACACAGATCCAGAACTCTCTCCCCCGGTTCCACCGGAAACCTCGCCGCCGGAGTCATGGCGCTTGGCTCCTGCAGATAATAAAGACCGGCACTGTAATATGGATGTCTGGCCGGCTGATCTTCTTCTTTATAAAAATACCCGGTCTTTGTCCACGGAATCGGATCCAGAGAAAAACCGGAGCCTTCCGCCAGTTCCTCTTCCGTGATCTTCATCGGATTGATCCGGAGTCCGTACTGTCTGGGGTTATCATAGCTTTCGATATACGATTCGTATTCATCCCCCAGCATCTCTTGCATTCTTTTTTCAAAGCTTTCCGGCAGTTCCACTCTCATCACACACCTGTCTCCTCTTTTTCTTTCTCTTCCGCCATTCTCCCACGGACATTTTTCTACGCTCCACTATAGCAAGACTCTGGCATTTTGTAAAGAAAAAGCGGTGGCCCCCCAGCCACCGCTTTTATCTCGTTTTTGCGTCACCCCATATATATGACAATCCGGTTACGCATTATCTGCAACGGCATCTTCTGCCATTACTTCCTCGTATTTCTCCAAAATCAGACTTTGGATCTTTTCTCTTGTGTTGGAATTGATCGGATGTGCAATATCGCGATACTCTCCATCGGAAGCCTTACGGCTTGGCATAGCGATAAACAGTCCTTTCTCTCCCTCGATTACTTTAATATCATGTACAACAAATTCATCATCAATTGTTATGGAAACAACTGCTTTCATCTTACCTTCTTTTGTCACTTTGCGCACTCTTACGTCTGTAATCTCCATAGCACATGCCCCTTTCATATGTCGTTCTCCTTCCGAACAGTTATAGCCGCTGATTAGTTATTTCTCCGCGAACCACCAGACAGCTGCTCTGTTATTACAGCGCATAGCGCTCGTTCTTTTCCACGACAACTTTTATTTCGCCTTCTCCGCAATAGTAAGAATTGGCCCGGATGGTATCCCGGCTTTCTACGATGCAGTTTTCGATATGGGTATTATCACCCAGATATACGTCGTTCAGAATAATAGAATTCTTGATAACGCAGTTATTTCCCACATATACTTTCTTAAACAGAACAGAATTCTCCACCTGCCCGTTGATGATACAGCCGCTGGATACCAGGCTGTTTTTTACCAGACATCCCGGATTATATTTTGCCGGCGGAAGATCGTCGATCTTGGAGTTAATTCCCGGATACTGACGGAAGAAATAATCTCTCACTTCCGGTTTCAGGAAATCCATATTGGTCTTGTAGTAAGCCTCAACGGTAGAGATGTTGTTCCAGTAATCCTGGATCTTATATCCATAGATCCTCTTCAGATTCTTATAGCGGATCAGGATATCTTTTACAAAATCATGTCTTCCTTCCTGTGCGCAGCGCTCGATCATCTCGATCAGCTGGCGGCGCCGGATCACATAGATTCCTGTAGAGATCGTATGATAATCGGACAACATCGGTTTCTCTTCGAATTCTTCGATCCGGTAGTCTTCATTCATGCGAAGCACACCAAATCTGGTCACATCCTCATTGGCATCCACATCCTTGCACACAATAGTCACATCGGCACGTTTTGCGATATGGTATTCCAGAACTTTGTTATAATCCAGTTTATATACACAATCACCGGATGCGATGACCACATAGGGTTCATGGCTTCTCTTCAGAAAATCCAGGTTCTGATAAATCGCATCTGCGGTTCCCTGATACCAGAAGCTGTTATCCGGAGTGATCGTCGGTGTAAACACAAACAAACCTCCCTGCTTTCTTCCGAAATTCCACCATTTGGAAGAGCTCAGATGCTCATTCAACGATCTTGCGTTGTACTGTGTCAGGACTGCAACTTTCGCAATATGAGAATTAGTCATATTACTCAGTGCAAAGTCGATGCTCCGATAGCTTCCCGCTACCGGCATCGCTGCGATGGCACGTCTGTTGGACAGTTCTCTCATCCTGTTGTTATTACCGCCTGCCAGAATAATTCCTAATGCTCTCATATTACTCACCGTCCTTCTTTACAATTGCTCCGCCGCTTACAAGCTCTCCGTCCGGATAATCCTCCACAGTGGTCTCTCCGCTGATGGCTGTGTTCTTTCCAATCTTCACACCTGACGGAATAACAGAATTTTCTGCGATTGTAACAAGGCCGAATCCATAGACAGCCGGTTTCAGAACATTCGGAGCTTCCTCGCCCACACCTGTGACAACATTTTCTCCGATATCCACACTCTCTGCGATAATGGACTTGTCAATCTGGCTTCCGGCGCCGATGCGTGTATGTTTCATAATAATGGAATCCCGCACCACAGCTCCCTTTTCAATCGTTACATCCGCACCGATGACGCAATTATGCACTTCACCATAAATCTCCGCACCTTCACCGATGATGCTTCTTTCAACAACGGATTCCCCGGATATGTACTGTGGACGGATGATATCACCTTTGGTATAGATTTTCCAGAATTCTTCATACAGGTTAAATTCCGGAATGATATCGATCAGTTCCATATTTGCTTCCCAATAAGACCCCAGTGTTCCTACGTCTTTCCAGTATCCATTGAATTCATAGGCAAACAGTCTCTTTCCATTATCTCTGCAATATGGCAGGATATGTTTACCGAAGTCACAGTTTGGCTGATCTTTCAGTGCCATCAGAGACTCTTTGAGTGTCTTCCAGGAGAAAATATAAATCCCCATGGATGCCAGATTACTTCTTGGATGTTCCGGTTTTTCTTCAAACTCGGTAATACGTCCCGCGCCGTCAGTGATCATAACACCGAAACGGCTTGCCTCTTCGATCGGCACCGGCATACAGGCAATGGTCACATCTGCCTTATTTGCCTTATGATAATCAAGCATCACTTCGTAATCCATCTTGTAAATATGGTCACCGGAGAGAATCAGAACGTAGTCCGGATTATAGGTCTCCATGTATGCCATATTCTGAAAAATTGCGTTTGCTGTTCCGGTATACCAGTCGCTGTTACCATTTTTTTCGTAGGGGGGAAGCACGGTAACACCGCCCACATTCCGATCCAGATCCCACGGAATACCGATTCCGATATGGGTATTCAGACGCAGCGGCTGATACTGGGTCAGAACACCCACGGTATCAATGCCTGAATTAATACAGTTACTCAACGGAAAATCGATAATCCGATATTTTCCTCCAAATGCCACCGCCGGTTTGGCAACTTTCTCGGTAAGTACGCCGAGTCGGCTTCCCTGGCCTCCGGCCAACAGCATTGCAATCATTTCTTTCTTAATCATGCAATCACCTCTTGTCATATATAGTAAAAAGATTATATCACACTTATCAGATTTAGTGAACATTTTTTACATATTTTTATCAAATCTTTTCGTGTTTTTATGACATTTATACAACGTTTCTTCTCCCTTTCGTCATTTTCTTCTATATCTATTGGTTTTTTTTCTCATCCTTAAAAAAATCTTTCCATTTTCCCCTTTTCCGTCTATAATAAATGTTGTTACAAAATGTCTTTTGTACCCGACTGATGCCTGCAAATCGCCCGCTGAAAGCAGCTTTCGCAATCTTTCCGACCCCGGGAAGCCGGCATCATAAATATGATACAAACGTCTGTAAGAAAGGGAGAACTCCTATGTATACCATTGATTTTACAAAACCTGTTCACATACATTTTATCGGCATCGGCGGTATCAGCATGAGCGGCCTTGCCGAGATTCTTTTAAAAGAGGGATTCACCGTATCCGGCTCTGATTCCAAAGAAAGTGCTCTGACGGATCATCTGACTTCAAACGGTGCACAGATTTTCTACGGACAGCGCGCATCCAATATTATTGACGGTATCGATCTGGTGGTTTACACTGCTGCGATCCATCCGGATAACCCGGAATATGCCTGCGCAAAAGAAAAAAATATTCCGATGATGACCCGTGCCGATCTGCTGGGACAGATCATGAAAAATTACCAGATCCCCATCGCAGTATCCGGAACCCACGGAAAAACCACAACAACTTCCATGGCTTCTCATATTCTGCTGGAAGGTGGTTTTGATCCGACAATCTCTGTCGGCGGTATCCTGCCGGCCATCGGCGGTAATCTGCGTCTGGGACATTCCGGTACTTTCATTACCGAGGCCTGTGAATATACCAACAGCTTTTTAAGCTTTTTCCCGAAAATCAGTATCATCCTGAACATGGATGCCGATCATCTGGATTTCTTTAAGGATATTGACGATATCCGCCATTCCTTCCGGCTGTTTGCAGAAAAACTTCCGGCTGACGGTACCCTGATCATCAACAGTGATACTCCTCATTATGAGGATATCATCAGGGATCTGCCATGCGAAGTCATCACTTACGGACTGGAACATGAAGCTGATTATACAGCAACCGATATTACATACGATACCTTCGGTCACCCGACCTTTACCTGTCTGCATCACGGTGAAACCACAGGAACCTTCTCCCTGAAGGTACCCGGTATCCACAACGTGTCCAACGCCCTTTCCGTGATCGCTCTGGGTAAAAAACTGGGTATGGACGATGCAACGATCCAGAAAGGTCTGATCAACTTCACCGGAACCGACCGCCGTTTCCAGTTCAAAGGAAACATCGGCGATATCACTGTGATCGATGACTATGCCCATCATCCGACAGAGATCAAAGCAACACTGACCTCTGCCAAAAACTATCCACACAAAAAGACCTGGTGTATCTTCCAGCCCCATACCTACACCCGTACCAAAGCTCTGCTCCCGGAATTCGCCGAAGCACTGACTCTGGCAGACCATGTAGTACTGGCAAACATCTACGCCGCAAGAGAAACCGACACCCTCGGCATCTCTTCCGCCGACCTTCAAAAAAGAATCCAGGAACTGGGAACTCCCTGTGAATACTTCCCAACCTTCGATGAAATCGAAAACTACCTTCTGGAAAACTGCCAGCCCGGTGACCTCCTGATCACCATGGGCGCCGGCGATGTCTACCAGATCGGCGAAAAACTCCTGGGCAAATAAACACCAAGAAAACCTTCTTTTACCCCATACAAAAATGGCAACCGCACATGTTCGGTTGCCATTTTTATATGTAAAAACTCCCCTGATCCTTTCGCCTGCTCCGTACCCTGTAATTTTCTTCTTATGCTTTTCCTTCCATCCACTATCCGCTTCAACCACCCCTCCCCACGTGAAAATCAGGATCCGAAAGCGGTCTGCAACATCAGGAGGCGGCAACACTTTGTGGGCGCTTAGGGCAACCTTTGAGATCCGACGCTTACGTAGGCTTTCGCGAGGGTCCGCTGACCCTCGTGAACTATAGCCGAAGTTAGCGGCTAGCTCAAAGTTGCTCTGCCCACGTTGCAGCCTCCTGATGTTGCAGGCCGCTTTCGAATCCGTCCCTTTTCACCACCCTCCCCACGCAAAAGCCAGAACCCGGAAGAGGTCTGCGACACCACGGAGGCGGCAACACTTTGTGGGCGCTTAGGGCAAGCTTTGAGATCCGACGCTTACGTAGGCTTTCGCGAGGGTCCGCTGACCCTCGTGAACTATAGCCGAAGTTAGCGGCTAGCTCAAAGTTGCCCTGCCCACGTTGCCGCCCCGTGGTGTTGCAGACCTCTTCCGGGTTCGTCCCCTTTTCGCCACCCCACCATTTTTTTCTCAACTTATCCACATTATCCACACATTTATCCCCACCCTCAGTTCCCATCTCTGTGGATTCCCCTGTGCATAACTCTGTTTACATAATCTTACACTCTTCCCTCTGAATTTTCTCTATTTTTCAAACAATTCCTCCATTTTCCGGTTGCAAATAATCCCCACACCTCATAATTTTCCACCACTTATCCACATCATCCACATGCTTATCCACCTTACTTACACACCAGTTAATCCCCCATCGCACCTTATTTCCCACCTCCTTCCCATAAAAAACCATGTTTGATTTCTTAAAGAATCATGCTATAATAAGCACGTAACCAGGACATATACCATCACTTTTCTATTACAGGAGAACTATGCAGTTATCTTTACATAATGGAAGCTCCAGCGGAGTTACCATTATTTCCAATATTTTCATAGATTATTATATGCCCCGCGCCAACGGGGAATTCGTTAAAATTTACCTTTATCTGCTCCGCAGTCTGCAAAGCGGCGACACCGCACTGGATCTGGCTGCTGTAGCGGATGTTTTTGACTGCACAGAATCAGATGTGCTTCGCACCCTTCGTTACTGGGAGAATCAGAAACTGGTCGTACTGGCAGGTACCGACACCCAGACTTCCATTGATTTCCTACAGCCCATGGTGCCGGATACGGTGCAAAACACACTGGCAGAACAGGCAATTACTCAGATTTCGCCTGCCACATCGACAAACACCGTCACATCCGGCTCACCGTCGACAGCCGGAGCATCTGTCACACCTGCCAGGAATGCCCCGCAGACAGGCACTCAGCTCTCTCAGACAACAGGGAATAAAAAAACAATGAGTGCTGACCGTCTAAAAGAGCTCCGCGAACAGGAAGACGTTCGCCAGATTCTCTTTCTGGCCGAAAGTTACCTTGGTACTACACTATCAAGAACAGTTACCGATGAACTTCTTTATATTTACGAGGAGCTTCATTTTTCTGTGGATCTGTTTGACTATCTGATCGAATACTGTGTTTCCAAGGGAAGCAAAGACATTCATTATATAAAGAAAGTAGCCTTCAGCTGGCACGAGGCAGGTATCGACACAGTTACCCGCGCCAAGCAGGAAACTACGACCTATCACAGAAACTATTTTTCAATTTTAAAAGCATTCGGAATCAGCAACCGTAATCCGATCCAGTCGGAAATCCACATGATCGACCACTGGATGAAAGATTACGGATTTACTATGGACATCCTCACGGAAGCCTGTTCCCGTACAGTAGCATCCACCGGGAAAGCCAATTTCCGCTATGCGGACAGGATTCTTTCCGGCTGGAAGGATAAAGGTGTCCGACACCTGACCGATATTCAGGCTCTGGATACTTTGCACAAACAGCTGCAAAGTGACCGTCAGGAACAAAAACAGCGGCAAGAACAGAAGGGAATCCGTCCATCGGGTTCCGGTAACAGATTCAATAATTTCCAGCAGCGAAATTATGATTACGATCAACTTGAAAATCAGCTTTTAAAATAATAAAGGAGAATTACCGTGGCACTACAAAACAGTCAGTACGATGCACTGATGCGCTATTATCAGCGATTGCAGTTTCGCAATAAACATGAACAAGATGCCCGTATCGCCGAAGCACAGGCCAGGATACCCCGGCTGGCACTGATCGATCAGGAGATTGCAGCGATCAGTGTGAAAAAAGCACGAATCTTACTCGGTGATAAAAACGCCACTGATTTTGACCTGAACGAACAGATTCAGGCTTTATCCAGAGAGCGAACCGATCTGTTAAAAGCCAATGGTTATCCGGAGGATTATCTGAAGATGCATTATACCTGTCCCCTGTGTCAGGACACCGGCTATGTGGACAACCGGAAGTGTATCTGCTTCAGGCGTGCGATCAGTGAACATCTGTATACCCAGTCCAATATCCGGGAATTATTAAAAACAGCCAGCTTTGATGCATTTTCTCTGGATTATTATCCGGAAGATATGGTAAACGAAGCCACAGGACAGACCGCCCGGCAGAGTGCCGCAACCGCATTGCAGCGCTCAAAAGATTTCGTTCAGAACTTTGATCATTCTTTTGAAAATCTTTTCATTTACGGTGATACCGGTGTTGGGAAAACTTTTCTTACGTACTGCATCGCAAAAGAACTTTTGGATTCGATGCACAGCGTGATCTATTATTCTGCTTTCGATCTGTTCGATGCGTTCGCAAGAAACACCTTCTCGAACTCTGATACCACGGAAGGAGAAAATGACTATATTCTCAACTGTGATCTGCTTATCATCGATGATCTTGGAACAGAACTTACCAATAGCTTTGTTGCTTCTCAGTTCTTTTTGTGTATCAATGAACGGATCCTCAGAAAGAAATCCACGGTAATTTCCACCAATCTGACACTGGGCAGTTTTATGGATACCTACTCCGAACGGGTATTTTCCAGAGTTTCCAGTAACTACACGATGATCAAACTCATCGGTAAAGATATAAGAATCCAGAAAAAAATATTAGGAGGAAACTAACAATGTCACACAACAAAAATCACGATTCACAACAGCTTCCTGTAGGACGACTGGGGATCATTTCTCCTTACAGCTGCGCCGAACTCGGTACAAAGGTAGATAACTACCTGGTCAGCTGGAGAAAAAAACGCCACAATGAAGGTGTTTTATATGAAGGCTACGACAGAGATACTTACCTGATCGGGTCTGATCTTCCCCGTTTCGGTTCCGGAGAAGCAAAAGGTATCCTGAAAGAATCCGTACGTGGTGATGATATCTATATTCTGGTAGATGTCTGCAACTACAACCTGACATATTCTCTGGCGGGACAGACCAACCATATGTCCCCGGATGATCATTATCAGAACCTGAAACGAATCATTGCTGCCATCGCCGGAAAAGCCAGACGAATCAACGTGATCATGCCATTTTTGTATGAGAGCCGCCAGCATAGACGTACCGGCAGAGAATCCCTCGACTGTGCACTGGCACTGCAGGAACTGATCCAGATGGGTGTGGAAAACATCATCACTTTCGATGCTCACGATCCGAGAATCCAGAATGCGATCCCACTGCATGGATTTGAAACTGTACAGTCCGCATACCAGTTTATCAAAAATCTCTTAAAGAAAGAAAAAGATCTGAAACTGGATAAAGAACATCTGATGGTCATCAGCCCGGATGAAGGCGGCATGAGCCGTGCCATCTATCTGGCAAACAACCTTGGCGTAGACATGGGTATGTTCTACAAACGCCGTGACTACTCTACTATTGTAGACGGAAGAAACCCTATCGTTGCTCATGAATTCCTGGGAGCTGATGTTCGTGGCAAAGATATGATCATCGTAGACGATATGATCTCCTCCGGTGACAGCATGCTCGAGGTAGCTCAGCTCCTCAAAGACCGGGGAGCCAACAAAATCTTCATGTGTTCCACCTTTGGTCTGTTCACCAACGGCATGACAAAGTTCGATGAAGCCTACGAGAAAGGGACCTTCGACCGTATCCTGACCACCAACCTGATCTACCAGACCCCGGAACTGCTGAGTAAACCTTACTATATCAACTGCGATATGAGCAAATACATCGCCCTGATCATCGACACCCTGAATCACGACGATTCCATCAGCAAACTCCTGAACCCGGTAGAACGCATCCAGAAAGTCCTGACCAAATACAGAAATAACGAGACGATCTGATAAATCAGGTAATGCCAGGCACACCGGCATTACCTGATTTATGAAATATCCAACACAAAAGAGACATACTAACGAGCCCTCACTCTACAGATTTCTTCGTTAATATGTCTCTTTTTCTTTTCATAACCTACCAAAAAGGCGCGGGAAGGATCACTTCCCACAACCGTAATCCTTCCCGTGCCCTTTTCCCTAAACCTCCCTCGCAGCCACTCAATCCTCCCCCAGTTGACCACCCAGAAACGTGCTTCGGCTTTCTGCTCAGGCAACACTTTGCGGGCGGTTAGGGCAAGCTTTGAGATCCAGCACCTACGCAGACTTTCGCGAGGGTCAGCCGACCCTCGTGAACATAGTCGGAGTTGGTGATTAGCTCAAAGTTGCCCTGCCCACGTTGCCGGAGCAGAAAGCCGAAGTACGTTTCGTCCGCGTCGTCAACCCCCTCTACCTCTCCATCTCTCTCAGCACCCGGATCTCCCGCGCATACCCCTCCAGTTCATTCGGTGTCTCCAGATAGATCGGAATCCCCTTCAGTTTCGGATGATTCACCATCCTCTCAAACGCTTCCAGCCCGATCGACCCTTCCCCGATCTTCTCATGCCGGTCCTTATGACTCGCAAACGGATTCTTACTGTCATTCATGTGAATCGCCTTCAGCCTCTCAAGCCCGATCACCCGGTCAAACTCCTCCAGCACCTGATCCAGCTGTCCCACCAGATCATACCCCGCGTCATACACATGACACGTATCCAGGCAAACACCCATATGACTCTTCAGCTCCACCCGGTCCATAATCTGCGCCAGTTCCTCAAAACTCCGACCAACCTCTGTTCCCTTTCCTGCCATCGTCTCCAAAAGCACCGTCGTGTGCTGCTCCTCCTTCAGAATCTGATTCAGCATCTCACTGATCATCCGGATTCCTTCCTGTGCGCCCTGTCCTACGTGACTTCCTGGATGAAAGTTATAACAGTTCCCCGGAACATACTCCATCCGTTTCAGATCATCCTCCATCGTCATCCAGGCAAATTCCCTGGTCTTTGCATCCTTAGAACATGGATTCAGTGTATATGGCGCATGAGCCAGGATCTGACAGATATCATGCTCCTGCGCATATTCCAGAAACTTTCTCACATCCTCCGGATCTATTTCTTTCGCTCTGCTTCCTCTTGGGTTTCGGGTGAAAAACTGAAAGGTATTCGCTCCAATCTTCACCGCCTCTTTTCCCATATGAAAAAATCCCTTCGACGAGGACAAATGACAACCTATTCTAAGCATTCTCTCTCCCTTTCCTTCCGTTCACTCCGATCTCCGACATGTCGTATGCTTTCTTCCTCCGTCAGCACCGTAAGTGCCAGTTTAAGACCGGAAATCTCCATATCACAGGATTCTTCCTCCCAGGTCGGACAAGACAACTCCCGGATCTCTTCCTGCAGATTTTCTGTCTGTATTTTCTTTTCTTCCGCCTCTGTCGCAAGATGAACTCCCCGCCCCTGCAGCCGCAGAATCTGATGACTGATCTGACGCAGTTCCTTCTTTCTTTCTTTTAATCGTTCTTCCCAGTCCTTCTGTAACTCTTCCTGTTCCGTGTCTTCCTCCTGCTCCGGCTCATCCCGTACAACTGTCCGTTGCGCGACCATACTGTCTCTGGTTCGAAGCCAGTTTACCAGATACATCCTTCCCATCAGAGTGCCCGTCAGAATCACAAGGCCAAGCACCGTACACACAGCCCGATTCCAGGAGAACGGATCGATCAGGATCAATATGGCAAGTGCGATTCCTGTCCATGTAAATATTTCGGAAATTTGGGAAATTTTAGGAATATCCAATAGCTTTCTTTCTTTTCCCCCGACTGCTTTTCGTGTCTGGACAGGTTGCTCTGCTACCGATCTTTCCGGATTCAGGGGCTGTTCACTTTTTGGCTGTCTGCTTTCTTCTGCCTGTCGTTTTCCTTCTTCCCGTCGTTCCTGCTCCAGGTGCTTTTCTGTTGCATTCCGGTTCAGTTCCAGACGGCGGATCTCGGAACCATTGACCAGCAGCTGTTGTTCCAGACCGGAGCGTTCCCGCATGATACGGTGCATCGTTTGTTCTACCACCGCACTCCGACTTTCTCTCTCCTTTTGCAATTCCTGTTTCTTTTCCTGCCAGCCCGTTATCTTTTCTGAAAGAACCTCTCTTTCATCCCTGTCTTCGGCAAGCAGTGCCTGCAATCCATAATCCAGTGCTTTCTGTTCTACTTTTCCCTGTTTTTTCTCGAACCAATGGATATATGCACCGGTTTTCGTTCCCAGTTTTTCCCGTTTCAGTCGGTTCAGATCATAGCACGGGCGGGTTTCATCCGTTATTTTTACAATATTTCCATAGGCGCGCAGTGCCTCCAGTTCAAACTCCAGTTCCGGATTCCGATATCCCTGGATCCTGAGCCAGTAGATATCTTCGCTTCCTTTCTGTGTGATCGCATCCTGTACTTTCTGCTCCAGAGCTGCCTGTGTGGTGCCTGAATGAATCCGCAGCGAAAGAGGAATATACGAACGGCACGCACAGGGAACCAGTGTGATCTGCGTATGATACTGCCCCTGTTCGTCCTCTGTGATCTCTCCGTAGACAACCCCGTGGGTTCCTGTCTCTTCCAGGCGGATGGGTTCCGGAGAACCGGCATATGCCATCTGATTTTCCACCAGTACTCCCGGTATATGGCGATACCCCAATGCCACATAGTCAAAACCGGCTCCATCCTCTTTTTTCATAGGAATATGCGTTTCATCTCCACCATATGCCAGCAGGATATGAATCCCCGGCTGATCCTCCGGCCGGATGCTGCTGTATATCGCTTCCGTAACCTCCGGATGCTCATAACTGCATCCATACACTTTCGTATGCAGCTTTTCCAGACTGATCACTTCCGGTTTCTCACTTAGAAATCCATGAACATTCTTCGTCCATTTCACCTTACGATACGCTGAGTCTTCCCGCAGATAATCGTGGCTTCCTGCCATCCACACCACCTCGGTATCCGGTATGGATGCAAACAGCTGACTGACTCTCTCTGTCTGAGAAGGCAACGGCTGTCTGTGAAACAGATCTCCTGCGATCAGCAACAACTCTATTTTCTCTTCTCTGATCTGGTCGATCACCCGTACAAAGGTTTCCCAGATTTCATTTTCCCTGAATGCACTCCAGGGGCAGCCCGAATCCGGAACCGCCCCCAAATGTACATCAGCCATATGAATAAATCGCATAGCCTCTCCTGTTATTCCTATAAATCACAATTGTTTACTGTTCTCGGGAACGGGATGACATCACGGATGTTACCCATTCCTGTCAGATACATCACGCAACGTTCGAATCCAAGACCGAATCCGGCATGTCTTGTGCTTCCGTATTTTCTCAGATCCATGTAGAATCCGTAGTCTTCTTTGTTCAGACCCATCTCGTCCATACGGGCTGCCAGCTTGTCGTAATCATCCTCTCTCTGGCTTCCGCCGATGATCTCACCGATACCTGGTACCAGACAGTCAACCGCTGCCACGGTCTTTCCGTCATCGTTCAGTTTCATATAGAACGCTTTGATATCTTTCGGATAGTCAGTGACAAATACCGGACGTTTGTATACCTGTTCGGTAAGATAACGCTCATGCTCTGTCTGCAGATCGCATCCCCAGGATACTTTGTATTCAAATTTATCGTTGTTCTTTGTCAGAATATCGATGGCTTCTGTATAAGTCACACGGGCAAATTCAGAATTTGCCACGTTGTTCAGACGGTCTAACAGTCCTTTGTCGATGAAGGAGTTGAAGAAGTTCATCTCTTCCGGTGCATTTTCCAGAACGTAACGAATAATGTATTTGAGCATGGATTCCGCCAGAATCATATCATCGTCCAGATCTGCAAAAGCGATCTCCGGCTCAATCATCCAGAATTCTGCTGCATGGCGGGTAGTATTGGAGTTTTCTGCACGGAAAGTCGGTCCGAACGTATAGATGTTGCGGAACGCCTGTGCATAAGTCTCACCGTTCAGCTGTCCACTTACAGTCAGGTTGGTCGGTTTATTGAAGAAGTCTTTGGAAAAATCTACTTTTCCGTCTTCCGTCTTCGGAATGTTGTTCAGATCCATAGTTGTTACCTGGAACATCTCTCCGGCACCTTCGCAGTCACTTCCTGTGATCAGTGGTGTATGCACATAGACAAATCCTCTCTCCTGGAAGAACTTGTGAATGGCATAGGCAATCAGAGAACGCACACGGAATACTGCCTGAAACGTATTGGTTCTCGGACGCAGGTGTGAAACCGTACGCAGATATTCCATGCTGTGGCGTTTTTTCTGCAGCGGATAATCCGGTGCGGAAGCTCCCTCTACGCTGATCTCAGTTGCCTGGATCTCAAACGGCTGTTTTGCCTGTGGTGTTGCTACCAGTGTTCCTTTTACAATAATGGCCGCACCGACATTCAGTCTGGAAATCTCTGCAAAGTTCTCCATAGAATCGTGGTATACCACCTGTAAGGTCTCAAAAAATGTTCCGTCATGCAGAACGATAAATCCAAATGTTTTGGAGTCACGTACGCTTCGTACCCATCCCCCTACAGTAATCTCTTTGTCCAGGAATGTTTCCCGGTTCTTGTATATTTCTCTTACAGTTGTAAGCTGCATAACAAAAGTCCTCCCTCTCTGATGTTTTCTCAGGCAGCCTGCCCGTACCTGCAAACTGCCCATATTGCATTTATTGTATCATTGTAACCATTCAACAGTCAACCATCCTGCGGAGTGTTTTTCATATCTTTTATTCGCTTTTGCTCGCCGCACCAAGATTGTCCATATAGCCGACAAATACGTTACCGGCGCTTTCAAACAGGCTGGTGCTGTCCTGCATACCGAAATAACCCTGTTGCTGGGTTGCCGGATAGTACAGGATCGTATTTTTGCTGTTATACCCTATGATTACCACATTTACCGTATCAGATACCTTTGCAATTACCGGATTTCCTTTGCTGACCTGATACAGCACACTGTCCAGAGAACATCCGGTAAGGTTCATCACCGTATAATCCGCGCCCAGAGACTGCTGCAGGGTATTTTCATCAATAGTTCCGCTCAGAACCACATCTGGCACTTCATCCAGATTTGCCTGATAACTTTCCTGGCGGTTGCCTCGCTCCCAGACATACTGCTGCTGCCGGTTCAGTACCACGCCCATCTGTCCGTCTGCCCGGTTAATGGCATCACAGACTCTGCTCCAGGTACTGTCCAGCACACCTTTGGCATATACATAGTAAATATTGGAATCCGTTCTCGTCAGTTCCATAGAAAGTATATTATACGTCTCCTGATCTTCCAGATTCGATGCCAGATACAGTACATTCTTACTGGTCACGCTCTTTTCGAAATCAAGACCGATCTGTGTGGCTTTCCGTTCTGTAGTGATCAGACGCAGGGTTATCTGCTCTTCCCTGATCTGAAGATTATTCATGATATGATCGCTGCTGATCGCCACATATGCACCGTTCTCCCACTGTACCCGTTCCAGTTCCAGCAGACCTTCCTGCAGTTTCACATTGCTGACCCAGACATTATCCTCATGATGTTCCTTGACCACTTCGCCGCCAAACTGTTCGATTCGGACGGTGTTCATGGCAAATACCGTATTGCCCGCATTATCTGTCACAATATCACTGTCATTGGCAATTCCGTACACCAGATCCTCATTCATAAATCCCAGTGCCTTGATCTTCTGTCCGGACTGTGCCTGGATCGTATAGGTATCTCCCTGCTCCAGGCTCATCACCGTGATCTGTGTGCATGCATTTTCCTCTTCCTGATCCATCCAGGCAAGGCTCGCCTGAGACTTTGAGACCACATATCGGTCTTTGATCAGTTTTTCTTTTACAATCTGAAAGCTCTTCTGCTTGATATCGATCTGGTACAGATCATCTTCCAGAATGACATACAGCATATCATCCCGGGTCACATAAGACAGAAGTTCCATGTCTTCTTTCAGATATTCATAAGAACTCTTCATCGGAATAAAGAGCTCTTCTTCCACCTGATTCAGCTCTGCCCCGTAATGGTAAACCGCGATTCCCACTTCTCCTTCATGTACATCCCGGTTCATATAGCCGTATACAACAAAATCAATATCTCCGGATTCTTCCACCCGGACGATCTTAATTCCATGTTCCTGCAGGTTCTCCCGCTCATCCAGATCGCCACCCCGGAAACTGAAAATCTGTGTTGTCTTATTAGCACTGCGGTTATAACTCCACAGCTCTCCTTCCTGAACAAATGCCACAATATCCGAACTTTTATTAGACTGATACTGAACATCTTTGGCCACAACTCCCAGATTGATCCCTTTGCTGGTCAGTTCCGTATGTTTTCCATCATACAACTCCTGTGTATTCCGGTCAAAATCCAGAAGCATCACACGCGACTGCGCATAGCGCATTCGGTAAAAATCGGTCACATTATAATAATCTGTCGTCTCATCCTCAGGAGTATCTGACAACACATACGTCAGGTAGATACTGCAGGTGGTCTCATTCATATCTTTGATCACCGGCACTGCCTTTTTTTCCAGCTTCATATCCAGGGTTCCCCAGGTGATCCGTTCAAAGCTGGAATGTATATTCAGATTCTCATAGGTGCTGTTGGTCTGTGTCTCATCCGGTTCCAGATAAGCCGCCAGCGTGGATGCATTCTCGGAATCCAGACATGTCTGATAAAAGCTGTCTGCAAATTCCAGATATTCTGAAATATTGGTTCCTGCCCGCTGCAACAGACGGGTGTAATAATAATACGTTTCCCCGTTATCCAGTGTCACATCAAACCGAAGCGTGTATTCCTGGTTCATCAGGATCGGTGTTTCCAGCTGAAATTCCGCCCTGATCTCCCCGTCCTTCTTCTTCAGCTTGCTGACCTTGCTTGTCTCCACAACTTCCGTTCCGTCTGCCGTCGATACACGGTAGCTCACCGTCTTTACCGATGCATTCTTCGGATCTATCGCCATCGTCAGACTTCTGTCTGTCGGAAGTGGTGTCAGACTGTCGCGCATATACTGTTCTTCCATTTCACCGGCATATCCATACATCGGATTCACCTTTGTATCCGCAACTTCCATATACAGAATCGGAAGACTTGCATCCTCCATCTGTCTCGTTCCCACGATCTTTTCCCGATTGATGAGTGCTGCTGTTCCTCCCAGCGCTGCCGCAAACAGCAGCAACAGTACTCCCGCTTTTAATAACCCCTTTTTCATGCTTCCCGACCTCCTTCTTTCAGAAGCCGTTCCAGTGTCGGATGCAGTCCGAACGCATCCAGACAGGTACGAAGCTGTTCTTTATTTTCCTTCTTTTTCCCGGTATAGACTGCCCGGATCAGCAGATTCTTCGGCGTATGTTCCATATCAATAAATTCCAGAATCTGCGTGTCATATCCCGCCTGTTCTAACATCTGAGCCCGCAGACCGTCTGTCATCAGCGCGGCGATTCTCTCTTTCAGCACCCCGTAGGAAAAAACCGGAGCCAGCACTTCATTGTGAATCTGCCGGTTCAGTTCATGCTGACAGCAAGGCACCGACAGGATCACAGAAGCTCCCCAGGCAACCGCTTTTGCCAGCGCATAATCCGTAGCCGTGTCGCATGCATGAAGCGTCACCACCATATCGACCCGATCAACGCCTTCATAAGAAGCAATATCCCCCTGACAGAAAGTCAGCTTCTCATAGCCGTATTTTTTTGCCAGCACGCTGCATTTTTCAATGACATCCTCTTTCAGATCCAGTCCGACGATCCGTACATCGTACTGCTGCAGTTCATGCAGATAATAATACATCGCAAACGTAAGATACGACTTTCCACATCCAAAATCCAGGATTGTCACTTCCCGGTCTCTGGTAAGTTTGGGAAGGATATCCTCAATAAACTCCAGAAAACGATTGATCTGTCGGAATTTGTCATAACGACTGTGTACAATCTTCCCCTCAAAAGTCATAACTCCCAGGTCGATCAGAAATTCTACCGGTTTTCCCTCTTCCAGAATGTACCGCTTCTTCCGATTATGAGACAACGCTTCCATGCGGATCGGTTTGTCGCAAAGATTACCTTCCTTTTTTTTCTTTTTTTCCTTAATTGTGAGTTTTCCCTTCTTACTTGAGAGTACGTTCACACTTCCCAGTTCACTTTCCAGCTGCAATTGCCGGAAATCTTCGGTGATCCAGCCTTCTATATGTTCCAGCAAAGGCTCTTTTTCATAATTTTCATGAATTTCCTTGGTATCCACAGTGCTTGTGCACTGAAAATACAGTTTGTCCTTCATAATTACGGGGCGAATCCGTATCTTGGACGCCCCTTCTTTTGTTCTCGCTCCGCTTATAATAATCTGGTGCAGATAAAGATCCAGATAAATGCTCAATAGTTTCTTCAGTTCTGTCATCTATATTCTCCTGCGGCTTTGCCGCTGATTCCTACTTGTTTTTCCTGAAAACAGTTTCAGGTTTTGCCTTCCTGTTTACCTTCTTATTCTAATGGTTTTCCCTGTAAACCACAACACCCAAATTTTATATTTGTATTAAAGTTCTGTTAATAAAATCTTTTCTGTCTTCTGTGACGACTCCGTCTGCGAAACATCTCGTTGAATAAGATCACTCCGATCAGATCCCGGAGTCCCTCTTCCTCTCTTCTGTTTCCGCAGCTTCCCTGTCCCCCCTGACAGGTCTCTTCTATTATAAGTACAGACGTATTCCCCTCCTCTTCTTTCAGCACCTCCTGTTCGATCTTCCTGCAAAGGTGTTCCATCATAAATTTGTCCGGATACTCATCAAACATCATACTACCATCGTATTCCATTCGGTCACACTCCCGGTCTGCCTTCTCCTGTATTCTTGCTGCCCGGCGCGAGTAAAAAGACTTCATCACCTGCAGATCCTTTTCCTGTGCCTGTTCCTGATCCAGAGGAAGCAGGAATGGATACGCCATGTAAAAGGGAATCGGCTGCTCATACCGCATGCTATCCACCTCTTTCCTTTTTTTCAATATATGCAGTACCGTATTTTTATGCTATAGTAAGCTAAAAAGCGTGATCCCGACTATGTAAACTTTTGGAGGTGTTTTATGAAAATCAAGCTGCCACATGCCATTGCCCTTGCCATCGACGAACAGGAACGTCTTCTTCCCGCCATGCAGAACGGCGAAGAGACTCTGCGTCATACAGAAACGCTGTTGAAAGGACTCCGTCTCCTGGACATTCCCATTCTGATCACCCAGCAGTACACGAAAGGACTGGGAATGTCTGCCCCCTCTCTTTTTGAAGCAGCCGGGACAGATTCCTGGCTGGAGAAACGGACATTCAGCTGTCTCGGAGATGAGATTATCCGAAAGACGCTTCAGGATTCCCACCAAAAACAGGTAATCGTCTGCGGAGTAGAAGCGCATATTTGCGTAGAACAGACCGTACTTGATCTTTTACATCTGGGTTACGAGGTTTTTCTGATTGCAGACTGCGTCTCTTCCAGAAAATCCTCTGATCTTCAGACTGCTATCCGCCGGATGACGCAGGCCGGTGCCGTTGTTACCAGCTACGAAGCAATTCTTTTTGAACTGATGGAAACATCCATGCATCCGAGATTCAGAGAGATTTCCGCACTGATCAAATAATAAAAGAAAAACGGAGACAGCATCATTTTCAGCTGCTGTCCCCGTTTTCTTTTGCTTTTTCGTTGTAACTGTTCAGTACCTTCACAGTTACGAGCAAAAATGCATTTAAACTCACCTTCGGTGATGGCATTTTTAGTTACACTTCTACTGTTCCTTTGTCATCTGCATATACGGCAACGGATGATATCCTGCTTTCTTATAGACAGCAACCGCCCGCTCATTCTCTTCCTCCACTTCGAGACGGAATCGTACCGCCTGATCCTTGTATTTTTCATCAAGGAAACGGAAAAATGCAGTTCCGATCCCCAGACCTCTCGCTTCTTCTTTCATGTAAAGATCTTCCACCCAGACACATATACCACCATATTCCGTAGAATAGCTTTTCGCCACCATGCTGTATCCAAGGATTCTGTCATTTTCTTCAAAAATATATCCCTCAATATACGGGCAGTCTCCCACACAGTCTTTTACATCCTGTCTCAGAATCTCATCCGGTGCTGCATGGATCACTGCAGGAGAATCATAAAATACCCGCATCATCCCAACCACTTCTTCCATATCTTTCATCTGCATCGCCCGAATCTTCATAATTTTCCTCCTTATATCTTTTCTTTATTTATTGTCCCGCATAAATCTTCATTTCTTCCAGGCCTGCCGCCCTGGACAGATATCTTACTGCATCCGCTGCGATACACACCACGTTCTCTTCATGGACAAAATCCGTGATATTAGAATCAAACAGCATATTTCCCTGTGCCTCAAACTCATCGTCTCTGTCCCAGAACAACACCGCCATATCAAAATACGGATATACCGGGATCCGATAACCCGCATCTCCCTGTGGCAGTTTTGTACCACCCAGTTTTTCACACGCTGCCCGCAGTTCTTTCACATGCCCGGAAAATAATCTGGCGAATGGTTCCAGAATCTGTTTCTGATAGGCACGTTCAAAAGGATACACCCGTTTCACCAGGCGAAAAGGAACCAGTTCCCCGGATGCTGCCGGATGCTCTTTTGCATAGTAAAACATATTATATACCGTAATAACCGTATCAAATTCCGGTATTTCTTCTCTGTCTGCAAACAGAACCTTTCCTGATGTACGCGATAGCTTCAGCTGCTGCCCCAGATAGCGAAGGTACAGCCACTGTCCGTCATGGTTTAATTGAAAACGTTCGATCAGCCGTTCCTGATCCATATCCAGAAAACGTTTTTTCCAGTCTTCTGTCACTTTCTCATAGTTTGATTTGTATTCCATCGTCATTTTTTCATACCCTTTATACAGAAAATGCGGGCAAACTCCATACCCGCATCTTTTTTTCTGAACTTTGTTTCTGTTTTCTCCGCCACCGCCGCATCTTAAGAACTTTCACGATATACAGCAGTGCCATCTATTAATACAAATATCTTGCGTACTCTTCCAGACCAATTGTATTCTTATCGATCCACTGAAAACCGGAATCGATTTTTTTGTCACTCTCCAGACCCAGTGAAGCTCTCGCACCTGCCACAATGGTTGCATATCCCATACCATACGGGTTCTGGCATACACTTCCGACTTCTTTTCCATCCTCGATCGCTTTTTTCTGGGTATCCCCCATATCAACACCGATCATCTGAACAGAACGGTCGGCGTATTTGTCCAGAACAGAAAGTACTGCCTCACTGGTCGCCTGATTTGTCGCATAATATCCTTTCAGATCCGGATATTTTTCCAACACTGACTCAATCGATTCTTCCTCGGTCGGATCATCGTCCTTGGACGGCTGATAATCCACGCTGACGACACTGACATTCGGGTGATTCTTTGTGATCTCTTCCTGAAAACCTTCCACGCGGTCTTTGCTGCTCTGGGAAAGCTGAGTATGAGACATCACTGCTACCTCACCCGCATCTCCTATCGCTTCACACAACTGTTTTGCCGCCTCTTCGCCTGCTGCCTTATTATCTGTTCCACAGTATGCATAAACCAGATCGTCATCGCTCTCCACACCGGAATCCAGCATGACAACCGGAATTCCGTCTTCCTGTGCCGCCTCCAGCTGTGCCTCACAGGAACTCATATCAACTGCTGACAGACATACCACCACCGGATTCTCCGTCAGTACCATATCCAGAATATTCACCTGTTCATCGACACCGTTTTCATCCTTTGGACCCTCGATGGTACAGGTGATCGCATCATCACCTTTGTATCCCAGATATTCATTCAGATCAGAAACCGCCTGCTCCATTCCTTTTTTTGCCGCTTTCCAGTAATCGGACTCTGTATTTTTAATCACCACAGAGATCCTGCTGCCTTTTTCCATGCGCAGACCATCCACCGATGTATAATTAATATCCAGGGTGCTCTCTTCCGGAATCTCTGCCTTTTCCTCCTCTTCCTCAACACCTGTTTCCTGATCTTGTGTATTCTGTTCTTCCTGATTTTCTTCTTTCAGTTCATCTTCATCTTCTGCCGGTTCTTTTTCCGCCGGCTCGTTACTTTCATCCTCTGTTTTATGGGTCTGATTTTCTGTCACCCGGTCTGCTGTCTTATTTCCACACCCGCCAAATACCAGCATAGCTGCCATGACAGGGGCTAATATTCTTCCTATCTTTCTTCTCATCTTATATTCCCCTTATGTAATATGCTTCCGGCACATAACTGTTTTGTACCTGCACAGATACTTTTTTCACCGGATACGCGAAAGTTTTCACATCGTCTCTATTATACATGACCATTCAAAATAGTCCATAGGCGTTCTTTAAGTTTTTCTTGATTTTTTTGTGTCTAATTTTTTAAATTCATCGTAACTGTTCAGTACCTTCACAGTTACGGGCCAAAATGCATTTAAAATCACCTTCGGTGATGGCATTTTGGCTTGTATGTCTCGGGATTTTGGCATATTCATGCCAAAACACCTCGCGGTACAGTGGCTACTGAATAGTTACAATTCATCATCAAAAACATTTTTACGGTTTTATTGCTTCTGAAAATTCCTGGAAACATGCACCTTCCGGCTGTACTTCAAATTTCATTTTTTTCCCGGTCTTTGGATGTGTGAATTCCAGGCGCCAGGCACACAGACCAATGGCCGTTCCCTGTTCTGCTTCCAGCATCTCTTCTTTTTTCTTATATTTTCCGTCTGCCCACAGCGGCATCCCATGATGCGCCATCTGCACACGGATCTGATGATGTCGGCCGGTTCCCAGCCGGATCTCTGCCAGTCCTCTGTCATCTCTCCAGTCCATAATTCTGTACGACAGTACAGCTTTTTTTGCCATCCGATCCTTTTTACCCGTCACCCGTGAAGTATTGGTTTTTCCGTCTTTTATAAGATAATCCTCCCAGATACCCTGCTTTTCTTTTACTGGTGTGCCTGTAAAAACAGCCAGATACTCTTTTTTCATCATACCATTCTGATGCTGTTTATTTAACCATGCCGTAGCCTGCGGCGTCTTTCCGAAAACCAGAACGCCCTCTACCGGCTGATCCAGCCGTTGTACAATCCCAATATAATTTCCATTCCTGTAATTTCTCAATTCACTCTCCAGATCCATCTGACCGACCCGCGCACTCTGCACCGCCATCCCACTGTGTTTCCTGCACACAAGAATCTGTTCATCTTCATATATGATATCATCTGCCGACCATCTTACCATCACTCTGCTCCATTCCTTATTTCTCTGTTCTCGGATATGTCTTTTTCGTTTTCGATATCCGATCCATATTCGGACATTTTTCTCTTTCACAAATATCCACAGGCTTTTATTATAAACGCAATTTTCCTTTTCTACAATGTGAAAAACCCTGTTCCACGGCTTTTCTCTTTTCTCCATTGTTTCGCTATTTCATTACACAAATACGAACAGCCGCTACATCTCATCTTAATCGACATAACGGCTGTTCTAATGATCTTCTTTATTCAATTGTCTAAACCTCTTTTTCTCTTTCTTTTATTTTTTTATTTTTCTTTCGGTTGTTTTCTTTACTTTTTCAGGATATTTTATATACTTTTTTATGTAGGAATGTTTTTCAGAGTTCCTATTCAATTTTATCTATATAAATTGATTTTCTCTTTCTTCCCTGCTCGTAAGTTTTTTCGTTTACTTACTTAGAAATGTTATATCTATATAAAGAATAATAGCCAGCTTCAAATTTATAATTGACGTTTATAAATTTTTCAAAATATGGATATTCACTTTCCTATGCTATACAGAACGTTTTTCATTATATCTTTTTTAAGATCTCTTTCAAATACACCTGCTATCGGATATAGCCTTTGCATTTTACTTTTCTCTTCGTTCCGAATAATTACTATTTTGGTTTCTATATAGGTCTATTCAGTGAACTCATATTCTTTTAAAAAATGTTTCTTTACACATCTTTTAAAATCTTTTCTATTATTTTTGTGGTAATGTATTCACTGTAAGGAGAAGCTCTTGTTACCTTTTATCTAATCTGTATGCTCTGATCTGGCATCTTTTTTTCTTTTTTCATTCTTCATAAAAGGTCTTTCTGTGCGGGGAATGCTTGCTCTTACCACGCTTACAATGATAAGTTTATGTTCTTAGTACAACGGCTTTATCCTCCTTTTCTTTTTTGGGTTCTTATCTTTTCCATCCTGATAGAAAATACAGATCCTTTTGTTCTGATTTAAGAAAACATTGTTTTTGATTTCTTTCCACGTTTGAATAAGATCTGTTACCTCACGTTCTGATCTTACCTCCCAAACCTTCCAGAAATCCGATTCAATTAACTTTCTTAATTAGTATCTTTCGGATTCTATTTTTTTATCAGTAGAAAATGGGGTGTTGATGTTTGATAAGGTGTTTTGTTTTTTGTTGAGTTTATAATAACAGACAGATTCATATTTGTCAACACTTTTTAAAGATTTTTCTTATATTTTTTTATTATATTTTTGATATTTCTGTTTATACTGTCTATATATTTATTTTTATTATAATTGTTTATACAATTACTCCAAGACCAACAATACTCATGTATCTTCGAAAAAAGGTTTTCCCACATAAAAAGCCGGATCCCCGGTGTACATCTGCTCCGGGATCCGGCTTTTCTCGTTTATTCAGTTTTCCGTGTCACCTTCGGTGATGGTAAATACTGCCTACTGAATGTTTCCTTCATTTCTATAGTAGTTGATCAGACAACCTTTCAGGATGATCTCACGTTCATCGTCGGTCAGTTCGCCCAGCGTCAGGGTAAACGGTGTCAGTTCTTCTCCCACTTTATAAGCGGTGATGCTGTCCCATTTTTCTTCCACTGCTTTCCGTACATCCGGGATAAAGAGATAATCGCCATTGGCAAACGGCAGATCTCCTTCCGGAATCAGGAATGGCAGCATACCCCAGTTGATCAGGTTGGAACGATAACGTTTTGTTGCATATTCATTGGCAATGTTTGCCCATCCGCCAAGAACTTTCTGGCAGGATGCAGCCTGTTCCCGCGCGGAACCGTCACCCGGTTTTACGGCAAAGATGGTAGAACCGACACCAACATTGGTCTTATCCACCTGTGGGTACTTTGTATGAACAGCTTCGAATACCGGTTTCAGTTCAGGAAGTGCTTCTGCCGGACATTCACCGTTCTGGATGGCTTTTTCTGCTACCTGGACTTCTTTGGCACGTCCCACATAAGCCGGGTCTTTTCTGGACAGAGTAAATTCTGCCAGTCCCAGTGGGTTGGAACGGAAAGAAGAAGTCTCGCCGGACGGAATCAGTTCATCCGTTGTAGTAACCGGATCGTGAATCTCAGATACGACTTTCAGGATCAGGTTCTCAGCCAGTGCAGGCATCTGTGGCCAGTCTTTGATGTTCGGTCCGAACTGAATCTCCACAGACGGATCCGCAACACCCTTACTGTCGAATACTCTGTTCTTATAGATAGTTCCATCAAAGTAATATTTCGGATTGCTGTATGTTCCCGCATACTCGGTAGCCGGAGTCAGGCGTCCTTTGTTTGCTGCGGTCGCCGCGATAGAACGTGCATCCATCAGAGCTACGGAAGAGATCTGTCCATTCTGGATCTTGGAACCTTCACGGTTCGGGAAGTTTCTTGTAGAATGGCGGATACTGAAAGCATTATTTGCCGGTGTATCACCAGCGCCAAAGCACGGACCACAGAATGCTGTTTTTACAATGGCACCTGTCTCAATGAGAGTTGCCAGTGTTCCGTTCTTTGCAAGTTCCATATAAATCGGTGTACTTGCCGGATAAACACTCAGTGTGAATGCGTCTGCTCCGATGCTTGCACCTTTCAGAATATCTGCGGCTGCACAGATGTTCTCAAATCCACCACCGGCACATCCTGCGATAATTCCCTGTTCCACATACAGTTTTCCATCGCGTACCTTATCTTTCAGTGTGAAATCAATCTTTCCATCCAGGCTGATCTGTGCTTTTTTCTCCACGTCATCCAGAATATCCATCAAGTTGGCATTTAACTCATCAATGGTGTAAGTATTGCTCGGGTGGAATGGCATGGCGATCATCGGACGGATCTTGTCCAGTTCTACCACCAGCATACCATCATAATATGCAACCGGTCCCGGATTCAGTTCTTTATAATCTTCGCTTCTGCCGTGGATCGCATAGAACTCTTCGATCTTATCATCGGTTCTCCAGATAGAGGACAGACAGGTAGTCTCTGTAGTCATAACATCCACACCGATTCTAAAATCTGCACTTAAGTTTGACACACCCGGTCCTACGAATTCCATGACTTTATTCTTTACAAAACCATTTTTAAATACAGCTCCGATGATTGCCAGCGCCACATCCTGAGGACCCACACCGGGAATCGGTGCTCCGGTCATATATACGCCAACAACACCAGGCATATTGATATCATACGTTTTGGACAGCAACTGTTTTACCAGTTCCGGTCCTCCTTCGCCCATAGCCATGGTACCCAGTGCACCATATCTTGTATGGCTGTCAGATCCCAGGATCATCTTGCCACCGCCGGCAAGCATCTCTCTTGCAAACTGATGAATAACTGCCTGATGAGGCGGAACATAGACACCACCGTATTTTTTCGCACAGGTAAGACCAAACATATGGTCATCTTCATTGATGGTTCCTCCAACAGCACACAGAGAGTTGTGGCAGTTGGTCAGTACATACGGTACCGGAAACTTTTCCAGTCCTGAGGCTCTTGCTGTCTGAATAATTCCTACGAAAGTGATATCATGGGATGTCAGCTTGTCAAATTTGATCTGAAGTTTTTCCATGTTTCCAGACGTATTATGGTCTCTTAAAATGTTGTAGGCCATGGTCTGTTTTGCTGCTTCTTCCGGCGCAGGAAGTCCCTGTGCTGCTGCTTTTGCCGGTTCTACCAGTTCGGTCCCATTGACCAGGTAGGTACCGCCTTCCAGTAATTGAATCATCATAATCCTCCTATTGATCGGTTAATCCTGAGTTTCCATGTATTTCATGTAGCTTACTACCATCATGGCGATTTTGAAGGTAAGGGCATCGTCAAACACACGAATATCCAGTCCGGTACTCTTTTGCAATTTTTCCAGACGATATACCAGCGTGTTACGATGCACATACAGCTGCCTGGATGTCTCAGAGACATTCAGGTTATTTTCAAAGAATTTGTTAATGGTTGTCAGCGTTTCCTCATCAAAGGTGTCCGGCAGCTGTTCACCGAATACTTCTTTCATGAACATCTGACACAGCGGAATCGGCAGCTGATAGATCAGACGACCGATACCCAGGTTATTATATGGAACGATTATCTTATCCGCATAGAAGATCTTTCCTACTTCCAGTGCCATCTTTGCTTCTTTATACGAACGGGAAACATCCTTGATCTCATGGATGATATTTCCGTAAGATACGCGAACCTGTGACATGGCTTCTACATTCAGCATATCTACCAGTGTTTTTGCAACGTGATCCAGCTCCTCATAAGTGTCCGCTTCCTTGATCTCTTTTACAATGATAATATTTTTCTCATCGATTGCTGTGATATAATCCTTCGGTTTTGATGCGTACAGACTCTTGATCGTCTCCATCGCACTGTTGTCTTTCTCGTATTTTGTCTCTACAATAAATACAACTCTTCTCGCCTCTGTATCGATCCGGAGTTTTTTCGCACGATTGTAGATATCCACCAGAAGAAGGTTATCCAGAAGCAGGTTCTGGATAAAATTATTCTTATCCAGGCGCTCCTTATAGGCAACGATCAGATTCTGAATCTCACATACAGCGATCTTTCCGATCATATATGCATCTTCGCTTCCGCCGCTTGTCACCAGAACATATTCCACATTCTGATCATCGTATATTTTAAAGAAATGATACGCCTGCAATACCTGACTGTCTGCCGGTGATTTCACAAATTCTCTTACATATTCCGGCTCAAACCCCTCTTCGCTGAAGGTTGAAGCCACTTTCTGTCCTTCCAGACTCAGCACACACAGATCGATTCTGGTGATTGCCCGAAGTTCATCAATTGTCTTTTGTAAAACCTGACTTGAAACCAAATGCTCACATCCTCTCATTTTTGCTTATCTGTTATCGTTTTTCTGCTGCCCGAATCTGCCGGTACTGCCAGAAATCTGCAGATATAGATTCTCGAACAGGTAACTGTTCAGTATCTTTGCAGTCACTCGAATAGTTACATAATATCGTATTTTCCATGAAATTGCAACAAATCAATGCAATAGTTTACTAAAGTAAAAAGTGCCGACTCCCGAAGGAATCGGCACCATATATATTTACTTTTGACTAGTTGGTGATTGTCAGTTCTGTTTCTTTGTCGAATACATGAACTTTTGTCATATCCAGACCGAATTTTACGGTATCGCCTGTTCTGGATGTTGTATGAGGATCTACACGGGCTGTCATGTTGAATCCTTCAACATCGAAGTACAGGAATACTTCTGCACCCAGCAGCTCGTATACGTTGATCTTAGCTTCTACTGTGCTTTCCGGGAAAGCTGTAGCATCGTCTGTTACGTTCTCCGGACGGATACCCATAACAACAGTTTTTCCATCATATCCGCCATCGATCAGAGCTTTTGCTTTGTTTTCCGGCAGTTTCAGGCTGTAGTTACCTACCTGCAGAGTAACGTCTTTTCCGTTAACTTTTACAGTTGCATCCAGGAAGTTCATCTGAGGAGATCCGATGAATCCGGCTACAAACAGGTTTCCTGGAGCGTTGTACAGGTTCTGAGGTGTATCTACCTGCTGAACAACACCATCTTTCATAACTACGATTCTGGTACCCAGTGTCATAGCTTCTGTCTGGTCATGTGTTACGTAGATGATAGTAGCACCCAGTCTCTCATGCAGTTTGGAGATCTCTGTTCTCATCTGTACACGCAGTTTAGCATCCAGGTTTGACAGAGGCTCATCCATCAGGAATACTTTAGGATCACGTACGATAGCACGTCCCATAGCTACACGCTGTCTCTGACCACCGGACAGAGCTTTCGGTTTACGGTCTAACAGTTTTTCCAGATCCAGGATCTTAGCTGCTTCTTTAACCATTTTATCGATCTGATCTTTCGGAACTTTTCTCAGTTTCAGACCAAATGCCATGTTATCATATACTGTCATATGAGGATACAGAGCGTAGTTCTGGAATACCATTGCGATATCTCTGTCTTTTGGTTCTACATCATTTACTACTTTATCACCGATCTTCAGTGTACCACCACTGATTTCTTCCAGACCAGCGATCATACGAAGTGTAGTAGATTTACCACATCCGGATGGTCCTACGAAGATGATGAACTCTTTGTCAGCGATTTCCAGGTTGAAATCTTTAACAGCTTCAAATCCGTTCGGATATGTCTTGTTAATGTGCTGTAATGATAAACTTGCCATAATTAATTCCTCCTACTAGTCAAATTAAGTAATGTTCGTTTTTTCAAGGCACCTTGCCTTGCGACTGTACTTAGTATATCGGATAGACCCCTTTTTGACCATAACCGAATTATACAAAGTTTCTACCATGACCTTGTTACAAATGTGTGTTGATTTTTTGGATTCCGCTCCTTTATGGCATTTTGACCAATTTTTTCATCCTTTCATGGTCACTTTGACGAACCGTTTTTTGATTATACTTTTTTAATACTTTCATCCCCCTTTTTCCTTGCTTTTTAGTATTGAATTCGCTATACTGATGACAATCATTGCGTATATCGCTATTAAGAAAAACTGTAACTGAGAAAGTACTGAACAGTTACGGAAAACCGAAGAAAAGAGGCAATTTGCTATGAACAACATCTTTAATCCGGACAACAAGTTTTTCTCCTTCATGGGCAGGGTCGCTGATCTCATGATCTTGAATCTCTTATGTATTGTCTGCTGTATCCCGGTGGTTACTGCGGGACCGGCGATTGCGGCCATGTATTACATCACGTTGAAGATGGCACGCAACGAAGAATCTTATGTGGTAAAAGGATTCTTCCATTCCTTTAAGCAGAACCTGAAACAGGGAATTGTCATTCAGATCATTATGCTGCTGCTTGGTATCGTCCTGGCATTCGATCTGTACTTCTGCCGGATGATGTCCGGTCAGGGAGCTGTATATCGGATCTTTTCCTATATATTTGTAGCAGCACTGTTTGTCTACACCATGCTGTTTTTATGGATCTACCCGGTACTTGCAAAGTTCTTCAACACTACCAAAAATCTGTTTCGCAATTCCATTCTGATGTCCATCCGCCATCTTCCGTATACCATACTGATGATGGTGATCACTGCGGCACCTGTATTGCTTGGAATCTTTGTTGCACAGGCCTTTCCATTCATGATCCTGTTCTACATCATGCTGGGATTCGCCACCGTGGCATATATCAACTCCCGCTTCTTTGTAAAACTCTTCGACAACTACATCCCTGAGGATGCCGGAAAAGATACCGAAGAAAACGGCGAAGAAAAAGCCATCGACACCAGCATATTCTCCAACCTGCACCCGACAGAACTGCCGGTGGAGGACGCAAAGGAGAACGAGGACGAAACTCACTAATCTCAAAACCGCAAAAAACGTGTGATCGGTAATCATTTACAGAGCTACCGATCACACGTTTTTGTTTTATCAGACCATATATTTCAACACTCCACCCATTATTCATCTCCCCGATAAATGAGAGTGACATGCTCTAGGATTTTGTAACGGTGCCTTCCCTGCTTCCTGCTCAACTGCAATAGCGCTACAATTATACATACAAGCAGCTATCCGCCAAAGTCAGCGTCAGGCTCCCGGTGGGTGTGTAGGGGCAACACTTTGTTGCATTGCATCCGGAGGGAGCTGCCAGTGGCAGGTCCTGTAGGTGGGCGGTTAGGGCAAGCTTTGAGATCCGACGCTTACGTAGGCTTTCGCGAGGGTCCGCTGACCCTCGTGAACTATAGCCGAAGTTAGCGGCTAGCTCAAAGTTGCCCTGCCCACGTTGCCCCTACACACCCACCGGGAGCCTGACGCGTCCTCCTTATACAACCCTTATCTAACTCTCTTTATCCACCGCCTCAAACGTAATCACAACCTTAAACAAATCCCCATCCAGGTAAATATCAAAGGTTCCCCCCTGCAATCCCACAAGGTTCTTGGCAATCGACAAGCCCAGTCCGCTTCCTTCCGTGCTTCTCGACACATCCCCACGGATAAAACGCTCCGTCAGTTCCTCCGCCTTGATATTCAACGGGTTTTCCGAGATATTCTTGATCTCCAGCACGACTCTGCAGCCGACCCTTCTCGCCTCCACATACACTCTCGTATTCGGCATGGCATACTTGGCAATATTATTATAAAGATTCTCCACAACACGCCACATCCGGCGGCCATCTGCCATGATCACCAGTGGCTCCTCTGCCATCTTGCAGACCATCTGCAGTCCCCTGGCTGCAAACTTCTCCTCAAACTCCCCATTTGTCTGTCGGATCAGTTCTCCGAAGCGGATAGGTTTCATATCCAGCACCACATTACCGGAGCTGACTTTCGACGCCTCCACCAGGTCCTCTGTCAGCTGTTTCAGCCGTTTTGATTTGTTATCCAACACTTCGATATAGCCCCGGATCTTCGGATCCTGGATATCCTCTCTCTTCAGAAGATCTACATAATTGATAATAGAAGTAAGCGGTGTCTTGATATCATGAGATACATTGGTGATAAGATCCGCTTTCAGTCTTTCACTTTTTAATGTTTCCTTCACTGCATTTTGCAGGCCTTCGCCTACACGATTGACAGCCGCAGCCATCTGGCGGTTATCACCCGTCAGATCTTTCTCATCGATCTTATAATCCAGCTGACCGCTTGCCAGCCTTGCAAGGCCATCATAGATCACCTGACGTCCTGCATTTTCCCGGATCATATATAAAAGAACCACACCATCTGCCAAAAACAACAGGATCAGGCCGAATCCGCCGAAAAGAGCTGCCAGCAGATAGTTCATTAACACCAGTCCGACAAATGCCACGATCATCCGCCCGGAAGTTGTACGTGCCATATACACTTTCTTACAGCTTTTCACGATGGTATAACAAAAACTGGATCTCCACAGCTTCTTTGCTTTCCAACGGCGGATCACGCTGAGATACGCTCCGAGAAATACCGCCGCACCAAGAATTTCCCCGGTAGTTATAACGGTAAGCCACAAGCCGTCTGTAGGATTGCCGCTTCCTGTCAGCCCTAATCCCGCTATACCGACCATACCGATCAGTGCCATACCGCAGATCGCAAGCATCACCTCGGCAGGGATACGGTCTGCGATCATGGTATGCGCTTCTCTGTCCCGGCATACCAGACCGCTTTGCAGAGTAATGATAAGCAGGAACAGGATACCGGCAACAAAACTGATAATCATGCCGATTGCCAGTCCACTGCCCCAGCCTGCGTAATTTTCATAGGATACATACGCAGCGGAGACCTCATCGGAATAAGGAAATGATACATCTACAGAAACTATGATTTTCTCATTTTTTCCGGTTACGGGATCATTTTGAAAATAGTTATAGATCCACTTTCCGGCATCTGTATCATTGTCGGATACATCTTTCAGTTTTCCGTCTTCTCTTTCTGCTACAAATACCGGCACATCTTCCAGATCCCTCAGATTCACATCCCCATCTGCCCATTCTGCCACATTGGTATACACTACCTGATTGTCCAAATTCTGTATCATGAAGATTACATTGGTCTTATCATCCATCTTGATCCCGGACTGATAAGAGGTCAGCTGTGTAACGGCATCCGATAACTGCTGATACAGTTCAAACAGAGATACCTTTTTCGGATTGGTTCTGGCATATTCCGCCAGAGTCTCTCCGGATTCCGGAAGTACAGTTTCAAAATCTCTTGCATAGTTATAAAGATAGCGGAAACGCGGTGTGTAATCACTGATATCTACATTCTCATCGTCACTTGCATCAGCCTCAGTGGCTTTTTCATCTTCTCCGTCTACCCCGAACTCTTCGTCGTCTTCATAGTAATCGTCTTCATAGTAATCTTCATAAAAGCCATTGCCCGCATTCCAGATCGCATCCTGAAACTCATCCCAAAGACCATTATCCTTCAGTTCCAGAAGATTTTCTACGGTATAGGTAGTTGCCGGATTCTGCTGGCTGGTTTTTGCATCCAGTCTCGTAATATCCACCAGCTTGGTCTTATCCAATTTTCCTTTTGTTAAAAACGGCTTTCCGTCATGCAGTGCGTTACGGACTTTATTTACCTGTGAAGCCATCCGTTGTCCACAATCCTGAGTCTCCAGATAATTTTTCCCGTTGTAATAATTGCTTGTCAGCTCTTCCCAGCTGAAGCCCTGGTTCATCAGACCGCCAAAGATCATGGCAAAGACGGAAAAGCAGGCAACCGCTGTCAGAAACAACGCGATCACGATTCCCTTTGCCCAGGCAGAATAAAATTTGTTTCTTTGTTTTTTCTCTTCCATTTTGTAGCCTCCCACGGAGGGTTACATCTTTTCTATCTTATAGCCGATTCCCCAGACTACTTTCAGATAGCGGGGTTCTCTCGGATTGATCTCGATTTTTTCACGGATATGCCGAATATGTACGGCTACTGTGTTGTCCGCTCCAATCGCCTCTTCGTTCCAGATATTTTCATAAATCTGTTCAATAGAAAAAACTTTTCCCTGATTTTTTATTAACAGCACTAAAATATTATACTCGATCGGGGTTAATTTTACCGGCTCCCCGTCCACCGTAACAGTTTTCAGATCATCATTGACCACCAGACCGCCACATACGTATACCGCCTCTTTTTCTTCTGTCGCCAGATTTCCAAGCTGAGTATATCTTCTCAGCTGAGATTTGACTCTGGCGATCAGTTCCAGAGGGTTAAATGGTTTTGTAATATAGTCGTCTGCACCGATGTTCAGCCCAAGGATCTTATCCACATCCTCTGATTTGGCAGATAACATGATAATCGGCACACTGCTGGTCTCCCGGATCTTACGCGTAGCCCGGATCCCATCCAGATTCGGCATCATAATATCCAGAAGGATCAGATGCACTTCTTCTTTTTTCATGATTTCGATGGCCTGCAGTCCATCGTACGCCTTTAAAATGTGATATCCTTCCTGTGACAGATAAATATCAATGGCATCCACAATCTCTTTATCATCATCGCACACAAGAATATTGAACATTTCTTCACCTCATTTCTTCTTCCTCTTTCCTTTTACGCTGTCAGTTTATCAGGGAAATCTTGTTTTCAGGATAGGGAAAATCTTAAGATATTTTAAATTTCTGTTTTATGTACGATTTTATCATATCACATCTTTGCATCAAACGAAACTTACAAACATCTTACAGCTGAAGTCGTGTTACTGTTCACTCCGTGCTCAGCAACCGCAATAGTTTTCTTTTCTTTACAGAAAGAGCATTTTCCGATATACTTAGTTCACCGTTTTTGTTTTGGGAAAGGAGACTCCGACAATGTTTCGTTTATGGGGAAAAATATGGACCGATAATCACATGATGAAAGACACCGTGATCTGCAACGATACGGATGACACGAGGACCCATAAGATCTTCCAGTCTCTCGAAGAGATCTGTTATCTCTGGGATCTGAGCAAACCGATCTGGCTGGACAATAATATTATGGATTTTAAACGCCACGATAAAACCCGGTTTACCTCCGATAATTTTATTGAGACGATCGATTTTGATTATCTGGAAATTGAAGTGATTGAAGAGTAGTTTGTATGAAAAACAGGCAGACACCGCATGCTGGTGTCTGCCCGTTTTATGAAGATAGCAGGTTCGTATTCTGCTCAGATCAGATATTCGCGAATCACCTCCCGCATAATATGCTCTTCCTCCGGTGTCAGCATATGAGAAAATTTTGTCTCACTTGCCGCCGTCTGCCGGATCCCCTCTGTTACTTTATCGATCAGCTCCTCTCTGGTCTGCTCTTTCAGTGCCTGCTCATCCGGCACCGGTTTTCTGGCGGGCAGGGTATTTTCCATATAATCCAGAAGACCATCAAGAATCATATCTTCTTTATTCATAAAGCCCATAAATTGCTTCATCAGAAGTAACAGGGCGAAGATTCCCGCCCCGGTCAATACATACTCGTAACGCAGCAACTGTGCCTGCTCATAGCGGTAAGTCCCATAGACTGCCGTCAGAATCAAAAGGAAGCACAGAACCGCGCTGTAGCCGATTCCCTGCTTCCACTTTTGTATCCCTATTCCCAGTGTTTTTCCCCTGGCAAGCTGCGTCCTCACAAATGCCTCCGGATTATTGATCTCCTGCTCTTTCGTCAGACGCATCTGGTACTGGTTCAAAAATTCTTTTGTCCATTTTCCTTTCGGTTCTGTTATCCTGCGTACATCCCGTATAGCTCTGCCGTAGAAACGGTCGACCATAAACATACACAGGATTCCAAGAATTCCCGCTCCGATCATCCCGTAAAACAACACATTTTGTTCCATCCAAATATGCAGCATTTCCGTACCCCCTTATTTCAATACTGAATTGGCAGTCACTTTTCACATCCTCCCACAAACGCCTGTCCATCCCGCACCCCCGATCGCCGGATCCGGAAGTCGTGCATTTGCAAAACGATGTTCTGGAAATATTATATCCTCCACATACCTGATTTGAAACTAAAATCGTTCGTCAAATTCTTACAGGTTTTTACCATGACAAATCCTTTTCTTACAGTGCTTTTACCATCTCTTTCACGAGATTCGCGCAGTGACGTGCCGCCGCTTTTTCAAATGTCGGATAATCCATGGTTGCACTGTTATCCGCTTTATCAGAAATGGCACGCAGGACAACAAACGGAACATGGTTTAAGTAGGCCGCCTGAGCGATCGCTGCTCCTTCCATCTCAGTACAGCTTCCTGCAAATTCACGGATCAGTTCATCCTTCACTTCACTGCTTGCCACAAACTGGTCACCGCTGACCACTCTTCCTTCAAACACCTGAATATCCGGGTTCGCTTTCTTACAGCATTCTACAGCTACTTTACGGAGTGTCTCATCTGCTTTAAAAGAAAATACATTCATCTGTGGAATCTGACCCTTCGGATAACCAAATTCTCTGGCATCCATATCATGCTGCAAAGCATCGGTAGACACAACAATATCACCGATGTTGATCTCTGCCTTCAGGGATCCGGCGATTCCGGTATTGATCACCGCTTCTGCCTGAAAATCATCCACAAGAATCTGTGTGCAGACCGCTGCATTTACTTTACCAATTCCGGAACGTACTACGACAACCTCTTTTCCATTTAATGTACCCTGATAGAATTCCATGGATGCTTTTTCTTTTACACAAACTTCTTCCATCTGGCTTTTCAGTTCTTCTACTTCGAGCTCCATTGCTCCGATAATCCCGATTTTTTTCATCTTTTCTCTCCTGTTTCTTTTTTGTCCGTAACTGTGAAAGTACTGAACAGTTACACTTTTTATAAAAGTACTCATATCCTCTGTAATTCCGGTCTTCTCCTGCTTCCCGGGAGTTTTGCCTGCTCTTCATTATAACAAAGCATCATTTTTTCCTCAACCTTTTTCCTTCCGTTTTGCTGTTATGACAAATTATAACATTTCGATTCCCCTACTGGAAATCAGACGTAATATTTGTTATAATGAGCGTTAGCGAGCGGGAACAAACGAAGTTTGTTCATCGGGAGCGGCGAATGGCGATCATGATAGCTGCGAAAGCAGCGTCAAGCACCGAAGGTGCGAATCATGATATAATAGCTTGCAGATCTAAAATGTACCGGATTCGGAAGTACATGTAAAATTAAAGGAGGAATTATCATGACATACAAGACAAAAGGAACCTGCTCTTCTCAGATCGACTTCGACCTGAAAGACGGCAAAGTATACAATGTTCGTTTTACCGGCGGATGTAACGGCAACCTGAAAGGAATCGGCGCTCTGGTAGAAGGACAGGATGCCCGGGACGTGATCAATCGTCTGGAAGGAACTACCTGTGGTTTCAAATCCACTTCATGTCCGGATCAGCTGGCAAAAGCCCTGAAAGAAGCGCTAAACCAGTAATCAGGAAATATATCCTGTTCTTTGCACATACGTAACACAATGCCCCTGTCAAAAGGCCGACATAACAGACAGATCTCTGTCAGACATGCCGATCTTTTGACAGGGGCACTTTTTATTTTTGATACAACTGTTCGTAAAACTATCTGTCCCACTTATCACAAAGATTATTGATCTGGCTGGTCAGTTTCGCAAGGTCTTTGTTGGCTCCGCCTTCGTTATGACGGATCACCGTGAGGAGACGCTGACCGGCTGCAACCAGTCGCTGATATACACCGGAACCTTTTGACTGCGGTTTTGTCTCCTGCTTGCGGATGACCACACCTTCCGGACAGCTGATGAATGCTGCTTCTTTCAGATCGTAAACAGTTCCGCTGTACGGTGCCATCGCCGTATAATGAAGTTCATCTTCCAGTCTTCCGGTCAGTACCTGACAGGAAGTATCTTCTCCATGGCACACAAATACCTGTTTTGGCTTCTCTTCGAAAGCTTTCGCCCACTCCATCAGTCCCTCATTATCTGCATGACCACTGACGCCAGGCAGAACTTTGATCTCTGCATTGACCTGAATCTCTTCCCCAAACAGTTTGATCTCTTTCGCTCCTTCCACCAGCGCACGCCCCGGTGTACCGATTGCCTGATATCCCACAAACAGAACCGTACATTCCGGTCGCCACAGATTGTGTTTCAGGTGATGCTTGATCCGACCGGCATCGCACATACCACTGGCCGAGATAATGACCTTCGGACGGTCATCAAAGTTGATGGATTTGGACTCTTCACTGGTGATGGAAAGTTTCAGGCCCGGGAACGTGATCGGATTGATTCCTTTATTGACCAGCTCCATCGCCTCTTCATCAAAACAGTCTTTGTGGTGTTCATTAAATATAGTAGTTGCTCCTACTGCCAGCGGACTATCCACAAACACCGGGAAATCATCGTGTCCCTGTATCATATGATCTGCCTTGATCTTACGGATAAAATAAAGCATCTCCTGTGTTCTTCCCACTGCAAACGAAGGGATCACCACATTCCCTCCCCGGTCAAAGGTTCTCTGGATCACTCTTGCCAGCTCATCTTCATAGCTGGCCCGTGGACCATGGCTGCGGTCACCGTAGGTAGACTCCATCACCACATAATCTGCAGATTGCAGATACGTTGGATTCTTAATTAACGGTTGATCCTTATTACCGATGTCGCCGGAAAATACGATTTTCCGTTCTGTATCATCTTCTTTCAGCCACAGTTCGATGCTTGCGGAACCCAGCAGGTGACCGGCATCCACGAACCGTACCTGAATCCCGTCAGCCAGTTCCAGGATCTGCTGATATGGGCATCCCACCAGATGAGAGATTGCTCCCTGTGCATCGTTCATATCATACAGCGGCTGTACCGGTTCCTTGCCGGAGCGCCGTCCTTTTCTGTTTCTCCATTCCGCCTCAAACATCTGGATATGAGCACTGTCACGAAGCATGATCTCACACAGATCTACCGTGGCATATGTCGTATAAATATTTCCCCGGAAGCCTTCCGCATACAGAACCGGAAGTTTTCCGGAGTGATCGATATGTGCATGTGTCAGCAGTACAAAATCAAGTTCCGAAGCCGGCACAGGAATCGGTATATTCTCAAAATTATCCGGTCCCTGCTCCATTCCACAATCTACCAGAAACTTTTTACCGGCGGCTTCCAGAAAATAACAGCTCCCTGTAACTTCATGTGTCGCACCCACAAATGTTATCTTCATAAAAACCCCTCCTTTTCTTTTATTTTCAGAATCTTATCACGTTTTTGCTTTTATATTCTTATTATACGCGTATATATACAGAAATGCAAAATACTTTTCCTTTTTATTTTCTTTTAATAATTATGGGTTTCTTGACTTTTTTTCTTAATAAGATACAATGAAACTATTAAAAATATTATATGTAAAAACATTGATTCTACTAATGCCCTTTCGGAAAATCAATCACAAAACAACAGACGAAAGATTCCGGGAGAGTATTATGCATTCAGGAGGACATTATGAAACATATCGTACTTACCGGCGGCGGTACCGCAGGTCACGTAACACCGAATATTGCTATGATTCCAGCATTGAAAGAACAGGGATTTACAATTTCTTATATCGGTTCCTATAACGGAATTGAAAAAAAACTGATCGAAGAGATGGGAATTCCTTATTACGGAATATCCTCCGGTAAATTGAGACGTTATTTTGACGTAAAGAACTTCACCGATCCTTTCCGTGTGCTGAAAGGATTTTCCGAAGCCAGAAAACTGCTGAAGAAACTGAAACCGGATGTGGTTTTCTCCAAAGGCGGATTTGTCAGTGTTCCTGTTGTCATTGCGGCAAAGCGTTGTAAGATCCCGGCAATTATCCATGAGTCCGATATGACTCCGGGACTTGCCAACAAGCTTTGTATCCCGTCCGCTGTGAAAGTCTGCTGTAATTTTCCGGAAACTGTCAGCAAGCTTCCTGCTGATAAGGCAGTCCTTACCGGAACTCCGATCCGTCAGGAACTTCTGCAGGGTGATCCGCAAGCAGCTCTTCGCTTTACCGGGCTGAAAGCCGGTAAACCGGTTCTGATGATCATTGGCGGAAGCCTTGGTTCCGTCGCTGTCAACACCGCTGTCCGCAACATCCTGCCAGATCTGTTAAAGGATTTTCAGATCATCCATCTTTGTGGAAAAGGAAAACTGGATACCTCCCTGACAGATACAGAAGGTTATGTACAGTATGAGTATATTAAAGATGAACTTTCAGATCTCTTCGCTTTGTCTGATCTGGTAATTTCCCGTGCCGGAGCCAATGCAATCTGCGAAATCAGCGCCTTAAAGAAACCAAATCTGCTGATTCCTCTTTCTGCCAATGCCAGCCGCGGTGACCAGATTCTGAATGCCCGTTCCTTCGAACGACTGGGTTACAGTAAAGTTCTTGAAGAAGAAGAGATCACCAATGAGAAACTGCTGCAAACGATCCGTGACCTCTACAAGAACAGAGAGCAGTATATCGAAGCGATGAGCAAAAGCAGCCAGATGGATTCCATCGGCAAGATCGTTGGGATGCTGTGTGATTGTGCGAAGTAAGTGATTTCTGATTCATGATCTGCATAGCTCACAACTATCCGCTCTCTTCTATATGTAAAACATTTATATCCTTTATAAAACAGACAGGACGATAAGTAATATCCGCTTATCGTCCTGTCTGTTTTTGTTACGTTATCACTTCGAAAGTTACTTTAATGCAGCTGTCACTTTCGCAACAATCTCATCTCTGACTTCATCCTTCAGTTCGCCCGGTTTCCAGGTGATACCTGCCTGATCGCCATTATAGCGCGGAATCAGGTGCATATGAAAGTGAAATACGGTCTGACCTGCCACTTCACCATTGTTCTGTACAATATTAAAACCATCGCAGTCCAGTGCTTCCGTCATGGCTGCTGCCATTCTTTTCGCCAGAACCATCGCTTTTGCAGCCATCTCTTCCGGAATCTCATACAGGTTTGCATAATGATGTTTCGGAAGGATCAGGGCATGTCCTTTCGTTGCAGGACCAAGATCCAGAATCACACGAAAATCATCATCCTCATACAGGGTAGCGGACGGGATATCTCCGCCGGCAATTTTACAGAAAATACAGTCACTCATATTTATTCTCCTCTCTGTTTTGCATTATTATTCTTTTGTAACTGTTCAGTACCTTCACAGTTACGAGCCAAAATGCATAAAAAATCACCTTCGGTGATGGCATTTTGGCTTGTATGTCTCGGGATTTTGACATATTCATGTCAAAACACCTCGCGGGACAGTGGCTGCTGAATAGTTACATTCTTTTTACTTACCATGATACACGCATTATCAGAAAATTTCCAGTCATCTTGTAACATATTCTTTTCTGTTGCGATATGTGGTTTTTTTATGCACCGTAAACAGTACTGTCAATACAATTCCACCGATCAGACCGCCCACATGAGCCGCATTATCAATCTGCGCCGCCTGTGAACCGTAGTAGATCGTAACCACAATGACAAACACCAGCCGCCGGATCACTATTTCTCTCACCTGCTTTTTGTTTTTGATCATCAGAACAAAAACTCCACCGATGATTCCATAGATCGCCCCGGAAGCACCTGCGCTGACAATGTTGCTCTGCGACTGAATATCCATATACAGGGACAACAGATTACCCACCAGTCCGGAGCCAAGATAGATTGCAAGGTATTTCCAGTGTCCCACTGCATTCTCCACCATATCTCCCATAAACAGCAATACCGCCATATTATTCGCAAGATGATAGATCCCAAAATGCAGAAACATAGAAGTAAACAGCCGATACCACTCTCCATTCAGAATGAACGGTCTGCAAGCGGCACCCCACTGCAACATAAACCCGGTATCCTCTGTACTCCCTAAAAACTCCATGATAATAAAAATCACCACATTGATCCCGATCATCAGCAGATTCATCCAGTTTAACGGTCCCCTGAAGATTTGTTCCAGTGCATCCGGTGTGTTACTGTTCTGGCTGTTCATCCGATAATACGCTTCCCGCCTTCTCTGCTCCTCCTGCTGCCAGTCTTCATCCTGATACCGGTTCATATATTTTCCTCCTGTCAGACATCAGTTATATTTTCCTCATTATATGCCCACACTTTCTGTTTTACAAGGAAAATCAACGAACCTGTCTGCTATATCTTCACCTGGTATATCAGGTCAGCAAACCGAATCTGATCGCCATTGATCAGTTCCTGTTCTTCTTCTCCATAAAGTTCCTGCTCATTGACCCAGGTTCCGTTTCTGGAATTCATATCTTTCAGATACCAGTTACCTGCCCGTTGTTCGATACTGGCATGGACCCGGCTTACTGCTGTGGATGGCAGGACAAGATCTGCCTGTTCTTTCAGTTGTCCGATGATGGTGAGACGGGTTGCTTTTTCTATCCGAAACTGCCTGCCACTTACCGGGTGCAGTTCCTTCAGAATCAGACCGCCCTGTTCTCCTCCGTTTGAAAGAATCTGGGTATAGGTATCCCCTCCCCATGGAATCCGCTTTTCCCATGTGATTTCTTCTGCTTCCGGCTCTTTATCCTTCTCCTCCCATTCTCTGCTATCTGTTTTCGAATGCCTTGGCGCTTCTTCCGATGTTCCCTGATAGATCGCAAATTGTTCCTCAATCTGGCGTTCTTCTTTTTTTCTTTTTCTCACAACCACCTGCCGGATCAGAACAATTAATATCGCCATCACACCCGATGCTGCCCAGGTTCCCAGATATTGTGGAACATATTCCAGAACAGCATACCCTGCCAGTGCATACAACAAAACTCCGATAATTCCCAGTACCATCCCGACCAAAACAGGACTCACCCGCCCGTTTTCTCCTTCCTCCTCTTCTGAAGAAAAGAAATCTTCCAGTACCGCTTGTCTGTTATCTCCGAAATATGATGTGTCCTGATGTTCCCTGCTTTTCTTCTCCTGACAGGCCTGAAGTTCTGTTTCTGTCGTTTTTCTCTCTTCCATCAGCCGCCGTTCTAAAACACTTTGTAACCCCATTACCGAGAACGTATCCTGGATCGCATACTGGTAAAGTTCATAAACTACCGATACTCCGGTCTGTTCCTGATGATCCAGTCGTGGAAGCAACTCTTCCAGAAGTTCCCGAATCCCCTGTTCCAGTTTTTTCTCCGCTGCCGGAAGACAGCAAAAAGAGGGATAACAGCTGACAGGATCAAGATAAATATAATTCCAGTCCAGACAGATCTGATCTGCCGGTATCAGATATTCCTCCAGCTGTACCAGCACCTGTAACAGCCCCTGAATAATAAGAAGCACTTCTGATCCTTTTACCTTTTTTAACCTGCTTTTTTCTGCAAGCGATATTTTTGAGGTAATATCATAATAATACAGTTTTTTCTGATCCATTCTTCTGCACTCACACCCAAGAAGTCCCTGCACCTGATTTTCGGTCATCATTCTTGTGATATAATTTTCTGTCTTCTCCCCGGTCTCCACCACCAGATAATTGTGCTGCAAATCTCTTCTGTAATCCATCTTCATCTCTAAAAACCTTCTTTTTATGTACGAAACGCAATCACTTTTCTCACAAATATAACCGGTCGTATGATTTTTTGTCCGATCTTTGTCTCAAACTCCAGATGCGGCCTTCCCCATACGGATACCTTTCCTGTTATCTTTACCCGTACTTCCTTCTGATTTCCTGTAATCTCACCTGAGATACCTTTTCCCGAAAATCCACTTTCACTACGCTTTGTTTTCCATTTTTTCTCTGCTTTTTCCTGTCCTGTTCTTCCTTCCAGCACACCATATCCACTTCCCTGAACAGATACCTCACATGCTGCCTGCGTATACCAACATCGCAAATACACATAAAAAGTAAGCGAAAGCAGAAAGGTAAGAATCATCACACACAACGGAACTACCAGCGATGCCTCCACCGTAAGAGAACCTTTTTTCCTTCGTCTGTCCCTTTTCTTTATCTGATTTGCTTCCGGATCCCTGCTGTACCTTTTCTCTTTTCCTGTCTCTTCCATACTTCAGCTCCTTTTTTGTATATTCACAAACCTTTTCATCTGTTTCCCGTTCTCAGATATACTGCACCAGATATCCGGCCAATAAAAACGGTACAAAAGGAAGTTCCTTTTTTCTTCCCATTCCCAATGCCAACATGCAGACCCCAACTGCTGCCGCCAGAAGAATCGCTGTCTGAAAAATTACACATGCCTGCTGTATTCCCTGGATCCATCCGATCCCCATCAGCACAATTCCATCTCCGCTTCCTATCTGATCCGACCTCCACAATGATGCAAGCCACAGACAGATTCCCGGAAGAAGACCACTCCAGCAAAGTTTCTGATCTGTTCCTACATATATAAACGCCGTCAGAACAAAAACTGCCACGGTCCACACAATATCCACTTCTTTTCTTCGCCAGTCAGTCCAGCTGTTTACCATCAGATAACCGGTTGTCAATACTCCCATCTTTTTCCTTTCCGCACACTACCGCAAATATTTTTGGATCCCTGACCTTTTTAACCTGCGTTTTCACGACATCGCTCACATTGGATATATGCCTGTATTTCAGATTTTTTCACCAGACGAACGGTTCGTTTCAGCCCGCTGCAGGATGCCTGACTGTGATAGCAATCTCCTTTTTCCGTATAGTAAACCAGGGCACTGTCACCGCCGCACCGTTCACAGGCATGATATTTTCCTCCATATTCATTCCGTTTTTGCTCCACCTGTGTTTTTATTCCCCGATGAACCGAGAGATCCAGATGGGTACAAGATTCTGATGTATGATATACGCTCTCATACTCTGTCACATAAACCATTTCTCCGCCATCTGTTCCCTCGTTGTCTGTATTTTTCGGGTCATATCCGGTCCAGGCATGCACCACACTGCCGTTCGTCACCTTAAGTTCTGATACCGGAAGGATGGAAAACGGCAGTTGATACAACACGGTAGCCTTCAGTTGAATCTTATGATTTTCATATCGGGATCCGATCAGGCTCACTGCTACGCCATCGCCGAGCTCCGGAAGATGTGCTTTTGCGTAAGCGATGCAGACACCGGAAGAAAGTACTCCTGTCGGCGTGTTCACCCCGGAATCCCCGCTTTCCACACTGGCATACATACCAAGCTCCTGTGCGCTCTGATGCAGAGATGTTTTCACAAGTGCCTGCACCCGGTACAGATCCATTATTCCAAGCAAGGTACAGATTCCAAGCAGAAACAAAGGGATAACCAGAGCTGCTTCCACAGTAAGCACCGCCGGGATCTGCTGCTTTTTTCCCCGGGTCTTCCGAAAGAAACAAAGAAATACTCTCCGTTTGTTTTTGCAGATAGCCTGAAGAGATCCTTTACCTTTCTTTTGTTTTTTTATTTTCGGAGAGTATATCTTTATTCCTTTCTTTATGACTGTCTTCATTCCTGTCCTTTCCATATCTGTATGTCCGTCTTTTTCATACACCTTTCCGTCAGTCACTTCCCATTGCATATCCGTAATCTCTTTGCAAAGAAAATGTCTTTTCCGCAAAAGTCACTCCCATGTCAACTTCCAGATAAATCACTCCCTGATCCAGACGAAAATTTTCTTTTCCTGACATTCCCCGTATCACTGCTTCCACTATATCCATCGTCCGCTCAGTCTGAACCTCTGACTTCCCTGTCATCAGTAAAATTCCAAGATATTCCTGATATGTCATGCCCTTTTGTTCCACAGCCCTGCTGTTTTTCAGTAACTCTGTAATCTTCGCCAGCTGATGCAGCGATATCATCCAGGTGTCTCCTGTTTTTACCAGCGGAACCTTACCGCCCGTCAGCAACTGTCTTACATCCAGCAGACTCTCTCCGAAAGCCCAGGCTGCCTGCAGTGCAAGACTTACGATTCCTTCCAGCGCCGGAAATCCTATGGCAGCACAGATGACAAGTGCCATTTCATGAATCTCTGCCTGTCTGGTCGGATCCTGTAAAAGATACATCATATTGGCAGCTTCCCTGGCTGCCAGAAGACGGTATACCACCGCTTTCAGATTTTCCTGATCAGTGTTCTTTCCACCAATCACATACTCCAGCTGGTACCGCAACGGGTCTGTCGCATGCTCCATACTGGTATAATCAGTAAGATGCTGCATCATATACGCCTGAAAAATCCCTCTTGTCAGAACCGTATCCTCTTGCGCCCCATAAAACGGTATCCCCATACCGGTCAGCTTTTCCCGTCTGCTGAGTCGTTTTTCTTTTGGCATTCCCTTCTGTGACAGCTCTTTTCCCGCCGGAACCACCAGTGCCAGAATGCTTTTTTTCTGTAACTGCCGGATCACATCCAGCGGATTGACAAAATCAGCCGGAACCTGGACCACGGCTGGTTGTTGTCCTGTGTTGTCCGGATCCTGTCCCTGATTTTGACCGGCTTCTTTCCTGGCTTTTTCATAACTGTCCATAGACTGTTTTACATCGATATCACTCCCTCTCTTTTCCTGTTGTTCAAAAATATCTTTCTGTTGTTCATATTTTTTCATAAGAAGCTGTATCCCCTGAATACCAAGTGTCTCCTTCATGTAGTCCACCGCCTGCGCACGATATCCGCGTCCATGCTCATCTGACATCAGTGTGTATGCGGTAATTGCCCCCGAGACAGACGAACATTTCCACAGATTTTCCCCACGAACACCTGATATTGCTCCATCCGGACGACAACTCTCTTCCATACATTTTTTTACCGTTTGATACATACACTCCGGCTTCCACACTCCGGTTCCATAACTTCCATCCACCATAAAAACATGATACCTTTCCAGCAGTTCCCGGTCATACCCGGCAAATACCGAATATAGACCTTCTTCCACACCGGTTTCCGCCTGTACGCGCCCTCCTCCAATCTGTACCGACTGCAGAAGTACCTGAAAGACCAGCAGAAAGACTGCCAGAAAAAGACTGGTGAATACCGTTATACTTCCTGATTTTTTCAAGGGATACCTTCTTTCTTTGGGAAATATGTCGTAACTGATATGTTTTCGTTGACAGGTTACTTTTTAGATGCTGTTACTTTGTTTTGTTATTTTTGCAAGAATATTATTCACCAGACTGACCAGCTGTTTTTTAAAGATGGCAACCAGCCCGACGAGAACGACAATGATCAGAATCAGTTCCACCGTTCCCAGCGCGTCTTCTTCCTGCATAAATCTCTGTAAGAGTGTCATATTTTTCCCTCCTTTCCGGCCCGGAGATATTTCTGATCGCCGGAACATCACAGATAAGACATGTTTCTGTTCTCCACCGTCAGACTGCGAATGTCAGCCATGCCGGCACCAGCAAAATCACAAACACCACGAGCAACATTAAAATCATCGGGAACAGCAGCCTGGTGGATGCCTGCTCCCCAAGGATCTGCGCCTGCTGCCTGCGAAGCCGCTGCGCCTGTTCTGCCTCTTTTGCCAGAATCTGCTCCACTCCAACGCTTCCTTTCTGCAGGCACTGTACCAGAATAGAAGACAATGTACGATAAGACAACAGTCCCCAACGCTCTCCCAGCTGTTCATAAGCCTCTTTTTCTCCAAGACCGCGTTCCATCTCTCCGCATACTTCCACAAGTATCTCATAAGCCTTTCTCACCTCCTCCCTGCGCATATAGGAAACATAATCACCGGCAATCCGTTCTACAGATTTTCGAAGATTCATCCCTGTACTTAACAGCAGCTGCAGTTTTGTCACGATCTCAGGATAGTCCTGCTGCATCTGTTGCTGTTCTTCCTTTTTATGCTCTTTTTCTTTCTGCTGCCGATGCAGAAGTACCATAACCGGAAGGGCGAATGCCAGCAGGGCTACTCCGTACTGCATGCCATCTCCTACTTTTTTCCATACCAGCTTTTCTCCATGCAGTGTTTTCGGAAGCTGCATCCACTCTGAACCTTTTTCTGTGTCTGCATTTGCCTTTTCCACCATATCTTCTACCTGCCTTTTTTCATCAGATATTTCAGGAAATACCAGAATATCCCAGCTTTCATTCCGTTCCTGCCCCTGAAGTCCTATGATTGCTGTCAGCGTTACCGCTTCCCCATCTTCCCTGATGTTCTCTCCATGCTTTCCTTCCCAGTCAAGAATCTCCGGACGACTGCTGAACCATCGAACAGTCACCGGGTACTCCTGCAGTTCTTCCCGAAGATACAACGGATGATCTACATGCTTCAGCGATTCATTTTCTCCAAGTATCTCTTTTTCAATTGCGCCGCGTACCTCAGAAAAAATGGTTTCTATCTCCTTCTCAGACAATTGTTTTTCTATTACATCCACTGTCATGGATTCCTTTTTCCGGTTTCCCTGCTCATCTCTCCATTCTACTTCGAGATTTTCCTCCTGTATCCCCTGACCATATGCCGGCCGTCTTAACTGTGAAATCTCCTGACCGTTCTCTGCCTGCTCTGTCACTCCCGCTGCAATCAGAAGCACTCCTGCCACCAGCACTGCCAGTTCCGTCTGCCAGATACACTCCTCTATCATCCATTCCGGAAGCTGCCAGCCATGTTTTCTTCCCCACCGTCGAATCCACCTGGCACCTTTTTGCTTCCGGTTTCCTTTCTCTCCGGAAACCAGAATATAAAATATCCCTGTCAGCAGCAAAAAAGCGCTTCCCAGTACTATATTCATACCTGAATCCTCACAATCTTTCTTCCCATTCGGAAACTGAAGAGATACACACCCAGACATCCTGTCATCACCAGTACTCCCGGCAGATTATGATATAAGACATCCAGAAATCCGCTGGAAGTCACCTGCATATAAAGGATCATCACTCCCGGAACCATACTCATCACCAGCTGTTCCAGCTTCTTTCCTGCGATCGCTACCTGAATTTCCCCGGTGACCCGTATCTTCTCTCCCAATACTTCTGCCAGATTCCCAAGAATTTTCCCGAGATTTCCACCGGAACGCCGCGCAATCAGAAAGATATCCCCAAAATTACGGATTTCCTCCACACCGGAGCGCTGACCCAGATTCCAGAACAGCTGCTCCACCGGTACACCCACCTGCATCTGACTTTCCATATATCGCAGTTCTCTCACCAGATCATCCCCATTCCCAAAAAGCCGTTCCATCTCTCTCCTGCATTCCGTCACCCCCTGTTCCATCGAATATCCTGCCCGCACCGCCGTCTGCAGCCCCTGCAACACCTCTTTAAAATGATTCCGTAGAATCCGCCGTCTCCGCTCTGCCAACTCCTTTTTTCTCCAGCGTACATACCAGATTCCAATCGGAATTCCCAGTCCCCATGCCCACCAGGATCGATAACAGAAAAAATTGATGATCCCTGTAATCCCGATACTCTGCAGGATACACAAGATCCATTCCTTCTCAGAAAGCACATATATTTTATAATTCTGCCTCACCGAAACAGCGTTCCAGTTTTTCCCTGTGCTGTAATTCCCCAATCTTTTTAAGCTGATCTTTTTCCCTTCTATACAGTCCATGCATCCGTACCTCTCCATCCTCATATCCCAGAATCTCTGCAATCTCTGCTACCTGTCGTTTTCCGTCTCTTGCCCTTTCCAGATGCACCAGAAGTTCTACCCCGGAAGCAATCTGTCTTCGTACTGCTTCAAGTGGCAGTTCCATCCCCATCAGCACCATCGTTTCCACACGGGAAATCATATCTCCGGTACTGTTGGCATGTGCGGTTCCAAGACTTCCGTCATGACCGGTATTCCAGGCCTTTATATGGACTCCCTATGTTCCCATCATGCAGAAATACAATATCTTTACTTAATATACACTGTATATAACGTTATTATCTTGCCATTCCACAGTTGCAAAAAGAAAAGAGCGCCTTTCACAGCCCTCTTTCATATCGACTTTCTCATTCATTTGTCATACTCAACAG
>OODK01000105.1_pt1 | contig 102812 bp, 89 predicted proteins | sample 1671371 | NCBI WGS metagenome assembly OODK01 (sample SAMN06348150, study PRJEB24527) | human gut metagenome | biome: human gut; feature: ankylosing spondylitis patient; material: feces | host: Homo sapiens | place: China | collected 2015-10 | reverse complement strand
TGCCGGTTCTATTGTTTAACTTTTAATTTTTCGGTAAAAATTTACCGAAGTATTGGACTTATATATTGAGAAACTAAATTTGCCTCTTTGTTATAATGGTAATATTGTTCCATCAACGACCACTGCGAAAAAGCTTTTGCAAGTTCTAAAGCAAATCCAGCCACCACCGTCTTGCCAGTCTCTCCCAACTTAGGCAGAGGCATATCAGGGTTTCCTTCCTGGACAATCTTCACCTCTCCGACCTCATTCCCCATACAGTCGTATACTTTCACAGAAGCTTCTTTAGAAGTTCGAGAATTTAGAGGACTCACATTAATGGTAAGCACATTATTCTCCAGCGACTTCTCAAGGGAAACAGATGCATCCGCCAAACCCTCATAAATATTCGTAGAAAAATAATCATCCGAAATGAGAGGTGGATACGATTCATCATCCTCTGAAATTAGTGGTTCCAAATAAACTGGTACAGGAGAGGTAATCTTTATCGTATAATTGCCACCCTGGTTCGGTACCTGAAGCTCCGTGGTTTCCAGTGTAACCGTCTGCCCTTCTTGTAAGGTTTCATTTCCGGCCACTCCGTCATTGTCCCAGTCAAAGAAGTAAGCCAGTTCCTTCACTTCTATCGGCAGGCCTATTTCCTCATAGCGGTCAATAACATGGTTGCGAACAGCCGACAACTGCCCGGCCAATGCATTCCGGTCTTCTTCCATCTGCTGCCGAGTTGACTCTGTAAATGCACCGTTATCTCCAAATTCTTTACACAGCTTGGCCAAATACTCCGTCAAAGCAGCTTCACTTCTATCTACAATCAATAAAGATGATATAGCAATCAAGGCAGCTGATTCATCTGTACCTCCAATGATGGAAAGTGAAGAGGCATCCTTATCTTCATATTTCTGGAGTCCGAAAGCCGTAAACAATTCTTTTTGTGCTTGCGTATTGGCTTCTTTGAAACTCATACCTCCTTCCACCAGCTTCTGTACACGCTGGTATTTCAGATGAGTCAGCACATTGACATTGACCGTGGTCTTATCTGACAAATCAACCAATGCACGCAGGCTTAAGGTACCTGAAGAAAGCTCTCCTTCTACTTCATTAAAGAAATATCCGTTAGCTGTAAGTTCTGCATAAGGAGCTTCAAACAATTTGGAACCAAAAGAGAAATTTCCCATATCGTCTTGAATGGTAGAGGAATAGAAATCACCTCTTACCTGAAGCTTGGAATCCATGGGCTGAATGGTAATGGTTGACCCACTCACAAAAGGTCCTTTTTCTACCTTCCCCGAAACATTATATGTGTGAGGTTCAAACGATTCTCCCTCTTCCGAGTCTTTCCCACACGAAGAAAATAAAACGGAGAAAGCTATCAGCCCTCCGATGTATAGCCTTAATTTCATAATAAAAAGTTTTTTGGTATCTTATTTCTAAATTCTGCTGGACAACCAGGCTCTCCCACCTGGTTATCTGGTACAAAGATAATCACGTTTGTTAATATATACCAACATTTTCAAACACATTTTACTAAAGTAGATATTCTCTATCTATCTTTTCCAAAGGCCGTCACATAAAACAAGAAACATACTACAACTTTTTATGTTTTCCACACGCAAACCATAGGTTTTCCAGGGCGAAACCCTACGTTTTCCGGACGGGAAACATACAGTTCCGCACCGGAAAACATAGAAAGCTTCCAGGCATTTTCAGCATACCGCAGGAAGATTTCCGGATACACGTGCCACGGTTCTCCCCTCACTAATCGGCGGTTTCCTGCGGTTTTTCCGCGAAAATTCCGTAAGTTTGTGTAACGAAAACCCTAAAAACGACATCACACATGGAACAGCATCCCCAGCTTTTAGTCTACAAGGCTTCTGCCGGCTCCGGCAAGACCTTTACACTGGCGGTACATTATATAAGACAACTGATTGAAGACCCGTATGCCTACCGCAGGATTCTGGCGGTGACATTCACCAACAAGGCGACGGCGGAAATGAAGGAGCGTATCCTGGAACAGCTATACGGCATCGCTACGGCCGACGAAGGTTCGGAGGGCTACCTGAAGGAGATTCAGAAGACATCAACCAAATCGGTTGAGGAAATCCGGGAATCGGCACGCGAAGCATTACGGCACATCATTCATGACTACAGCCGTTTCCGCATCGAGACCATCGACTCGTTTTTCCAGTCGGTGATGCGCAACCTGGCGCGTGAACTGGAGTTAGGGGCCAACTTGTCTATCGAACTGAACAATACGGAGGTGCTGAGCGATGCGGTGGATGCCATGATTGAGAAGCTGGACCGGCGCTCACCGGTGCTCTACTGGCTGCTGGAGTACATCGAGGAACGTATCGTGAACGACCGCCGCTGGGATGTGTCGAAAGACATCAAGGGATTCGGACAGAACATTTTCGACGAGAGCTACATCGAGAAGGGAGAAGGACTGCGCCGGAAACTGGCCGACCCGAACTTTATTCCTTCCTACCGGGATGAGCTGAAAAGTATCCGCGAAGAGGTGCTGGAATTCATGAAGGGATTCAGCGAACAGTTTACGGGCTTGCTCGAAATGCACGGACTGACTCCGGCAGACCTGAAGAACGGCTCACGGGGCATCGGCAGTTATTTCAACAAACTGGCCAACGGGAAACTGAGCGATGACATCCGCAATGCCACCGTGGAGAAGTGCCTGGAAAGCGAGGAAAACTGGACGACCAAAACGTCGGTCCACCGCGATGAAATCCGTTCGCTGGCGGCTTCGGAACTGATACCCTTGTTAGCGGAAGCGGAAAACCGTCGTCCGCAGAACAACTTGCTGCTCAACTCGTGCGACCTTTCGCTGCGTTACCTGAATAACCTGCGTTTGCTGGCGCACATTGACGAGGAGGTACGCTTGCAGAACCAGGCGCACAACCGTTTTCTGCTGTCGGATACCAATGCCTTGCTCCATAGCTTAATCAGGGAGGGAGATGCCTCGTTTGTCTACGAGAAAATCGGTACCACCATCGATACGGTGATGATTGACGAGTTTCAGGATACCTCACGCATGCAGTGGGAGAACTTTCATCTGCTGTTGCAGGAAAGTCTGGCACAGAAGGAAGGCAGCCTCATCGTGGGCGACATCAAGCAGAGCATCTACCGCTGGCGAAGCGGCGACTGGAAAATTCTGGCGGGACTGGGCAATGACCGGAGTTTCCGCATCAAGGAATGTACGCTCGACACGAACTGGCGAAGTGAGGCACGCATCATCCGCTTCAACAACGAGTTTTTCACGGCGGCCTGCCAGACACTGAACCGGCGCTATCAGGAGGAACAGGGCATGCCTTGTGCCCAACTGGAACAGGCGTACAGCGACGTGCGGCAGCGTTGTGCCAAGAAGGAGGAGAAGGGCTTCGTAAAGGTGACCTTCCTGCAGGATTCCAAGGAGAGGCCTTACACGGAAGCAACCTTGGAACAGCTTGCCGAGGAAGTGGAACGCCTCACCGCAGAGGGTATCCGCCTCAACGAGATGGCCATTCTGGTGCGAAAGAACCGGAGTATCCCCGACATTGCCGCTTACTTCGACGAACATACCCCCTACCGCATCGTATCCGACGAGGCGTTCCGGCTGAGTGCATCGCTGGCAGTGAGCATGCTCATCGACGGACTGCGGTATCTTTCTTCACCCGACGACCGCATCGCACTGGCGCGACTGGCGGTAGCTTATCAGCAAGGAGTATTGCGCAAGGACATCAGCCTCAACACGGTGCTGCTCGACGACCCGGCTCGTTACCTGCCGGCAGCCTTCCAGTTGCAGGCTAACGAACTCCGTTTCATGCCACTGTACGAACTGTTAGAGAAGTTGTTCGTGCTGTTCGACATGCAGCTTATCGAGAAGCAGGATGCATATCTCTGTGCCTTCTATGATGCAGTGACGGAATACCTGCAGAACAACTCGTCGGAGCTAACAGCTTTCATCCGTTTCTGGGATGAGAAACTGAACGCGAAGACCATCCCGTCGGGCGAGATTGACGGCATCCGCATCTTGTCTATCCATAAGTCGAAGGGACTGGAGTATCACACGGTGCTGCTGCCGTTCTGCGACTGGAAGATGGAGAACGAAACGAACAACCATCTGATATGGTGCAGCGTGGCAGGCACGGGAAAGGAAACCGACATTCCGCCGTTCAACCGCCTGGACATCGTACCGGTGAACTATTCCGGTGCCATGGCGGAATCGGTGTATCACGACGATTACCTGGAAGAGAAATTACAGCTCTGGGTGGACAACCTGAATCTGCTTTACGTGGCGTTTACACGCGCCTGCAAGAACCTGATTATTTTCGCCAAAGCGGGACAGAAGGGAACGGTTTCAGAACTGTTGTACAACAGTCTGCCGCTCATGCAGGAAGTGGAACTGCCGCTGGCACAGGAGAATCCGGAAGACGATGCAGTGGGCGAATACGGGGAACTCTGCACGGCGCACGATGAGAAGAAGGCGGGCAAATCCAACCGGCTTTCGTCGCCCCGCGAGGGAGTGCCCGTGAAGATGGAAAGCATCGAAACGCACATCGAATTCAAGCAGTCAAACCGTTCGGCCGACTTCATTCAGGGTGATGACACGGAGGACACTCGCGGACAGTACATTCGTCAGGGACAGTTGCTGCACCAGGTGTTTGCCCACATCGAAAAGGCGGACGACCTTCCTTCGGCACTGGAACGGCTGAGCTTCGAAGGGGTGTTCGAATCGGATGAGCAGAAGCAGCAAATTCAGGGACTGGCGCACTGGGCCTTGCAGCATCCTTCCGTGAAGGACTGGTTCAGCGGCACGTGGGAGCTTTACAACGAGTGTGCCATTGTCTACACCGACGAGCAGGGACAGATGCAGACACGCCGCCCCGACCGCGTGATGCGGAAAGACGGACAGGTGGTCGTGGTGGACTTCAAGTTCGGAAAGAAGAACGAGGCTTACCGCGCACAGGTGCAGGAGTACATGGATTTGCTCACGCAGATGGGCTACACCCACATCCGGGGATTCCTCTGGTATGTGTTTGCCAATGAGCTGGAAGAAGTGACGCTTCCGGCCTGAGTTTATTTTTTCACAACGATATTTCGACAATGCAATATATGGAAACTTTTTTGAAGCAGGTGGCCGCCGATTTGTACCGGAAGATGAACGGAGACTTCACGAAGGTGGCTGTGGTTTTCCCGAACAAGCGTGCCAGCCTCTTTTTCAATGAATACTTGGCACAGGAATCCGACCGCCCGGTATGGTCGCCGGCCTACGTGAGCATCAGTGAACTGTTCCGCCAGTCGTCGCAATGGGTGACGGGCGATTCCATCAAATTAGTGTGCGACCTCTACAAGGTGTTCCGTGAAATAACGGGCAGCAAGGAGAGCCTGGACGAATTCTACTTCTGGGGCGAGATGCTCATCAGCGACTTTGACGATGCTGACAAGAACATGGCCGACACCAAGTCGCTGTTCAGCAACCTGAAGGACCTGAACAAACTGACGGGCGAATATGACTTCCTGGAGGAAGGACAGAAGGAAGCGTTGAGCCAGTTCTTCCGTAATTTCTCCATCGAGCAGGTGACGGAACTGAAGCGACGTTTCATCTCATTGTGGGACGTGCTGGGCGACATCTATACGCAATACAAGGAATTGCTCCGCGAGCAGGGCATCGCCTATGAAGGAATGCTCTACCGCGAGGTGACGGAGACCATGGACGTGCAGCAGTTTCCCTACGACAAATATGTGTTCGTGGGATTCAACGTGCTGAATAAGGTGGAACAAACCCTGTTCAGCAAATTGCACGAGGCAGGAAAGGCCCTGTTCTACTGGGACTACGATACCTTCTACCTGAACAAGCATCCGCACGAGGCAGGCGAGTTTATCCGCCGCAACCTGAAGAATTTCCCCTCGGAATTGCCGCCTTCCCTGTTCGACCACCTGAACCATCCGAAAGAAATAACCTTCATCGAATCGCCTACGGGAAACGGACAAGCACGCTACCTGCCGCAATGGATTCGGGAAAACCTGACGGAGAACGAAAAGGAAACGGCCGTGGTGCTCTGCAACGAGGCCATGCTGCAACCTGTGCTTCACTCACTGCCGGATAACGTGCGCCACATTAACATCACCATGGGTTTCCCGCTCTCGCAGACACCGGCCTACAGCTTCGTAAAGACGTTGCTGGAACTGCACATTGCGGGCTACAATTCCCGCAGCGGACGCTACCAATTTGCCGAAGTCATCAGCGTGCTGAAGCATCCGTACACGCAACTGCTTTCCGAAGAAGCCGCTCCGCTGGAAAAGGAACTGACGGAAAAGAACCGCTTCTATCCCCTGCCCTCGGAACTGGAACGGGACGAAGCCTTGTCGCTGCTGTTCAAACCGTGCAGCCACAACCTGGAGCTGTGCAAACGGCTGGCCGACATCTTGAAGCAGGTGGCACAGCTGTATCGCAAGCAGGCAGCCTCCACCAGCGATGCCCTCGACCAGCTCTATCGCGAAGCCTTGTTCAAAAGCTTCACCATGGTCAACCGCTTCCATGCCCTGCTTGAAAGCAAGGACCTGGAGGTACAACCTGCCACCTTCCACCGCCTTCTGGTACGCGTCATGTCGACAGCCAGCATTCCTTTCCACGGAGAGCCGGCCATCGGTATGCAGGTGATGGGGGTACTGGAAACACGTAACCTGGATTTCCGTCATGTTATTCTGCTGTCGGTCAACGAAGGCCAGTTACCCAAGGCGGGTGGTGATGCTTCGTTCATCCCCTATAGCCTGCGCAAGGCGTTCGGCATGACGACCATCGACCACAAGATTGCAGTCTATGCCTACTATTTCTACCGTCTGCTGCAACGGGCAGAGAAGGCTACGTTACTCTACAACACGGTGAGCGACGGCATGAACCGGGGAGAGATGTCGCGCTTCATGCTCCAGCTGCTGATTGAGTGGGGCTATCCCGTACAGCGGAAACAACTGGAGGCAGAGCAGTCGCCCATTGCTTCCTCACCCATCTGTATCCCCAAGTCGCCCGACATCATGAAACGGATGCAGAGCGTGTTCGACGTGCGGGTGAATCCGAAAGCCCTTCTTTCCCCGTCAGCCCTGAACTGCTACCTGGACTGTCCGCTGAAGTTCTACTATAAGTACGTAGCAGGACTGGCAGCTCCCGAAGAAGTAAGCGCCGAAATCGACTCGGCTAAATTCGGAAGCATCTTCCACTACGCTGCCGAACACATCTACAAAGAACTCACGGCACACGGAAAAGTCATCAACAAAGACACCCTGGAAGCTCTGCTCCAGGAAGAAGTGAAACTACAGAATTACGTGGACAACGGATTCAAGGAACTGTTCTTCCATCTCCCTACTGACGAGCGTCCGGAATACAACGGGGTACAACTCATCAATTCCGCCGTAATTCTGCGCTATATCCAGCAGCTGCTTCGCAACGACCTGCGCCACGCTCCCTTTACCTTCGTAGGCTCCGAACAACGGGTCATGGAGGACGTAGAGATACAGACACCCAAGGGAGCCATCCGCTCGCGCATGGGGGGAATCATCGACCGTATGGACAGCAAGGACAACGTACTCCGCATTGTGGACTACAAGACGGGAGGCAAGGCCGACACCCCGCCCAGCGTAGAATCGTTGTTCACGCCCGGCCCCAAACGTTCCAATTACGTATTCCAGACTTTCCTGTATGCCGCCATCGTATGCCGGAAACTGCGTGAACGGAATGATGACCGGAAAGTAGCTCCTGCCCTGCTCTACATTCACCGGGCTGCGGCAGAAGATTACTCGCCCGTCGTCCAGCTCAAGGAATCGTATAACAAAACCACTCCTGTGGAAGACTTTTCATTGCTGGAAGAAGAGTTCAGAACCCGCCTACAGGCACTTCTGGAGGAAATTTTCAATCCCGACCTGAGTTTCAGTCAGACGGAAGAAGAAGACCGGTGCACTTATTGTGACTTCAAGGAAATATGTAAACGATAGAAACAGAATCAAAACAAGTGTTAAAATTACATTTTTCTCTGAACAATCCAAGTGAACCGGATGTTATAAAGATGTTTTTCATAGTAATAGATAAGAACAGTATTGGTATTTGTGAAAATATCAGCTGTAAGGGCAAAAGCGTTTGTTCTTTAAAAAATAAGAGAGGCTGCATTTCCCCGGCAGCCTCTCTTAATTTTTTTATCTCTACACAAATGTTTTTTATTCCTGATAATCATAGTACCACCAGTAGGTATCGCCAAACTCGCGACGCATACGGTTGCGTTCTTCCAGCGGAGAACCCTCTTTCTGCTGCAAGGTCTGGTAAGCCTTGAAACGATCTAAAGTCAGACTGTCTGCACGCAAAGATACAGTATCATTCCGCTGAACATGATACAGCGTCAGAGCTTCCCGGTAATAACGCGGCAAGGTATCTTCCGGCAAATAGAAATCGGGAACGGCCTGTGCAAAGCTGTCCAGTTTCTTTTCAAGCAGCAAGGCAGAAAGGTAATAGTCCAGCGAGGTATATTTTCCGGTTCCCTTGTAGCAGATGTTCCGCAAGAATACCATACGGTCTTCTCCCTCATAAGGACGTGCTCCCAGCAGGTAATAAATGGAATCGTTCGTATAACGGAGCGTGTGCAGAGAATCCGTTTCAAAGAACAACCCGTCGGAACGGTAATACTGCGGATAAGCAAACAGCTTGTCGCCCATCTTTCCCAAGTGCGACAAGGCCACGGCACGATAAGCTGTCAGCGTACGGCTGGCCTCCAATGATTTTTCTCCTACGCGTAACACCTTGTCATACTCCCCGGCTCGCAGGTAATGTTCCGCCTCCAGCTCATGATGAAACTGCCGGTTGGTACTACCCACACACACTGTCAGCAGGCACAACCCCAGCAAGATAGCCAGGTTACTGTTGACCAGTCCCCAGAGACTTCCTTCGTGATTCAGCTGTACCCGAAAAACTCCACGCAGCCAGTAACCGATTCCCACAAACAGCAACACCAATAAAGGCAACAGCCAGGTCCACGGAGTATGGTAGTCGGAGATATACACTCCACGCCCTACATCCGTCAGGGCACAAAGCACCAGAAAGGACGGCACATACGCCAGGGCACGTACCCTTCCCTTCAGCCCCAGCAGACTGTTTACCCCCCAGCGCAGCAACAGCAGAATCAGCGTAATGACCAGCGCGCTGGCTATCGGAGCAAAGGTTGTCTTTCCATGTGCCAGCGAGAAATGAAGGGCTTCCAGCACATCGCGCTGGAACACATAAAGATATACAAAACTAAACAGAGAAAAAAGAAGACCGCATACAGCAATCATGATGCGTGCAGTCTTCTTATAAAATGCATTTGTGTAATCACTCATACAATATCAATTCAATCTTTCACTCGTTTTAATACAACTGCAGAACGGGCCGGCACATACAGTTTCAGCCATTCTTTCTTGTCTTTTGCATAAAGCGGGTCGGCACAGGTGAAGTGGCGGAGACTGTCGTCTGAGAAGCCGAATCCACCAAACTGCTTGTTGTCTGTGTTCAGAACCACATCGTAGGCACCTCTCGGTACGAGGAAGCCATAATCGGTAAACGAACGGGTCGGGTTGAAGTTGAACACAAATACCAAATCCTTGCGGCGGTATGCCAGAATCTGGTCACCGTCGTTATGCCATACCTCGATGACATCCGATTTCTGGATGTTCTTCACGCTGCGAATCAGCTTGACCATCGCCTCATCGAAGTCGCCCAGGTAATGATAGCACAAGTCCGGATTATCAACCAGGTTCCACTGACGGCGTGCATACTTGTATGACCATCCGTTGCCTTCGCGCGGGAAGTCAATCCATTCCGGATGACCGAACTCATTACCCATGAAGTTCAGGTAACCTCCGTTGATGGTAGAAGCCGTAAGCAGACGGATCATCTTGTGCAGGGCAACACCTCGTTCCACCACTCCATTCTCGTCGCCGATCTTGAAGTGCCAGTACATGTCGGCATCAATCAGGCGGAAGATGATGGTCTTGTCGCCCACCAGTGCCTGGTCGTGGCTTTCGCAGTAAGAGATGGTCTTTTCATCCTTGCGGCGGTTGGTCACCTCCCAGAACAGGCTGGACGGTTTCCAGTCTTCATCGCGACGTTCCTTGATAATCTTAATCCAGTAATCAGGAATGTTCATGGCCATACGGTAGTCGAAACCGTAACCTCCGTCTTCGAACGGAGCAGCCAGTCCCGGCATACCCGATACTTCCTCAGCAATGGTAATGGCCTTCGGATTCACTTCATGAATCAACCGGTTGGCCAGCGTCAGGTAGCAAATGGCATTGTCATCCTGATGACCGTTGAAGTAGTCACCATAGTTGCAGAAGGCCTCACCCAGTCCGTGGCTGTAATAAAGCATAGAAGTCACCCCATCGAAACGGAAACCGTCGAAATGGAACTCTTCCAGCCAGTATTTACAGTTGGACAACAGGAAGTGAATCACCTCGTTCTTGCCATAGTCAAAGCAGAGCGAATCCCATGCCGGATGCTCACGACGTCCGCCCTGATAGAAATACTGACAAGGATCACCGGCAAAGTTGCCCAGTCCTTCTACCTCGTTCTTCACGGCGTGTGAGTGTACAATATCCATAATCACGGCAATGTTCATCTGGTGTGCCGTATCGATAAGCTGTTTCAGTTCTTCCGGTGTACCGAAGCGTGAAGAAGGAGCAAAGAAGCTGGACACATGATAGCCGAAACTTCCGTAATAAGGATGTTCTTGAATGGCCATAATCTGAATACAGTTGTATCCGTCCTTCGCAATTCGCGGCAGTACATTCTCACGGAATTCATTGTACGTACCAACCTTTTCCGCATCCTGTCCCATACCGATATGGCATTCGTAAATCATCAGCGGAGCCACATTAGGCGTAAAGGTCTTTTTCTTGAACTTATACGGTTTCTCCGGATTCCATACCTGTGCACTGAAAATCTTGGTCTGTTCATCCTGCACAACGCGGGTAGCCCATGCCGGAATACGTTCACCGCATCCGCCTTCCCAGTACACTTTCAGCTTGTACAAGTCGCCGTGCTTCATGGCCTTTTCCGGCAGATTGATTTCCCAGTTACCCGTCTTGCGCACACGTTTCATGCGGAAAGCCGGTTTCTCCTGCCAGTCGTTGAAATCGCCCACCAGGTAGATTTCCGTCGCATTCGGCGCCCATTCACGGAAGGTCCATCCCTTGTCTGTGCGGTGCAGACCAAAATACATGTGTCCGGTAGCAAAATCCGACAACGTCTTCTTTCCTACCAGTTCCTTTTCTTTTTCTACCACATGCTGATGACGGCCGTTGATAGCATCGGCGTATGGTTCCAGCCACGGATCATTCTTTATGATATTCAATACCTTGTCCATAGTATTAGTAATTAGAAATTATTTGACACGTACTTTTACAATCACTTTTCTCACTCCGTCGGGAGTTACGCCCGGTGCATGTGCATCTTCCGGGAAGAAAATAGCAAACATACCCGACTTTACGGTCAGGTAGTCAGTAGCCAGTCCTTCATAGAAGGTAATATCTTTTTCTGCATTGTAAGCAGCTTCGGGCAAATCCGTACGCGGCATATAGCCCATTACTTCCACCCCCGACAATGGAATCTGGATGTCGATGAAATCATTGTGTGTTTCCAGACGCGCTTCTTCCTTTGTCTTCGGACGTGCATCTGCAAAATTCACCATCAGTTCACCTTCCTTCAGCACTACCTTCCCCACTTCGTGTGCCTGCAAGTCAGTTGCCTTCAAAAAAGCTACAGCCTCTGCAAACAAAGGATTCAGTGACACATATTTTTCCAGATTTTCCAATTTGTCAATAACCATATTCTTTCAATTTTAAATCGTTAATATTTTATTCAAACTCATCTATCGTTTCATTTGTAAAATCGGCAAAGCGTTTCAGCTGGCGAAACACGTCGATAATCCGTTCCATAAAGTCCGGACGGGAAAAAAACTCATCTTCCACCCGGCAGGCCACCGTAAAATCCTTGCAACGGATGTACTGCGGATAAGGAAAATCCTTCGGAAATCCCTTGGGCACCGTCTTCAGATGCGACTCGCCTACCACCGGGAAATACTCCTTGAAAGCCGGATCTTCCACAATGGCACGATACTCATCAATGCGGTCGCACACCGACTGACGCACCGCCCGCAACATATCGGCAGGCATGCACCAGCTTCCTCCGGCCAGCATACAGTTGCCCGGTTCCAGATGAAGATAATAACCACAGTGATTGGATTTCTTTCCCCTTGCATTGATATACCCTCCGATGTGGGTCTTATAAGGAGACTTGTCGGAAGAAAAACGGACATCCCGGTAGATGCGATACGTGCAGTCACGCGGAAGGACGTGCGCCACACTTTCATCCCATGGCGAAAGGCGGGCAATCACCCCTGCCAGCAACTCCTCGAAGTCTGCCTGCACACTCAAATATTCCGCTTTATGTTCCTGAAACCACTCCCGGTTGTTGTTTGCCGCCAGTACTTTCAGGAAATCCAATATGCCCGGTATATCCATATTCTTTACTTTTGAGTCACACAAACTTACGAAATTAATTCTTATCTGTCGAATAAAACGATATTTTTTTACATTATCCCAGCAGATTCAACAGAAAATCGTGTACCTTTCCGTTGGAAGCCACCACTTCGCGGCCAGAATAGCATGAATCACCACCGGAAAAGTCAGTCACCCTTCCTCCGGCATTCTGTACCAGCAGGATACCTGCCGCCACATCCCACGGACAAGTGAAGGCTTCGGCACGCGCTTCAAAACGGCCGTCGGCCACGTAACACATCTCGGCAGCCGCCGCACCGACCACCCGAATGCCTGCCACATGCCCGTAGCAGCCTTCTATCAGACGGTTGAACACCGGCTTGTAAGCCTCCGTTTCGTACGGAAGACCAAAAGCCATAAAAGCCTCATCGGGTACAGCTACCTGCGACACCCGAATCTGGCGGTCGTTACAATAAGCAGGTGCCCCCTTGTAAGTCCAGAAACACTCGTCGCGGCACACTTCATAAACCACCCCCAGCAAGATTTCCTCACGGTTACGCAAGGCAATGCTCACACAATAAGGTGCATGGTTATGAATGAAGTTGGTCGTACCGTCCAGCGGGTCAACCAGCCAGCAATACTCCTCATCGGTGTGAGTTCCGCTCCCCTCTTCTGCAATAAAACCTGCCTCGGGAAGCAACTCCCGCAGACAGGCTACTATTCTTCGTTCCGATTCCTTGTCGACATACGACACATAATCGTGTGCGTGCTTCTTCTCAATCCGCTCACGGCTGAACTTCTTCCGTTCCTCACGGATAAAAGCCCCCGTGGCTACAGCCAGTTCACGCACCTTCAAAGTCAGTTCGGATAATTCCATCATTATTTTTTCTCCTCCAATAAACGTCCGTATCTGAAAGTCCCTTTCCGGACAATATTTCCGTTGGCATCCATCTCTACGAATGGACCGTCTTTCTTTCCCTGCTTGAAGAAGCCCTCAAAGCGAGTGCCGTCCTTTTCAATCAGCACACCCTTTCCTTCTTCCTTTCCACGTACAAAGGAACCGGTATAGACAGAACCGTCGGCCATGTGAAGCACACCTTCTCCCTCGGCCATGTTGTTCTTCCACTGACCTTCGTATTCATCACCGTTGGCCCACTTGTATTTTCCGGTACCCGAGCGCTGGTTCTTCGACCATTGCCCGTCGTACACCGCTCCGTTGGCCCAGGTGAACGTGCCTTGTCCCTCCTGCTGTCCGTTCAGGAAATGACCTACGTATTTGTCACCGTTCGGATACGTATAGATACCCCTTCCCGTACGTTCGCCGTTGGCATAATCGCCCTCATAGCGTTCGCCGTTCTGGAAATAATAGATACCCTTTCCATCCTGCACATCATCCTTCCAGTCGCCCACGTACTTATCGCCGTTGGTATAGTAGAAAGTACCCTTTCCGTGGCGCATACCGTCCTTCCAGTCACCTTCATACTTCGACTTGTCGTCCCACACCATGGTGCCCTTCCCGTTCTTCAGGTCGTTCTTCCATTCGCCGGTGTAGACCGCTCCGCCTTTCCAGGTATAAGTACCCTGTCCGTTGCGCTTGTCATGATGCCAGGTTCCAGTATATAAGTCCCCGTTATAATAGGTCATCGTACCCTCACCCTCCTGGTAGTCAGTGTACCACATCCCGTCGTAACGGTTGTTGTTCATGAAATAATACGTTCCCTTGCCGTGCTGCTGGTCTTCGTACCACTCTCCCACGTACTTTTCTCCGTCGCTGAAAGTGTAAGTACCTTCGCCCTGGCGTTTACCCTTCACGTATTCACCTTCGTACACGTCGCCATTGCGGAACACCGTCTTTCCCTTTCCGTTCGGGCGGCGTCCTTTCAGTTCGCCGGTATATTCCGAACCATCCTTAAACTGGTAGTATCCCAATGACAACTGGGCCGAAGCCGATACCGAGCTGAATGCCAGCAGGGCAAATAAAAATAATGTATGTTTGTTCTTTCTCACGTTCTTAGTCTCTTTTTTAATTCCGCTCAAAAATAGTCTTTTTACTTTTGCACGAGCCGGAAGGTTTATACTTTTTTACCTGCCACTACCTCTATTAAGTTTTCTTTGCAGAAATAGCGCTGAGCCAGCGAAAGCAGTTCGTCGGACGTCACCTCACGGATGGCAGCCAGCGACGCATCAAAGAAGTCGGGCTTCAATCCGGCCGTTTCGATGAATATCCAGGCATCCGAGAGCGAGAATGCCCCCTCGTACGAACGGCACATATCGCCCAGCATGTAGTTGCGCACCATCTCCAGTTCTTCTGCCGGCACCTTGTCCTGACGCAGACGGTCCATTTCATGATACACTTCCGTGATGACAGACTCCATGTATTCATTGGCCGCCTCCGTACTCACCACCAGCAGACTCGTGCCCGGATAAGACACCAGTCCAGCCCCGATGCCGTAGGTATATCCCTTATCCTCACGGATGTTCGACATCAGACGACTGCCGAAATACCCTCCGAACAGCGTAACCAGCACACGCAGTTTCAGGTAATCAGGATGCTTGCGGTCGAGCGAGAAACCACCCATGCGGAGCGAACTCTGCAAGGCATCCTCCTTCTCCACGTAAACCCGTTTGCGGGCATCCTTCACAATGTCCCACGTGCGTTCCACCTTCTCTGCCGTACAATTTCCCCAGGGCGCCTCTCCCCAGTGACGTTCGATGCAGCGCACCACCTCGGGGGTCACCTTACCCGACACGTACATGGAGCAGTTGCCCGAATGATAATGGCGGTGATAGAAATCCTTCAGCGCCTCCACCTGAATGCGTTCATAATCCTCCAGTTCGGCATAGCGTCCCAACGGATGCGAAGTACCGAAAAGCGAACGGTTCAGCTGCTTGCGGGCCAGTACGTCCACCCGCTGGTTGTTCACCAGAAACTGCTGGCGGTTGATATCGCAGATAATGCGGAACTGCTCTTCCGGAAACACAGACTCCTTCACCAGTCCGGCCACAATCTCCATGGTGCGGTCAAGGTATTTCGTCAGTGTATACAACGTCACAAACCCACAATTCACAGAAGAAGAAAGGTCGAGCCACGCCCCATAATAATCCAGGCGTTCGGCAATCTCGCCCGATGTCATGCGCACCGTTCCCTCACGCAGCATGCGGTTGGTAAACACGGCCTGAAGCGGCTGCGACTGGTCGAGCTGTCCGCTCCGCACTAATAAGTCGAAACGAATCACGTCCTCGTTTCCGGCCGAAAGCACATACAGCGGCATGCCGTTCTTCATACGGTGCAACTCCGGCTGCAAGATGGAAAAATGCTCCAGCTGACGGATGGCAGGCGCCACACTACGGTCGAGCTGCGTCATAGTGCCTCCTGCTGATTACGCAGAAACTCTTCGGCCCGTGCCAGATCCTGCGGTGTGTCAATACCAATGGTCTCCACTTCGCTGATGCCCACCTTGATGGAATAGCCGTTCTCCAGCCAGCGCAACTGCTCCAGCGATTCGGCCAGTTCGAGCGACGACTGCGGAAGGGATGTAATCTCCTTCAACACCGGAGCACGGTAGGCATAAAGTCCGATATGTTTGTAATACGTATGTCCGGCCAGCCACTCCTTCTTGTCGCGGTTACGCTGGTAAGGAATGATGGAACGGCTGAAATAGAGTGCCTTCATCTCCTTGTTCACCACCACCTTGGGCGAGTTCACGTTTTCCAGCGCATCAAATCCGTCGGCAGGCGTAAACGGTTTCACAAGTGTGGCAATCTGTGTAGACGCATCGTCAAAGCAGGCCTTCACAGCTTCCAGCTGCGAACGCTGAATGAACGGTTCGTCACCCTGAATGTTCACCACCACGTCATAGCCGCTGCCCACCTTGCAGTAAGCCTCGTAACAACGGTCGGTCCCGCTCTTATGGTCGACCGAAGTCATCACCACCTTTCCGCCGAAGGCCTTTACAGCCGCTTCGATGCGTTCGTCGTCGGTAGCCACGTAAGCTTCGTCCAGCACACCGGCCACTTGTTCATAAACTCTTTGTATCACGGGTTTGCCTCCCAGTAGTGCCAAAGGTTTGGCAGGGAAGCGTGTAGATGCATATCTTGCAGGAATAATTCCAATAAATTTCATGGTTATTGTATTTGGGTTATGCTTCGCAAATGTACGAATAAAAAGTGACAAACAGAAGATACATATTGAAATATCTCCACTTGCAGAGATAAGGTTCGTTGATTGCGATTGACTTCCCCGTCTGAGTATATTCGATATTGGCAAGGCTATTTACCCCTATTCGCTTCCTCTCTGTTTTAGTTCGTCTACCAATTCCTGATAGAGGGCTACAGGCCCATAATGCCACAGCTTAGTGCTTTCGTCAGCCAGTCTTTTGTAAGTATCCGAATGATAGAAGCAACGCAAAGCCTCTATCAGTGTAACGTGATGTTCATGGGCATAGATTTGCGCCACGCGGCTGACTTTGCCGGGCAGCAGCAGGTACAGGTTTTCGTTGGTTATGTCCAGATTCATAGGTTGACCTCTTTAGAATTAATCTTTTCGTCTATCTCCTCCATCAGCCATTGATGGCCTTGTGTATGCAGTACCTCGAAATTCTCCTCCAAGTAGGACAACACTTCGTATCGGTCGAACAAAGAGACCACCTCATCCCCACTCAACTGATACTTCTTTCCATACTGCTCGATGCAGAAAGAAAGGAAATAGGCGATATCGAGTTCTTTATCTTTCATGCTTTATGTTTTAGACGTATTAAAGATACGATTTTTCTCTAAATGGGATAAAAGGAATGGAGTTTTTTACTATTCAGTACAAAGCCAATAATTGCCCAACTTTTAAGACCAAAGTGATGTTTCCCGCTGTCCTCCTGTTACAGCCTGAGATTAGAGACTTCGTTTGCCAAACCAACCGGCACAAAGCAACTCGCATGCTTTTTCATCTATCGTATCATCCTACCATATTAAGCAGTAAACTCAACTCAAGAACTGTGGTGTTTCTCAGGAACAGTGTCGCTCCGGATGTCAATTGCAGTTTTACCCACTTAATCGGAGATTCACCTTCAGGCTGTTTCACTTCCAACTTCACGGTTAGACTGTTACAAGATTTGCCGGTAATCTGGACTTTGGCAACCTTGGGTTGCTCAACCTAGACTATCTTACCCAACTTCTCACTCCACAGTTGGTGACGCTGCCAGTTCATGAACTTGTCGTAATTTACTCCATAATCCGTACAGAACTCCCGAAAATCCTTAGTCTCACTACATAACTGGCAGAGGTCATATACCTCCTGGTAGTTTACTTTTTCTTTTGCCATAATCATTGTTCTTAAAGGTTACGGCGCAAAGATAGGTTTAGAGAACATGCGTGTCAAGGCGGAAAATAGAATGCTTACGGAATACTTACTCAATAGACAATTAGCCAAATGTAATGCGGCTTATGAGAACTAAAATAAATCACCCGCTACTTCAGAAGCCTATGTAAAGCAATAAAGAGTGGGTGATTTTGTTTTATATCATTTTTTGCAATATCAACTCAATGCCATCAGATACTCAAAACTGCTGGTTTTGTCTACAATGTCATGACTCAAAAGATGATACCTCCAAGACTTTCCACCATACTTTGCGGTATACTCTGTCGCATTCTTGCAATACTCTTCAGCCGCTTTCCTCTTGGCCAGAACATCTTCAGCATTCATATCTTTGCGTGCCTTAGTCTCTACCATATAGATAGCCTCACTTGTTTCCACTATGAAATCAGGTTCATAGCGTTGAGAGCCATTATTCCAAAAGATGGCAAACTGAGTCGGAGCTGGCCGCAACCATTTCAGTACCTTTATATCAGCCTCCAATACATTAGCAAAATCAAGCTCCGTCTTACTGTCGAATTTATATTCCCTATAATATGATTTCAGAAAACCCGTGTAGATAAATTTCTTTACATAAGTCTGCGTAACAGGGTCTCTGTAATCCATCTTCCCAAAACCTTTTATCTCAGTTAAGTGCTGGTCTATAATACCTGCAAAAGGTAATACTTTGGGCTTCAGATAACCTAATGAGGTCACGACAAAGTGACGTTTCATTTGGTCGTAAATCATTGCAGCAATAGCTTTCCTGAATTGATTGACTACCTTGGACAAGTCATTCTTATCATCCAGATGGCCTTCAATAGCTTCAACGGCCTGCCCAGCCAAGTGGTACAACAGTTCTGCATTCTCGTCATAATCTACTTCATCATAATCCATCAAGGATCCAACTATCTGATCTACAGGAGGGTCAAATTTTCGCCCATCCAACACTTGCAGAACTTCCATCGTTTTCTCCCCTGCCCCGATGCTGACCCTCAGAATTTCCTGCTTCAGTGCCGGCAGGTCAAATCCCATTCTTGTGTCCAGGTCGAACCATTTGTATTCAGCCTTGTGCGCCTCCTTCTGAATGGTCATACGAGGTATTTCTATAATATTGTCAACAAAATTTTTGACCACTATTTCCACCACCTTATCTACCTCCTCCAGCAGCGGCTGGGCATATTCTGTAGAAAACAAAGGATTCACTTCATTTGCACTCTTGAGAATTTCATTCCTTGTCAGCACCTTAATGGCCTCTATATTTTCAGGGCGAGTCAATTCTTGAGCATTTTTTACCGCTGTATTCATCTGTGGAATAACCTTCCACACCGCCCGCTTGGCATCCGAAATGACATGCGCATTCTTCTTTTCAATCTCTGTCTTGGCCTCCTGAACAGCCTTCTGTTCTTGGATGTCAATCAGGGTTTGGGCTTTCACGACTTCCCCTTGAACGGGTGTCAAGTCATCGTCGTCCAATTCCACATACGACATTTTGCTCAATACGGAACTGGGATCGCTCGCCTTGGCTATCACAGCTTCAAAATTTTCATGCGCAATGACAGTCAGCTTGTCAATGTCTGCATAGCCAGTTCGCTTGCCTCCATAAGGCAGGCGCAGCCCTCGGCCTATCTGCTGTTCCACGAGGATGGGCGCATCAGCTGCCCGAAGAGGAACAATAGTGTATAGATTAGTTACGTCCCAACCCTCTTTCAACATATTAACGTGAATTACAATTTCTATCTTGTTATCGGGCTTTTCCAAGGAAAGGAACTGTTTGTCTATTTCTTCATCCTTCTTTGTAGAGCTGTCTATCTGCAACACCTTACCTTTGTAACGTCCGTCGAACATCTCATCCTGTATCCGATGGAATGTTTCTGTGGCATGTTCGATATTTCGGCAGACAATCAGCACAAAAGGCTTCACCAAAGGCTGGTTGTTGTTCTTGGCATACATTTCCAAATGCAGCTTGGTATGTTCGTGCACGCTGATGGCATCCTCTATCTTCAACATGTCCAGTTCTTCGGGCGACAGGCCTTTCTTCTCGAAATCACGACGCTTGGCGATGGTCGGTATCTTGACATACTTTCCGTCCACCAACGCCTGAGCCAGGTTGTATTCATAGACAATGTTCTTGAACGGCTTGCCCTTTTCATCCGTAGGCGTGGCGGTCATCTCCAAACCCAATATCGGACGCAACTCGTTGATGGCTTTTTTTGAGGCATCAGCATGATAGCGGTGAGCCTCATCCATTAGGATAACAAGGTCGTCCAACGAGGACAGATAGTCGAAATAAGACTGTCCCAAGTACTCGGACAACCTCCTCATACGTGGCGTGCCTTTTTTGCTTCCCTCCTTGCTTTCAGTATTGAATTTCGAGATGTTGAAGATGTTTATCTGAATCTGATTTTCGGAAAACAGGCTTCGCGCCATGTCGTAATTCTCACCTGTGATGATATAAGGCTCATTGTGTACAAACTCCGAAATACCTCTAAATACATATTTTTCGTAAGAAGGGTCGCCAAAATCCTTCATAAGCTTCTCATACAGTGTCAGGTTGGGTGCCAAGATAAAGAAATGCTTGATACCCTTGGCCAGATAAAGATAGGCAATGCATGCTCCCATCAGGCGTGTTTTACCGATACCTGTCGCAATAGAGAAGGCAAACGAAGGAAAATCACGCTCAAAACTCTTGCAGACGGGACACACTTCTTTTACCTTACGCAACTGCTTTTCCAAGAAAGCGGCATACGCTTCTCCATCCGACGGGCGGTTCTTGAAATCCAACTGCTCCACCAGCCTGGCCATCACGTCCAACGCCTGTGCCAAGGGCTCGCGCAAGGAAAGGCGTTGCTTAATATTGTTACTATAGAAATTACTCATACCGTCAATGCTTGTTCCACACTATTTCATCTTTAAACTCCGTTTCCAAATGATTGTCGCGGATTACCCAATACTTGAAACCTAACATTTCTTGTTCGATAGACAATTCGGCTGCTACCAAAGCCCGATTGGCAGACGTAGGCTCCATCAGAAATGTATTGACTTTCTCCAAAAAACGGTTCATCTTCTGCTTGGCTTCATCAAAGAACCGTTGTTCTTTAATGACACGCATTTTTTGTTTGCCATTATAAAAGACGTGCAACATTCTTACTGTATTCTGATGGGGTGCATCATTAATCGCAGTAGTAAAAGAAGCCTTGTTCCTGCTGAAGTCTATCCGCTGCTCTATTTCGTCTTCTATATTCGTATCGAGCGGACACAGATTATCATCAAACGAGCTAGATTTCTTTCTATTACAATATCCGCAAGCCAGAAATAAGTTTGACCAGTCTTGTTGTAACTTAGAATAGTTTTCTTGACTTTTCAAATGCTCAATTTCAAAATCGGTACCCAACTTACGCTCACAAATATAACATTTCTCGTGTTGGTCCTCCAACAATTGTGCCTTTACGTCCTCTCCATCATATTGGGAGGTAGTCAACAAGGAGGACGGTACTTTCTCACTCTTTCTTTCCCTGATCATGACAACACTGTTTTAAGAACCGACGCATATCTGTTTTTGATTGTCATATAAGCCCCCACCAAGTTGGGCGAAACGGACTCCGGCACCTTGTCCAAATCCTCGACAAGCTGCCTGATGTCATATTTGTCTGAATCAGTCAGGTCGTTTTTCTGCAACAGCGATTCCAGCCGCTCCAGCTGCATCTGCATATAGCTGGACTCGGAGGATACTCCAAAATAACCTTCGGCCAAAGCCTCGTAAGAGTATTGGGTCAATTCATTGATGGTTTCCCGATGCTCCAAATCGAATGCCACGGCGTTGTCCAACGAGTTGAGTACAAACGGCGAGTGAGTTGTAATAATGAACTGGATATTGGGGAATACCTTCGTCAGGAAAGGCATAATCATCTTTTGCAGTTCCAGATGCAAATGCGTTTCCACTTCGTCTATCAATACGATTCCTTTTTTCTGATAGGCGCGCGTCAAGCTGTCTTTTGTCTGCATTTTCAGAATCAAATCGACTACAATATCCAAGATAGCGGCATAGCCATCAGACACTTCCGTAAACTTGAATTCCTTCCCTTCCGTCAGGATACGAAAACTATAATCCTTATAGTTGAACTTCAAGTGTAAATCTTTATCTTGGAAAATTTGGCAAAGAAGTCCCCCAAAATCAATAAACCATTGATTGATTTCTTCCGCATCTTCCATCTGATTTTCATTTCGCGCCAATGCTTCTTGAATCTTCAGGTCTGACAAGAAGTTCAAGAATTGGCTGGTTATCGTAGTTTTTACCTCAATATTCGTATAATATACAGGCTTAGTAGGACTCTTTGGTTCAATCATTTGAGGTTTTCGGGCTGCCTGATAAAATGCGACAATAATATCGCCATTTTTATAATCCTTTACGAACTCTCCAATGTTTGTAAAATCGATACGAATTTTATTCTCAAATACGCCGAATTGAGTCAAATGTGATTGAAAAAAGTTTTTTAGTCGTTCTTCTCTCGAATTAAGCAACATTATAAACGTTGAAGGATCCCTTTTTATTCCTTGAATCTGATTTGCTATCGCATTCAACAACACCGTTTTACCACTACCATTCTTACCCGTTATCATCAAGTGCGGTGTTTGTTCGTCGGCAATGGGTATATCGAAGTTCTTCAGATGGAACAATTCGTTGACATGTATATTTTTAATGAAGTAATTCATACGCTTATTCATTTAAAGTGGTTCATAATATTTTATTTATTCTTCTTCATCCATATCCTCCTCACATTCCACTTCGGGCACCTCGATGATATTCAGCGAATAATCATCCTTGCCGAACTCGCATCGGCCCAACAACATTTGAGGGATTTTCTTGATGGAAATATTGCTGAAAGCCTGCTTACATTCGCGCTGAAACGACGTGCAGCAGATAAGTAAAGATTCATCTTCCGCCATCGTCTCGTGAATGGCTGCCAACGATTCTACCGTCAGGAACTGGGTCGTCGTGTAGATATAATCGGTTTCAGAACCAAAGCCTTGTTTCCAATAGGTTTCCTGACTGGGCTGATAGGTGTAACCTTCCTGCTTAGCCATAGCCGCTGCCAACATATCGGCATTGTATTCTTTGTTGATAACCAGATTACCAAACTTATCCTTCTTCAGCAAGCTGGGAGCCAGTTCATAGAACTTGAAGCCACTCCCTCCCTTCCAATTCTGCGCCTTGCTGATACCACCTTGGTCGGTACCGTCTGTCACCATCTTCAAACGAGGTACGCAATGAGTGTAAGCATGGTTGCCAAGCTCAATGCCAATGTATCGACGTCCCATCTTTTGGGCCACGGCGGCTGTTGTACCTGAACCCAAGAAGCTATCGAGAACAATATCATTCTCGTTTGTAGACATTTCTATCACTCTTTTCAATAATTGTTCTGGCTTTTTTCCTCTAGGGAAATACACATTCCCCTCATGAGCAATATCAGCTTTAGGAATCTCTCCATGTGTCCACAAAGAAGTCATTTTTTGAGATTTTACAATTTTATTATCAACAACCTCTGCCGTATCTGCTAAGAATGATAAAAGTTCTTTATTGAAATAATATAAAGTAGTTTCTTTGTTTTCATATTTTCCTCTACTAGGTATATATTCAACAGAATACAAACTATTGTTCTCCATAATTGCGATAATATCATTTTGAAAAACATTCTCTTTCTGTACTCTATTACCCCTAAAAATATCAGATAAATGATCAATATATATATTATTGATTTTTGATTGGTTAGCTTCGTAATCCTTTAATGATATAGATTCTATTTTGTAATCACTATGCTTATATAATCTAACAGGAGAACCATTAGATTTTGAAATGAATTCATTTACGAGGGTTTTATTTCCATAAGAAACAATATAACGATTATAACGTTTCATTGTTTTAAGTTCCAACTGAGTATATGAATAATTATGAGTATCTGGTAAACTACATTTCTTATATAGTAAAATATGTTCTGTTGTATTAACCAAATATCCACCTTGCCCAAGTCCTGCAACAGCTGAACGTTCATATGTTATATGAGTTACAAAATTCCTCCTTCCAAAAATTTCATCTAAAATGATTTTACAATAATGTACTTCCTCTTCATCTAAATGAATCCATAACATTCCAAATCGTTCATCCAATAGTTTATATAAAGATTCTAATCTTTTATACATGAGATTGAGCCATATGGAATGTTCCTGAAAATCATCATAATATTCAAATGCTTGCCCCGTATTAAATGGTGGGTCGATATAAATACATTTTATTTGCCCTGCATATTCATTTTCAAGAGCCTTTAAAGCAAGTAAATTATCACCATGAATCAGCATATTACCATTCCAAGGCTTTCCGTTGGGCAAAGTCCCTGTTTCAGGCTCTCCGTATGAATATTCTTTGTTCTCTATCAATATTCGTGGTTCCAAAGGCTTCCTTTCATCGTATTTGCCTATCCACGTCAGTTCGAGTTTATTTAGTTTATTCTGTTGCATATATCATATGGTATTTCAATTCTTTAAAATGATTTTTATTTGCACTAAAAGCTTTTGATTTAGGCTTAAAATTAATATGCAATGTATCTTCAAATATGTATTCAAATAGCCATTGGGAATATTCTACAATATTTAAATTTTGCTTATATAATCTGCATATTGCATCATCAAAAGTGGGGACATAAGGTAATAATATTTTAGTAGTAAAAAGCAGTATGCCTGAAGAATCTACACCTTCTGAATGTCCAACGTGTTTAATTGTTTCACTAAAATAAAAACCACCTTGATGTTTGATATTGTTTGCCCATTGCTTAATTCCATACTCTTTATCATCTGCAAAAGCATTGAACTTATTAAATCGCTTATAGAATTTCGCAAACTCTAAGTTAGTATCTTTTAGTTTCTTTATATCTTCAGCAAATTCCGTATCTTTAGAAATCCATTTTCCGTCGATTCTTTCAATACAAGACAATTTACATTTCTTTTTTAATATCGTCTGATATTCTTCAGTACTTGTGTAATCAAAATCAGAAAAAAAATCAAATGCGAAATAGATTATTTGTAGCAAATAATCATAACAGGCATTATAGTCTAAAATTGCATATTTTAAATAATAGGCTTTTAAAGAATCTTTAGTGCATTGCTCTGATTGTTGGATGGAAAAATTTGCACTATCAATCAAATTTGATAATTCAAAAAATTTGCGTGCGGCTATGACAAGCCCCAATTCACCAAGTGAAAGATACTCACTTTCATTTAATAAACAATATTGAAGATTCAATCCTAAAAGCTTTTTATCTTGAATGTTCATAAGAATTACTCTTTACATTTTTCTACAATACTATTTATCCATCCTGCAAACCGTGGACATTTCTCCAAAATGGATTTTATCCCGATTTCCAATGCAATCAGATTCCCCTCCAGCACTTTGTTGTAGTCAGACTTTATAGCCAACAATCTTTTGGAAGGTGCCCCTTCTGGAGAAGTATTAATATCTTCAGGGTTTTCGTAAGACGAAATGATGGAAGCTGTCTTATCTGCGAGTTCTTCCGAAAAATAGTACTCAAAACCTTTGTTACTGGAAAACAGCAAAGCCTCAAATTCGTGCAACTGTATGTAAGAGAAAAAACGACGGTCGTCTATAGCCTCATCGATTGCCGCTTCCAACGACCGTATTTGCTCTATTTTGTCCGCCTTTTTCATGCTGTCCTCATAATGGGGCATGTCGTGGGGAAGTCTGAAAAAGTCAATAAAGGTAGTTACGATATAATCGCTTTTTTCGGACATCAGAAGAGGCTTAATCGTGTTTGCCAGATGTGAATAGTTCACCATTCCTCCTCGTCCTGTCCTACTTGTCCGAACCAAGACAGGCGTAACGCTCAATATACCAAATTCTTGCAAATAGGGAGAAATGACTGAGTTGACAAACTCTTGCTCCGTCTGTCCTTCGACGACAATGTACACACGTTTCATAACTGCCCTCCTATCATGTTTTTCTCCCACAAATCACTGAGAGACAATTCGTAATCGTCCATCCATTTTTCCAGCTCTTCCCGTTCCAGATGACGAAAAACCGATTGGTTGTCTGCCCTGTCCACTACAATGATATCTTCCACCTCAAAGCAATTGACCAGATTGGTGGACTGAGTAGACAAAATAATCTGGCTTTTGAGCGAAGCCTGCTTGACAAGTTGGGCCAGTTTATTGATAGCGGCCGGATGCAAACCCAATTCAGGTTCATCAATGATTATCACTTCCGGCATCTTGGACTGCAACAGTAAGGTTGTAAGGGCTATAAAACGCAAAGTACCGTCCGAAAAGCTATAACCATCGAGGTACATATCTGTATCCCTCTCTTCCCATTCCAGACGAATTCTTTCCTTGTTGTTGGCATCCGGACGGAGCTTGAAGCCTTTGAAATAAGGAGCAATGGAACGTATCACACCCTCTATCAAACGGAATGTCTTTTCATCGTTCAGCATCAATGAATACAGGTAAGCGGCAAGATTGGAACCGTTATCACGCAAATATTCATTGTCGTTAATCGGGCAATCTCCACGCATGGGAGAAGTGGCACTGGTATCGTGAAAATGATAGACTGTAAAGCTACCTAAATATTTTCTCAAGTAAGCAGCCCTCCATCTTGGATTATCCTTCAAAGAAGATTCTTCCACGGCAGAATCCCAAATCGTTCTGTTCCACTTGGAATAGTCTTTTCCCTCTTTATAAAAGTTATTGAAATAGTCACCTGTATTTTCTATATATCCTTTGTTATTGTTGGTTGCATTAGGTTGCATCGGCCTGACTTCAAAGAAAAAAGCATTTGTATTGTCAAAATCAATCAACCCTCGAATAAACGGTGATAATTTTCTACCTTGACGCAACAAGTTATCGATTCCTCCTTTAGACAAGGTATAACTGCCAAAGCGTTGTTCATAGATTGCCTTGACCAATTCAAAGAATGAAATGAAATTACTTTTTCCAGCTCCATTTGAACCAATCAATACATTCAGCCGATTCAAAGGCAGCGACAAGTCTTTAATGGACTTGTAATTCTGAATCAAAACCTGTTCTATCATATTTTTATCTTAATTTCCACTTGATCATAAACAAATACGTCCTCTCCACTTTCTGCTTCAGCATCTTTTCTATCTTGTTCAAAAGAGCTTCTTTCTTTTCGTCAATCTCATCTTGAGCGATATAAAGATTTCGCCGCTTCTCAACACGCTTCCGCTCCAAATCTTTAATGGCTCTTTGCGCCTTGACCTTTTCTTCCAATCGACTTATCTTTTTAGCTTCCGATTTTCGCAATTTAATTTCTTGATCCAAATCCGAAATCTCACGTTCCAAAGCCAGTTTCATGTCATCGACCCAACTGTCCAATTTCTCCATTTCCTCATCGAAGAAACGATTGTTCCGATCGGATGAAGAAGAAAGTATTTCTTGGTTCATTTCCTCAACCCTGTCACTCAAACAGACGGCAACAGCCTCCTCGATATGAGCAGGTGAAAGCAAGCATGCAGGCAGCATCAACATCTTTTCTGCAATTTCAGGATAAACCCAGTCGCCGCTTTCCGTCCGGCAAGCCACAACAAGATGGTCTTCCTGCTCGAAAGAGTCAATCGAAACTTTCTCTACCCGCATCACTCCACTTTGGCCGACAAGGTCTTCGAGCAACTTGGTACGCCCCTCGGTTCGTGTATAGTCAAATTCCACACATGCACTCTCTTGAAGCGGGGCAAGGTATTGGGCCAATACCTCTTTGGCCAAAGGACAGCCAATGCGATACGAATGATTCAACTCGTTCTCACCCTCTTTCGATAAGGTGTAAACATCGCCATTTGCCCGAAGTGTAAAGGCGAAACGCTCTTCATCGAACACGGCATCCTGTCTTAACGCATGCTTTGTGAGCATCCAAAGCCGTTTCTCGAATCGATCGAGGTTCTGCCGGCTTTGTGTCAGGTTGTCCCTTAACTTTTCTTTGACAGACTCATCGAAGTTTTCCAACAAGGCCGAACGGGCCTTGAGCATCTTTTCGGAAATCTGCTCCTGTAATTCAGCTTGCAAGGCATCGAAAGCCTGCTCTATCTCGACCGTTGTCCGACATTCGTTGTATATCTGCGCTATACGTTTTTCGAAATCAACCCCACTGCCAATGCTGCCCAGCACTTCGTCACTGGCGCCAAACACGCCGTTGAACAATTGAAACTTCTGATCCAGCAATTCATAGACACGCACATCAGCCGCATTGCCTTTATTCAAAAAATTAATCACCACGACATCGAACTTCTGCCCGTAGCGGTGGCAGCGCCCTATTCGCTGTTCAATGCGTTGGGGATTCCAAGGCATGTCGTAATTGACGATAAGGGAGCAGAACTGGAGGTTGATGCCTTCGGCAGCCGCTTCGGTGGCAATCATGATGGTAGCCTCGTTTCGGAAGTAATCTACAATAGCTGCCCTCCTGTCCGCCGTGGGCGAACCTGTGATTTTGGCTGTACCCTTGTACTTGTCCATCCATGCACGATAAATGGCCGTTGATTCCTTATCAGAATTGGTGCCATTGAAACGCACCACACGTCCCTTATACCCTCGCTTTTCGAGCAACTCATAAAGAAACTCCTGCGTCCTTCTGGACTCTGTAAAAATAAGTGCCTTGGGGGCAGCTCCTAAATTCCTCAACTGCTCAAAACCTTTGTCCAAAGCTACGAACAAATGTTCCGCCTTGCTGTTCTTCTTGATTTTCTCGGCAAGGTCTCTGAACGTTTCCAGCTCCTTGATTTCTTTGCGGATGCCTTCTATATCGGCCGGATGAAGTTTTTCGGCCTCATAAATTTCCACTTCTTCTGCATCCACCCATTCATCGTTGTCGTCGGCATATTCATTGACAATGTCATTATCTCCAATGGAGGCCGCTCCATTTCTGTCCAACATAGCTTGCAAACGTACAATCAGCGAACGGATAGTGCCATAGATAGCATAGGTGGACGAGGCCAACAGCTTCCTCAAAATCAACGTCATCAGTTGCCGCTGGCTGTTGGGCAAAGCATATAGCCGTGGCTTGATCAAATAATCGGTCACCATGTCGTAGAGCTTCTGCTCGCTGTCCGATGGAAAAAACTCCTCGACAATGGCTATTCGCTTGGTATATTTGATGTATTCCAATACCTGCCTTCTCAAAGTGCGCTTGCAGACAGGCTGCAAACGTCTTCTCAATTCCATGTAGTCCTTTTCTGTCAGGTTGTGCCCAAACTGGCTCTTAAAACTTCTCAAATCGCCAAACACATAATCGTCGATGATGGACACCAAACCATACAATTCTAAAATGGAGTTCTGTAAAGGCGTGGCAGTCATCAAAATCTTCTTTCTTGCTTCGATGGATTCCTTTATGACGTTAGCAATCCTGTTTTGAGGCTTATATACGTTGCGAAGCCGATGTGCTTCGTCTACAATCACCAAATCCCAGGCAGTACGCTTGATATAGGCGGCTTTTGTTTTGGCAAATTGCAGGGAGCAGATAACGATATTTTCTGTATCAAAAGGATTGAAACATCCATTTTCCACGGCCTCGTTGAACGACTTGGATTCCATGATGACAGAGGGAAGAAAAAATTTCTCCTGCAACTCACCAGCCCATTGTTTTCTTAGATTGGCAGGACAAATGACCAAAAGCCTTCTTTTGTGTTCAGACCAATGCTGAGAAAGAATAATACCAGCCTCGATGGTTTTACCCAATCCCACTTCATCGGCTAAGATTGCTCCTTTAGATAAAGGTGATTTGAACGCAAACAAAGCAGCTTCTACTTGATGAGGAGTCAAATCCACTTGTGCATCCTGCAAGGAGGCCGTCAGCTTATCAATATCGTTTGCAGGTAATCTCCGTGTCAACAGGTTGGCAAGATAAATCGCCTGATAATCTGTGATGGAGACAGTTCTATCCGACTGTCCTCTTTCATCAACGAAGTTATGTATGCGATTTTGTCCTTCCATCCAAATTCTAATAATTGTGTTAAATGCAAAATTAGAAAACTTTCTCAAAAGCCCTGCAACAATCACCCTTTTTATTGAAAACGTACAACCAGATTTAGTACTTCCAAAACTTTTTTCTTCAAGTAATAATGACCCATAAAAAACGCAAGTGCATTCAAAACAAAACGCCTTTGCGTTTTAGATCAAACGCAAGTACGTTTTAAGTAAAACGCAAGGGCGTTTCATCTTAAACGTAAGGGCGTTTTAGTCCAAACACAAAGGCGTTTTCCAGAGGATTTTTACACCTCTGAAAATCAACTAATTACATTTTCTTAAATTTTACGGATAACCCAATATCCTCCCACTACCTGCAAGAGCATTCCGGGAATACCGATGCAGAAATCCTGCAAGGCGGTGAACAAGCTGCCGGAAAGTGCCCACTCACCCAGCGTACCAGCCAGCTGATAGAACAGCACCACGGCCAGCAGCAACGGCAAGGTGACTTTCTGAAAGCGGGCTGCCACCAAACCGGCACCTACAGCCAACAGCACAGATTTCAGCAGGATGGCAGGCAGCACGGCAGGTGCGGGCATGCCGAACCACCACGAGTTGAGCAACGGCGAGAGTACGGCCGTTAGCAGTCCGGCCTTCCAGCCGTATTTATAGGCCCCTACCAGTGTGAAGAAATAAATGGGCAGCCAGGTGACTCCTCCCTGCGGCACCAGGTGGAAAAGCTGGGGCAGGACAATGTTTCCAGCCACAAACAGCAGGGCGGTGACGTAGGTCTTCACGCGACTGTATCCCAATGTGTAAAGTTTTACGGTTGTTTCCATGTGTATTCGTTATTTTTCTGAGATTGTTTTTTCTTTTTCTCCGGCTTCCCTCATGCGGCTTACAAAGTCTTCAATCACGGGATAGAGTTCCACGGGATTGTCCGACACGTCGCAAAGGGTTTCCAGCGGACACCGTCCTGTACGGGTGCGGTTGATGATGCAGGGCACTTCTTTGGCATAGGCCACCTCTACCCCTCCCTTCCGGAGCAAGGCGAGTGCAGGGGTGCTGACTACCCGGGTCCATACGCGGGACACACCGCCCAATACCATCAGGGCTGCCGCTCCCTTTCCGATGACTTTATCGGCCAGCCAGGCTCCTTTCAGGAAGGCGCGGTCTGTGGCATACAAGTCGTACAGGTCGGCCACGCCCCGACGGGAGAACGTGCGGGTTTCTTCGCCCTGACGCACCACGCAGGAATAGTTTCCTTCGTTCAGCAAGCGTATCAGTTCGTCCATCACAGTGTTTCCTGTTTCAGTTGTTCCACGTAGGCATCAATGCGGTGAAGCTCCTTCGGAATGTCGATGGACTGCGGGCAGTGCGGATTACATTGTCCGCAACCGATACAGTGACTGGCCTGACGGAGTTTCGGCACGCTGCGGTCGTAACCCACCAGGAAGGCACGGCGGGCCTTCACGTAATTCTCGTCCATGCGGTCTTTCGGCATGTTGCCCTCGTTCACGCACTTGTTGTAATGTACCAGCACGCCGGGGATGTCGATGCCATACGGGCAGGGCATGCAGTATTTACAGTCGTTACAGGGCACGGTGGGATATTTCTGCATCAGGTCGGCCGTATCGAGCAGGAACTGGTTTTCCTCGTCGGTAAGCGGTACCAGCGGAGAATACGTGCGGAGGTTGTCTTGCAGATGCTCCATGTAGGTCATGCCACTGAGTACGGTGAGCACCTTTTCCGGTGTACCGGCAAAGCGGAAGGCCCACGATGCCACACTGCCTTCGGGATTGCGTTCTTTCAGGCGGCTGAAGATGTGGTCGGGGATGTTCGACAGGCGTCCGCCCAACAGCGGTTCCATCACCACCACCGGAATGTTCTTGCTGCTCACCTGCTCGTACAGGTAGTCGGCATTCACGTTACGTCCCGATGCGTGCTGCCAGTCGGAATAGTTCAACTGAATCTGCACGAAGTCCCAGTGCACCTGGTCGTGCATGGCCAGTGCCCGGTCGAATTCCTCTTTTGTACCGTGGAACGACCAGCCCAAGTGACGAATACGTCCGGCTTCGCGCTCCTTGAGCAGGAAGTCGAGCAGACCGTTGTCAAGGAAACGGCCCTGCAAACCGCTTTTTCCGGGAGCACCCAGCATGTGCAGCAGGTAATAGTCGATGTAGTCCACCTGCAGGTTCTTCAGCGAGTTGTGGTACATCTTTACTCCGAAATCATAGTCAGAATTGGAGAAGTTCGACATTTTGGTGGCGATGAAGAACTTGTCGCGCGGATGACGCTTCAAGGCGATACCCGTCGACTTTTCCGACCAGCCCTGCACATAGACCGGAGCCGTATCGAAATAGTTCACGCCATGTTCGATGGCGTAATCCACCAGCCGGTTCACTTCTTCCTGATCGATGACGTTGCCGTCGCCCCCCGGTGCCGGAAGTGTAGGCCAGCGCATGCAGCCATAGCCCAGCAGCGACACCTTATCCTCGTTGGGAGGGAACTGGCGGTAAGTCATCTTGCCGACGGGCACTTCCTTAGTGCTTTCGCCGGCTTTTTTCTTGTCGGTCGTACAACCGTAGAAAGCCGCTGTGGCTCCCACCGTACTGATGCCGACTATTTTAAGGAAATCTCTTCGATTCATCTGTTTTTTCTCGTCCATTCTCTTTCTATATATAAAGGTAAGACAATCCGATTAAAGTACACGATGGCGTTCATGGCCTTCCACGTAGATGGCACTCAGCGGACGGGCCGGACACAGGTTCTCGCAGGCTCCGCAACCGATGCAGCGTGCTTCGTTCACTGCCGGAATCTTCAGTGAATCGGGGTTCGACGGGTCGGACGGAACCATGGTGATGGCGTTCACCGGACAATGGCGGGCACAGTTGCCGCACTCCTGCTTGTCGGTAAGCGGAATACACAAATCTTTTACCCACACGGCATGGCCAATCTGGATGGAAGACTTCTCTGCCTTGTCAATTTTCAGGATGGCTCCGGCAGGACATACTTCGGAACAGCGCGTACACTCCGGACGGCAGTAGCCGCGTTCGTACGACATGTAAGGCTGCATGAAAGTATCCAGCGAATGAGAAGGACGGAGCACTTCGTTCGGACAAGCCGACACGCAAAGCTGGCAGGCCGTACAATGCGACTGCAGATGGCGGAGTCCGCGTGCGCCCGGAGGCACAATCGGAGTTTGGCGTACCGGCTCTTTCTTGTCCACGATGTCGGCCAGTCCGCCGTCCATCTTGATGGCTTCGGCCTTCTTGGCTACCTGTGCTTTCAGCACCGAACCGGCCAGCAGCAAGGAACCGGCCAGGAACTCGCGTCGTCCGGCGGTACGGTCGGCTGTTTCCGGTGCCGGAGTTTCTGCCTTTTCGGCTTTCTTTCCGTAGGCAAACCGATAGCCGATGGCTCCCTTATGACATTTGTCCAGACAGTCCATGCAAGCCACACAGCGGCTGCCGTCTATCGCATGGTTCTTCACATCGATGCAGGCGGCCTTGCAATTGCGGGCGCAAAGCGTACAGCCGTTGCATTTCTCCTTGTCAATCGTGATGCGGAACAAGGCAAAGCGGGAGAAGAATCCCAGCACGGTGCCCACCGGACAGATGGTATTACAATAGGTACGTCCGTTGCGTGCCGCCAGTACCACTACCAGTACCAGCATGACGGCTACCACTATCAGCATCGGCAGACTCTTGAGCCAGACATCCACCGAATAGAAGGCATAGCTGTCCATGCGTTCGGCCATAGAAGCCAGCAGGTTGTTTCCCCACATCCACAAAGGTTGCAGGAAGCTGTGTGCCGCACGGCCGTACACGGCATACGGGTCGAGCAAGGCTACCAGGGCATGCACCCCCAACAGCATCGCCAGCACGAACACTGCCAGCACACCGTAGCGCAGCCAGCTTTTCGGCTTGGAATACGTGTAGGGCATCTTCTTACGTCCCCGGCCCAGACGGGCCACCACGTCCTGAAACACGCCCAGCGGACAAATGACCGAACAGTACACTCTGCCCGCTACCAGCGTGAGCAATATCAAACACAAGATTACTCCGGCGTTCAGTGCCAACAGAGCCGGAAGGAACTGTATCTTCGCCATCCAGCCGAGCCATGCATGAAGCACGCCCGTAAAATCGACGAACAACAGTGTCACGAATACCAGGCACAGCATCCCCAGCGTGAGCCTGACTTTTCTCAACATATTCACAGTAAAAGCAATTTTAGTTAGTTATTATATTCTTTCTATCACGTTTTCGTGGTAAATCCTCACAAAAATAAAAGTAATTGTGTTTCGAAGAGTCTTTTTGCGCAGTTTTTTATCCCAAACAGTATAAATATTCGATTAACTTACGCATAAAGGGCCTTTTTGCAGCATTTATGCAGAAAAAATGTCATAAATATTGATTATCTGAATTACAAATTCTAATTTTGCTCCACTATTACCTAACAAAAGAACAGCAGTTACAACAATGACATACGCATTTATTACGGCAGCCGAAGCCGCTGCCACCATTCATCATGGGGATACCGTCGGCATCGGCGGTTTTTCATCGGTAGGTACACCGAAAGCCGTGCCGGAAGCACTGGCTGCCTACGCAGAAGCACAGCATGCACAGGGGAAAGAATTCAAGGTAGGCCTTATCACGGGCGGTGCCACGGGCTGTCAGGTGGACAGCGCGCTGGTCAAGGCGCACGCCGTATCGTTCCGTACGCCTTTCCAGTCGAACAAGGACATGCGCGAATCCATCAACCAGCACGAGGTGCAGTACTTTGACCTCCACCTGTCGCAAATCGGACAGGACGTGCGCTACGGTTTTCTGGGTAAAATCCACGTAGCCATCGTAGAAGCTTCCGACCTGACGGACGACGGAGAAATCATCCTGAGCACTTCCGTAGGTATCTCGCCTACCCTGCTCCAGGTGGCCGAACGGGTTATCATCGAGCTGAATGAAGCGCATACGGGAAAACTTACCGGCATGCACGACATCTATATTCCGGCCAACCCGCCTTACCGGACAGAAATTCCGGTGTATCACGTGAACGACCGCGCCGGACACATCAGCGTGAAAATCGACCCGAAAAAGATTACGGGAGTGGTACGCACGAATGCCCGCGACCACATCGCGGCCTTTACACCGCAAAATGAAACAACCCTGCAAATCGGACATAACGTGGCTGCCTTCCTGCTGCGCGAATGGAAGAACGGGGCCATCCCCAAGGAGTTCCTGCCCCTGCAGTCGGGTGTGGGCAACATTGCCAATGCGGTACTGGGTGCGCTGGGTGACGACCCGAACCTTCCGGCTTTCTCCATGTTTACGGAGGTAATACAGAACTCCGTCATTGACCTGATGATGAAAGACCGTATCCGCTTTGCTGCCGGCAGTTCGCTCACCTTGTCGGAAGACCGTCTGGACACGATGTACGAGCACATCGACGACTTCCGAGAACGCATCCTGCTGCGCCCGCAGGAAATCACCAACCACCCGGAGATGATTCGCCGTCTGGGTATCATTGCGGTAAACACGGCCCTTGAAGCGGACATTTTCGGCAACGTGAACAGCACGCATGTATCGGGCAGCAAAATTATGAATGGAATTGGAGGCTCGGGAGATTTTGCCAGAAACGCATATTTGTCTATCTTTACCACCCCGTCGGTGGCCAAGGACGGACTGATTTCGTCCATCGTGCCCCAAGTATCCCACGTGGACAGTACGGAACACGACGTACGCATCCTCGTGACGGAACAAGGCGTGGCCGACTTGCGTGGCAAATCGCCTTCGCAACGTGCCCGCTGCATCATTGAAAACTGCGCGCATCCGGACTACAAGCAACTGCTGTGGGACTACCTGAAACTTTCGGAAGGAAAGTCCTGCCACACGCCGATGTCGCTGCGCAACGCCTTCAAGATGCATATAGCGTACGCCGAGACGGGTGACATGCGAAACACCCAATTTGAATCATAAGAATGGAAAAATTCAACATACACATCCTGGGATGCGGTTCGGCCCTGCCCACTACCCGCCATCAGGCGACCTCGCAGGTGCTTAACATCCGCGAGAAGCTGTTCATGATTGACTGCGGCGAAGGGGCACAGGTGCAGCTCCGCCGCGCCAAACTGAAGTTCAGCCGGCTGAACCACATCTTCATTTCTCACCTCCACGGCGACCACTGCTTCGGCCTGATGGGACTGATTTCTACCTTCGGCATGCTGGAACGTACCGCCGACCTCCACATTCATGCCCATGCCGACCTGCAACGCCTGCTGGAACCTCAACTGGAATTCTTCTGCAAGGGGATGCCCTATCAGGTGGTGTTCCACCCCTTCAACCCCGGCGAACGTACGGTCATTTACGACGACCGTTCCGTCAGCGTGGAAACCATTCCCCTGCGTCATCGTCTGCCCACCTGCGGTTTTCTCTTCCGCGAGAAGCCGACACCGAACCACATCCGGCGCGACATGATTGACTTCTACGGCATTCCCATCTGCATGATGAACCGCATCAAGAACGGCGAGGACTACACACTGGAAGACGGCAGGGTGATTCCCAACTCAGAACTGACCACTCCCTCCGACCCTCCCCGCGCGTATGCCTATTGCTCGGATACGGTCTACCTGCCCCGCATCGCAGCACAAGTGGCTGGAGTGGATTTGCTGTTCCATGAAGCTACCTTTACCGAAAGCGAAGCCGTCCGCGCCAAACAGACCCTGCACTCCACCGCCGCACAGGCTGCCCGGATTGCCAAGGACGCACAGGTGAAGCGTCTGCTCATCGGGCACTTCTCTGCCCGCTACGAAGACGAGAAGGCCCTGCTCGAAGAGGCCCAAGCCATCTTCCCCGACACACTGGCCGCCGACGAGGGACTGAAAATCTCACTCTGAGAAGTTAAAGAAAACTAACCCTATTAAACCGAACCAACGGATTGTCGTCTTACCCAACAATGACGAACCCGCACACGCCATGAACAATTATAACGAAAAAGAAACCATACTGATGCTTCAGGACCCGTCGACCCAGCAGAAAGCGTTCGAACGGATTGTGAAGGCCTACAGCGAACAGCTGTACTGGCAGATACGACGCATGGTGGTTTCGCACGACGATGCCAACGACTTGTTGCAGAACACGTTCATCAAGGTCTGGACCAACCTGGACTATTTCCGGGGAGATGCCAAGCTTTCCACGTGGCTCTACCGCATCGCCTTCAACGAATGCCTGAACTTCCTGAACAAGCAGCGCGCCGAAAACCAGCTGTCCATCGACGATGCCGATGCCGCTCTGATAAACAAGCTGGAAAGCGACCCTTACTTTAACGGCGACGAAACGCAACGGCTTTTTCAGAAGGCCATCCTGCAACTGCCCGAGAAACAGCGCATCATCTTCAACCTGAAATATTTCCAGGAAATGAAATACGAGGACATGTCGGAAATCTTAGGCACCAGCGTAGGCGCACTGAAGGCATCCTACCATCATGCCGTCAAAAAAATAGAAGATTTTTTTCACCAGCATGATTAAACCTTTTTTACAAATTCGAATCTAACTTCCAAAGGAGGCAACAATATGAAAAAGGAAGAAACTGACTTATTAAAGAGATGTGGAACCGAGAACCCGTTCACAGTGCCTGAAGGTTACTTTGCTAACTTCACGGAACAGCTGATGGACAAGCTTCCGGAACGAGAAATACAGCCTGCACCTCAGCTCACGCTGTGGGCACGCGTCAAACCTTGGGTGTACATGGCTGCCATGTTCTGCGGTCTGATGCTCAGCGTGCGGATGTTCGTGGGTGAAAAAGAAGCACAATCGCCTGCCGCCGGCACTATGGGTGACATGGAATTTTCAGAAGTGCCCGATGAATACATCGACCCCATTGTCGACCAGACCATGATGGACGACTATACTCTATACGAGTATCTCACTGATGCAGATACGGAAATTTATAAATAAACCAACCATGATAAAAAGAACTTTTTATGCCCTGACTCTCCTGCTCATCTTGTGTGTGAGCGGCATTCAGGCACAGAATACCAAATTCAGCAAAGAAGAATTCCGCAACCGCCAGAAAGAATTTTTCATTCAGCAGGCGGGACTGAGCAACGACGAAGCACAAAAATTCTTCCCTCTCTATTTTGAACTGCAAGACAAGAAGCAGGCGTACAACAAAGAGGCGTGGCAGAAACTGCGTCAAGGCAAGAATCCCAACACCACGGAAACGGAATATGGGAAAATTGTGGAAGATGTGATTCAGGCACGTATTGCAGCCGACGAACTGGAGCTGGAATATGTGCGGAAATACAAACAATTCCTTCCGGCCAAGAAAATCTATCTGTTGCAAAAAGCGGAAATGCGTTTCCACCGGGAACTGCTAAAGGGCTTTAAGCACTGCCAGAAAGGTCCGGAAAAGAAAAAATAAAGGATACGGATAGATTTTTTCTTCCAAAAATTTGGAAAACAAAATTCTTTGCGTACCTTTGCACCGCCTTTGAAAAACAAGGCAACTCTCAAGATGAGTTTTGGAGAGGTGGCAGAGTGGTCGATTGCGGCGGTCTTGAAAACCGTTGTACTGCGAGGTACCCGGGGTTCGAATCCCTGTCTCTCCGCAACAAACGCTGAAAATCAGCAGATTGCAAAACAAACACCCAGTTTTACACCCAAGAATGTAAAGTCGGTGTTTTTGTTTTATTTAAGATAATACAACCACTACATAATAAAAGAGTAGCGATATTAAAAGAATCCGATGAGAAAAGACTAATATTTATCTATCCATTCAGTTTGATTTTTCAGGACTTTACATCGTCCTGAAAGTATTTGTTATTGTATTCCAACGTCAGGAGTGGATTATAATACAAGTTTTTTGTGTGGATAGAATTTCGTTTTGCTTAATGTACGAAAGTACTTATCTATAAACGCATGAAATATTAGCACAATGAATCATTGGAAATCAACTTTGGCCGTGATAGGAATAGGCCAACTCATATCTATTTTAACAAGTACGATTGTTGGCTTCTCCATTATTTTTTGGATTAGCAACGAATTTAAATCCCCGACAGCTTTATCTCTGGCTATTTTAGCTGGATTTTTACCACAATTTGTATTAGGCTTGTTTGCCGGGGTCTATGTTGACAGATGGAATCGAAAGAAAACGATGTTTTATTCGGACTTGTTCATCGCGTTCTGTACCCTATGTCTTTTTATTGTGATAACCAAGGGTTATAAAGACCTTTCTTTTTTTTATCTATTGACTGCTTGTCGTTCAATAGGCAGTACGTTTCATGCACCTGCTTTACAGGCAAGCATCCCTCTACTGGTTCCCAAGCACCATCTTGTCAGGGTATCAGGTTTGTACCATTCCATTCAATCCTTCAGTGAGGTGATAGCTCCCGTTGTAGGGGCAAGCCTCGTTGTTTGGCTTCCCATACAGTATATTCTGCTCATAGATGTGATCGGAGCTGTTGCTGCTTGTCTGACCTTACTTTGTGTCCAGATTCCTTCTCTTCAAAAAACGAAAGTTCTTCCAGATTTCAAAAAAGAACTGACGGAATGTTGGCATACCTTGCGGCGTACAATGGGCATTTTGCCTTTATTCGTATGCTTTACGCTGGTGACTTTTGTCCTTATGCCTGTTTTTACGTTATTTCCTTTTATGACGCTTCTGCATTTCAACGGAAACATTTTGCAAATGGGAGTTGTGGAAATGGGTTGGGGCTCAGGGGCATTGTTGGGCGGTTTAGTACTTGCCTGTAAGGCTTTGAAAAGCAAGCAAACATTAGTGATGCATACGGCTTATGTGATATTGGGATTGTATCTGATTAGCGCCAGTTATTTACCATCAAGCGCATTTATAGGTTTTGTTTGCCTAACATTTACAGGAGGCATAGCCTATTCCATTTACCATGCGCTTTTCATCGCTATTATTCAGCAGAACTTGGCTTCGGACATGCTTGGACGGACTTTTTCTCTCATCTTTAGTTTGAGTACCTTTCCATCAATGCTGGGTATCGTAGCTTCAGGATATTGGGTGGAAGCATGGGGTATCACATCCGTCTTTATGATCAGCGGATGGGTTATCTTTCTGATTGGAGTGGGTGCAAATTTTATTTCTTCAATCAAGCAGTTGGATAATTACGCATAGTATTATTTATTAAAGAATTATTATATGACAAAGAAAGAACACACTACGATTACAGAGTTATTTCAAGTTTTGGACTTGTTGGAAAGCCTGGACATGCAGTTTTGGTTGGATGGAGGCTGGGGAGTGGATGTCTTGTACGGACAGCAAACCCGCTTGCATAGAGATATTGACATTGATTTTGATGCCAATTATACAGACCAACTCCTTGATCTTTTGCAGGAGAGAGGATATCAAATTGAAACAAATTGGTTGCCCACCCGTGTGGAACTGTATAGCAAAGAATTAGGCTATATTGATATCCATCCTTTTGTCTTGAATGCGGACGGCACTTCCAAACAAGCCGACTTGGATGGAGGCTGGTATGAATTTCAACCGGACTATTTTGGAACAGCAGTCTTTGAAGGCAGAAGCATCCCTTGCATTTCTGCAAAAGGGCAACAAGTATTCCATTCGGGCTACGATTTAAGAGAGAAGGATATTCACGATTTATCTATAATTAAACAATGTATAACAACAATGAGCCTAACAATTAGATAAGAACAAGAAAATGACAGAAAAACAAATTGTCTGGTATATCTTACTTACAGAAGTAAAGATAGACAGTGACACCCAGTCTGTCACATCCCTGAGTGTAGCTCCATTGGCAGTCTTGCCGGAATTCCAGCGTAAGGGAATTGGGGGGGGGATGTTGATTCAGTAAGCCCATCAGAGGGCAGCACTTTTGGGTTACGGCACAGCAGTCGTATTGGGGCATAAAGAGTATTATCCTCGATTTGGCTATCGCAAGGCTATCGATTTAGGAATTGAATTTCCTTTCGAAGTCTCTCATGAATATTGCATGGTGGCTGAATTAATACCTGGAGCTACTGAGAATGTGAAAGGTATGGTTTGTTATCCAACTGACTTTAAATAGTTTAACAAGTAAAATTCATTATATAACTCGGACTGGGTATTTCAATTTCCCAGTCCGTATTCTGATAGTACTTATTCAATTGGAAGATTGTGTTGCTTCAAGAATGAAAGTTTATCCCAATACCCTCTTTGAAAGACGATTTTGTTATCTTTTACATGAAAAAATCCGCATCCACGAAGTCCAAGAGAGTCTTTCCATTCCATGATAGCCCATTCGCCATCTTCAAAAATATTTTCCACCATACAAACCATTTTAGCAGTGGCAAATTCATTCACAAACATTTTGTAGATTGATTCTTTACCTATTATTGGTTCGTTTGCGACTTGATGATTTACTGCATTAGTAGCATACAGCTCTGCTATATGATAAGCATCTGCTTTGTTAAAGCAATCTATCCATTTTTCCAAAACTTCTTTAGGCTTCATTTTTTATAAATTCTTAGGATTTTGATTCTGTAATAAAAACAATCTGTTTGGATGCATAGATACTTGATTTTATTAATAATAGGCTATTCTATATTCTAAATCCTCTGGATTTTTGCTCTCTCTGCACCGAGTTACGTAGATTCTGCTGTAACTTTTCCCATTGTTCCTTAAACCATTGTACTATGGGTTGTCGGTTTATGGTCAGCATAAGCTTACCACTATCCATCGGATGTTTCTCAACCCTAAAAATATCATTCTTGATGTCAAATTTCCACCTGTGTTCTTCGGAATAAATTTTGCCACTACATTGTATGGATTCTTTCTTTGTCAAGAGGTTTTCTATCATGTCTTTGGTAAACCCGATAACAGCGCATAATTTTTCCATTCTCAACATCTCTTTGAACATGGGAAACCATTTGTGGGCTTTTTCAAGCAAGGTGCTCAATCGTGATATTTCCTTGTCTTTGGCTTCAAGTTCTTGATTATGTATTCTTTGAAGATTACGAATTTGTCTGCTATGCTGTTCCTGTATTTGTTGTATCTGAATTTTTAATTCATCAGTAGCTTTGTCCCGTTTGGTAATTTCCTGATGTAGCTGCTCGATGTGATGTTCCAGTTCTTTCAGCTTACCGCTTCCGAAAAGAGAACCTACACCGCTTGCTATGGCGGTAGCAGCATTGGTGGCTGTTTTCTTTAGTTTGTCCGTGCGTATCTCTGCTTTTACCTGTTTGAGTTCCTGTTCGGCAAGGCTTACTTGTTGTTCCTTGTGTCGCTTGGTTTCCTCTATACGTTGCAGTTCGGCTTTCTGCTTCTCAATGATGAAATCATTTCGTTCCAGATGCTCTTTACCTGTGACAGCTTTTGCCTGTCCACGTTCCATCAGGAGAATATCGGAAGCAAGGGTCTGCATGGTTGCCATATCCTCGTCATTGAGCTTTCGGCTCTTTCCAGTTTCATGGTTCATCCAGTCGAATACGACATGAGCATGATAATTTGGTTTGAACCATCTGTTACCGACTTGGAAGCTCTCCTTGTCTTCTGCTTCCGGCTGACCGTTCAGCCAATGCCCTTCGTCTTTATGCAGGAAAATCTGTAGCGGAGTGATGCCCCAGCGTCTTTGGCACTCTTCACCGAATTTGCGTACATCAGCCAGTGTGGTGTCCGGTCTGATAAGCAATACTCCTTCACGGATGGGTGAACATCCTGCCACTTTGATAATCTTGCCGTTCTTCCCTTTGCGCTCACGCTCCTTTTCCTGCATGGCGCGTCCTGTCTTTTCCTTGACCATGCGTTTGATGTTCTCATAGTGCGCCTGCAATTCGGGACAGCCGAAATCCGGATTTATCCATTGTTCATTATCAGCCGTAAGTTCGGGCACGATGTAGATTTTGGACTTGCCGATGTTGCGCATATATTCGGCAGTCCTCCGGTTATGAGCCTCGCTTGATGCCACGTTGCAAGGCTTGACATGTATGCTTGATTTTGTTGCCATCTTTTCAATTTTTGATTCGGTTATTACTAATTTTGTTTGCTGCTTTCCGCTCATAACCGCAAGGGGTTCTTAGGGGTGCAACCCATAAGCGGAGTTTCCAAAGAGAGGGTCACTCTTTGGTCGGGGTTCTCAGGGGTGAAACGCCCTGAGTGGGTCATTAGGGCAAAGCCCTAATCCCCTCGGGAGAGCCCACAACTACGAAAGCGAAGCGTGTAGTTATAGTGGGCTATAACCGGAAGCCTTTCGGTTTCTTGGATAGCGTGTCATTCCTCTTTCTGACAGATTGCATTTGCTCTTTTCCATCAGCCATGCGCTTCTGCAAATACTCGTTCAGGTCTTTGCATCCGCAGTAGATTTGAGAAGCGTCCCGTATATGCCGGGTGCTGTCGTATTCCTTGCGGATTTGCTGCAGGGCTTCCATTCCTGCACGGTCATTGTCAAAAAAGCAGTGGATACGCTCATAGCTTCCCAAGGGGTAGAGTGCCTTGGGAACATTGGCTACGGAGTTCAGCACCATGTAATCCTGCCTGTCGAAATCGGGGCATTGCGGACAGCTTTCAAGCCGTAGGGTCAGAAATGAGAGGTAGTCCATAAATCCCTCAAAAACATAACACGTGTTCCTTTGCTCTCCCGACTGTCTGATATGGGATATTTCTTTCGGCGCAATACAGCCCTTGCAATATCGGTTGCGGATTTCATAACCGCCCGATATGTTCGGAAACGCAATGGCGAAGTACCGCTTGCCGTTGTGCGTAAACCGTGCCTCCCTGCATTCTCTTTTCGCCAGTGCCGGATTTATTCCCCTTTCCTGCAAATAAGCGAGCAAGGCAGAGGAAGATAGCGGCAGAATTTCCAACTGTTGGAAACTCGGCTCTGTAAAGGACTGCTTGCGAAAAGAGAAAGAAACGGGGCGCATGTGCGGTGCCTGTTCCTCTATGCGTTTCAAAAGGTACGGCACGCTGTCCGTTGCATAGAGGTGCGAAGCCAGTGCGATGATGTTGCCGCCCTTGCCGAGTGCAAAATCATACCATTGGTTACGCTCAGTGTTCACCTTAAAAGATGCTTCGGTTTCTTCCCTGAACGGAGATTTGTACCAGAGATTGATGCCCTGCCGCTTCACCGGGCTATATCCCAAGCTGTGAAGAAACTCTTCCAGCCTGATTTGTTTTGCTGTCTGTATATCCATAAATGATTGTCTTTATCGGTTATCGTTTGTTTTTCTTTTCGCCAGTACTTATTCATATAGGTTACTGGCTGTATAACCACTTCACTTTATTGTCGTATATATAGGATACGGCTTAAAGTGAAGCGGTTTGATGCTTCCCTGCAACCACTTCGCTTTATCCTAATATATAGACCCGGAGAATAAAGTGAAGTGATTGCGAGGATTGGGCTAATAGTGGAAATCCGGTTCGTACCTGTACTTCCTGCCGTTTTCCTGCACTATCATCCGCTTGCTCTTTAACACAGTGATGAGTTTGACCAGCTTGTTGTCGCTCAACGGAACGCCTACCAAGGCATACGATTCTTTCAGTGCTTTGCCCAGTTCCTTATACCCGTATTCGTCCTGCAACGAGAATGCGGCTTCCAGTGCTATCCGGTGCTGCTGCTCGGAAATGTCCTTGTAGGCATCAAACCTTTCGCCTTGGGGTCTGCCGGGTGCTTTGGTTTCTGTCTGGTAGTCCTCCATCAGTTCGGGCAATGCCCTTTCGTTGATGCGGAAGGCAAACGGCTCGAAGTCCATCGCACGGATGTGCATGGCGGAAACCTTGCTTATGTCCCCGTTGCTCTTGTCCTTTTCAACGAGCAGCACGGTTTCAGCCTTGTTGTTCAGCTCCGTGCCGATATGTCCCCTTGCGTTCTCATCCCCCTTGTTCTGATGGAGTATCGTGTGGATATGTATCTGCCTGTCGTCCGTCCATTGCATCAGCTTTGATATGATGCGTGTCGATTCACTGGGGCTGTTGATGTCATATACCATGTCACGGATTCCGTCTATTATCACCAGACCAAGGTTCGGCGTATGGTAGATTGCCTGTTCGACAATTCTTATGCGCTGCTCCGGCGTGTATTTCCGCAAGGCAAGGAACTCAAGGTTTTCGTTGTCCCTGTCATCGGGCAGTCCTGCCATGCGCATGATGCGTTCCATCACATTCAGGCAGTGGTGGGGGCTTTGCTCCGTATCCACGTAAAGCACTTTCCGCTTGGCTTCGGGAAGTTCAGCCGCATACCTGAGCACCGTTCCGTTCTTCAATGCCGCAGCCACGATAGCCGACACATTGAATGTCTTCTTGCTTTTGGCTTTGCCGATGGATGCGCTGAAATTTCCCAACGTGCCGATAACGGAACCTTTCACACTGAGGATTTCAGGGGCTTTTTCGTATTTTCCCGACAGGCTCAGGCGTGAGGCTTGCCAGAGGATTACCGCCTGTTCGTCCGATATTTCCCGGATGTCTTTCATATAGTCCATAGCAATTCCTCCCGTTACTTGCGTCCGCCTGTTTTCTTCCCTGCCAGTTCAAGGGCAAGTTCCGCATCCACGATAATCTTGCGCCCTATCTGGGTGATAGCCTTGTCTATTTTTCCGCTTTTCTTTATGCGGTTGGCGGTGGGCAGGCTGCATCCGAACAGTCTGGCTATGCCGGGTATTCCGTACACATACTTTCTGTTTGTGTCCGTTACGGGCTGTGGCTGCGCTTCCGTCTGAACGGAAGCGTGTCTGCTTAACATGATGAACTCTTCACCCGTCATCTGCCAGACGGGTTTGGATAATAATTCTTGTAGATTTTGCATAGTTCTACTTTTTTGATTCAACAATCAGCCCTGCGCACTGGCTGTTATTTCTGTTCTCGAACGGTGCAAAATTAGGTAGGGTTATGGGTGGTAAGGATGGGGACGGTATAATCCGAGCATCGCTGTATCTTATTGAATATCAGAAAATAAAAATACCACTCAAAAATTAATTTGAGTGGTAAAAGTGGAACTTTCGTAAAATATCAGGATATGTCACCGATTATCTGAATATATGCTCCATTTCTTTGGCGAATTTCTGGTTGCTGTCACTGGGGAAATCAGAAACTGGCTCCTTGTACTTGGACTTGTAGTAGCTGTCATCAATATCCAGCAGTTTCAGTATCCCGGCTTTCCATGTGTCCTTGTCCTGTTTGGAGAGTTTTTCGCTCATGAGGAATATCAGATAACATACACGTATCTTCTCTCTCGGTTTAATTCTCAACTTGCAGTTGCAGGGGTGCAAGTTCATATTGGCATAAAAATCCGGTGCGGAAATTTCCTCGAACTGTTCTCCAACACATACCTCATGAATGAGCGAAAGCAATTTCATGCTGAAATACTCTTGTTGTTCATCCGCCGTTTCCTGCTGACTGATTGGCTTGCCCGGCTCGTCCTGTCGTTTCCCGTCAGGAATGTATTTCTTCAATATATCCAGAAAAAGGCAGCTTTGACGGTACATGTCCTCACAACGGTTCTTCATATATTGGAATGCCTCTTTCCTTGCTGCCTTTTGCTGGTCATAGAGTTCATTCAGTTTGGCTCTTTCCTTGTCATATTCAGCCTTGCAGCGTTCATATTCTTTTTCAGCCTGTTTTTCCTCTTCGGCAGTATGTTCCCTGTAGCCAATGGAATCATACCTGTTGTTGGCTTCATTCAGCGGCTTGCTTAGGCTCCTTGTTACATCCTGTTGGGCTTCAATTTCAAGGGAATACCTTTCCATGTGTTGATAGCAAGCACGCTCTACGGCACTATCACTTATGGGGTGTGTTTCATAAGCCTGTATGCTCTTTTCTATTTCGGTTTTCAGGCTGTTGAGTATCAAGGTGTATTGTTCTTTTTGCCTGTCAAGCACCAGTTCAAGGATGGCGGCTTCAAAAGACTTCATGTCATTGTATTCCTGACAGAAATCGGAAATGAATTTTTGCCTGTCAAAAGAGAAAACTCTATTGTCTATATAGTCCCTGTATATTCTGTTGAGTTCCCCGTATCGGGGAATCATCGTCTGTATATTGTCTGCCATAGGTGTCCTACTTTTGTCTGTTCCTTTCATTGTCAAGAAGCATCGTCAGTTCTTCTTCCACCTGTTCTATACTCGGCAGTGCCGATTTCAGGTTTTCCGGCACAGCCTTGCTAAGCTGATAATCGCTGATGCCGATAGGTTGGTCATAGCCGGTCAGCGCATATTGTGCGACAATCTCATCCTTACCCTTGCACAACAGCAGCCCGATGGTCTTGTTGTCGTTCTCTCCCCTCAGCTTGTCATCCACTACATTGATGTAGAAGTTCAACTGTCCTGCATATTCCGGCTTGAACGGGGTCGCTTTCAGTTCCACGACCACATAGGCATGGAGCTTTATGTTGTACAGAATCAGGTCGGCATAGAAATCGCTGTCGCCAATCTGGAAATGTTTCTGCCTTGCGACAAAGGCGAATCCGCTGCCCATCTCCAGCAGATAACGGGTGACGTGCTTCACCAGTTGTTCCTCTATGTCCCTTTCGTCCGCACGTTCTTTGGCTCCTGCCAAGTCAAAGATATACGGGTCTTTCAACAGGTAGTTGGCAAGGTCGCTTTGGGGTGCAGGAAGCGTGGTGGTAAAATTATTGACCTTGCAGCTGTTGATTTGCCTTTCGTACAATTTGCTTTCAATCTGCATTTTAAGGACATTGCTGCTCCAGCCCATTTCCACGGATTGCTTCATATACCAGTAATCGACACCTAACGGAAGGGAACTGTTCAGCAGAATCACATGGCTTGCCCAATTGATTCTTGCAACAGGTGATGCCAGGAACAGTTTTTCCATGTCCTCAATCGGTACTTGATAAACAGCGGCTACTGTTTGGACTACATCCTGAATTTGTGCAAGAGGTTCTTGCACAATTACAATTTCCTTATTGTCTGAGGATTGAATTTGCGCAAGAGGCTCTTGCGTAAATATCATATTGTTCAGGCTTTGAAGTTCATCCGTGATTTTCTGCACACTTGGAGTAAGTAATTTCGCATCGGTTTCTATAAAACTCCGTAATGCGCCCAATGGATAGGAGCGTGCGAACTGGCACATATAAGCCAAGTTCCTGACCGAATACCCTTTCTTTTCGGGATAATTGAACCGTATCGCATGCGCCAGTTTCTTGATGACCTTACCGCCCCAGCCTTGTCGGTTCTGGTGGTACAATATGTAATTGCCCATCTTCCAATAGTGGAACAGCATCTGCGCATTGGCTGCACTGATGAGCCGGACTTGCGCCTGCTCTATTTCTGACCCGATGGCATTGACAAAAGCCTCGAAACTTCTTTTCTCTATATTGTTATCGTTGTTGCTCATTGTTGTATGTATTGAAAGTTACAAAGGTAAGCCCAATTACAGGTTTTCCATGAAACTTGCTGATTGTTTTTACAGTTGGTTGAATTTGTTCATTGCATTTGCCTTGATGTCATCTGCGATGTCAATGTAAGGTTTCATGGCTTTATAATCGCTGTGTCCCGTCCATTTCATGACCACTTGTGCCGGGATACCGAGTGCCAAGGCGTTACAAATGAATGTCCTTCGTCCGGCGTGAGTGCTTAACAGTGCGTATTTAGGTGTCACCTCATCTATACGCTCATTTCCTTTATAATATGTTTCCCTTACAGGCTCGTTAATTTCAGCAAGCTCGCCCAACTCTTTCAAATAATCATTCATTTTCTGATTGCTGATGACTGGCAGCGCCATGTTGTTCTCAAAGTGAATGTCCTTGTATTTTTCAAGTATGGCTTTGCTGTATTTGTTCAGTTCTATATTTAGGCTGTCCGCCGTTTTGACGGTAGTAACTTCTATGTGGTCAGATTTGACATCACTTCGTTTCAAGTTACGGACATCTGAATACCTTAGACTTGTGAAACAACAGAACAGAAAAACATCCCGAACACGTTCCAAATATTGTTTGTCTTTGGGTATCTGATAGTCTTTCAGTCTATTCAATTCGTCCCATGTCAGAAAGATTACTTTCTTTGAAGTTGTTTTCAATTTCGGCTTGAATGTATCAAATGCAATGTTTTGATTATATCCTTTCTTGAAACTCCATCGCAGGAACCATTTGAGGAATCCCATCTGTTTGCTGATGGTACTGTTTCTCATGTCTTTCTTGTCACGCAAGAAGTTTACATACTCGTTTAGTCCGAACTCATCGAAATACTCAAAAGTCACATCTTCTTTGAACTCTTTCAGGTGATTTTTTACGGCTGCAAATTTTTCGTATGTGGATTCTGTCCAGTTGTTCTGATTACCACATTCCTTAACAAACTCATCAAATACCTCCCAAAAACTTATTTTAGTATCTTCTTGTTGCTCCTCGCTGCCATTTTTCATTCGCAGATTGAATGCTTCTTTCAACTGTTGGGTGGTCGGCATGGTTTCCTGTACCTCAAATTCTTTGAACACGTTTTGAATTTCAGCATAGTATCTTAGCAAATCAGCATTGATTTCAGATGCGCTTTGCTTTAATTTATTGGTACATCCGTTCTTTACACGCTGCTTGTCGGTATCCCACTTGGCTATATCAATGCGGTAGCCGGTTGTAAACTCGATGCGATGGCTTGCGTATATGACACGCATACGGATGGGTACGTTCTCCACGATTGGAACGCCGTTCTTTTTGCGGCTTTCAGGTGCAAAAATGATGTTTCGTTTGATGTTCATGACTGGGTGTATTTGAAATTCTGCACCCAAATATACACCCAAAAATTGAAATAGCGAGCGATATTCTATAATATTTAGATTTAATTATGATTGTAATAAGCTGGTTATTAATAGGCATTTGCGATTGTATGATATTTTGAGATAATACAGGTTCAAGAGCCTGTCTCTCCGCTGAACGTGCTGGACAGAAATGGTCAGCAAACGGACAAAAAGCTACAAATCAATGATTTGTGGCTTTTTTTATTGCCCGAAAGTCCTGCTTCCAAGACTTCAAAAGTACGGTAAAAGACAAAGTTTCGTTACTAAATCGTTACCTATTCCCTGCCGGACAAAAACGGTAACGAATTGTCCATAAATGACCTGATAATGACTATATTAGTCCATAGTCTGCATAACTCGAAAACGAGAGGTAAAAACTAATTTTGCAACTAAAAATTTTGAGTTATGAAATCGACATTCAAGGTTCTTTTTTATTTGAAGAAAGGTTCTGAAAAGAAAAACGGCGAGGTTATGATTATGGCACGCATCACCATAGACGGCAAACTTTGTCAGTTCAGTACGAAACAGAGCATCCAGCCCGACAACTGGAGCATTGCTGCGGGCAAAGCCAAAGGCAGGGATGCCGGGAGGATAAACGCCCTTTTGGACGACATACGTTCTTCCCTGAATACCATTTACCACGAAATGCAGCGGCGTGACAACTACGTGACCGCCGAGAAAGTGAAAAACGAGTTTTTAGGTCATAGCGAGAGCCACGAAACAATCCTTTCATTGTTCCAAAAACACAATGACGATGTGAAGCAGCTTGTGGGCATATCCAAGACGATAGCGACCTACCGCAAGTATGAAGTGACCCGCCGCCACCTTGCCGAGTTCATCCGCAGCAAGTACAACGTATCGGACATATCCATAAAGGAGATAAGCCCGATGTTCATTACCGATTTTGAGTTGTATTTGCGTACCGCCTGCAAGTGCGGCTACAACACCACCGCCAAGTTCATGCAGTTCTTCAAGCGTATCATCATCATTGCCCGTAACAACGGCATACTGGTGGGCGACCCGTTCGCCAGCTATAAAATCCGGCTGGAAAAAGTGGACAGAGGTTATCTGACAGAGGACGAGATAAAAATCATCCTTAAAAAGAAAATGGTTTCCGAGCGGCTGGAACACGTCAGGGACTTGTTCGTCTTTTCCTGTTTCTGCGGTTTGGCTTACAGCGATGTCGCCAACTTGCGGCAGGAGAATATCCAAAAGTCCTTTGACGGCAACCTTTGGATAATCACCAAGCGGCAAAAGACGAATACGGACGTGAATGTTCCCCTGCTGGATATTCCCAAGATGATTTTGAAGAAGTACAAGGGCAAGTTGCCGGACGGGAAGATACTTCCCGTAATCAGCAATCAGAAGCTAAACGCCTACTTGAAAGAGATTGCCGATATATGCGGTATTAAAAAGAACCTGACGTTCCACCTTGCCCGGCACACGTTCGCCACGACCACCACGCTGTCAAAGGGCGTACCCATTGAAACGGTGTCCAAGATGCTGGGACACACAAACATAGAAACTACGCAAATTTACGCCCGCATCACCAACAGCAAGATAGGCAGCGATATGCAGGGGCTTGACAAGAAGTTTGTCGGCATCGAGAAGATTTACAAGGAAGTCGCCATGTAATCTTGATTATTGGGAACTGGTCACAATTTGTGACCAGTCCTTACTATTATTCCAACATTGCTAAATCTCCTAAAATATACGATTATGGATTTGCAGATTATCCAAAACAAGATTTTTGAGGTCAGAGGTTGCCGGGTGATGCTCGATTATCATTTGGCAGAACTCTACCAAGTGGAAACACGAGCCTTGAAGCAGGCGGTCAAGCGCAATATCGAGCGTTTTCCGGGTGATTTTATGTTTGTACTCACCCAAGAGGAAGCTAACTTGCTGTTATCCATAGGGGTATCACAAAATGTGATACCCCCTGCTTACAACTTCGGCGTTGCTATGCCTATGGCTTTCACCGAGCAGGGCGTAGCCATGCTTTCTTCGGTTCTCCGCTCCAAAGTAGCCATAGAAGTAAACATTTCAATCATGCGGGCTTTCGTCCTCATGCGCCAAATGGCAATCGGTTACGAGGAACTGTCAAGGCGCATCGAGGAACTGGAGGTAAGCACCGATGCGCAGTTCAACGAACTGTACCAAGCCCTTACCCAGCTTTTGAGCCAGTCGAAACAACAGAAAGAACGCCGTCCGGTAGGTTTCGTTACCTATAACCGTGACAAAAACGAATAGGTAACGATTTCGGTAACGAAATTCCGCCTAACAAACTATATCCCAATGAAGTACATTCTTCCACCTTGCGGGCAGTCCACCGACTACCCGCATTTTTTATATCCTTTTCCAACTGGCACATTCCCCGAAACGCCAGCCGTGCGTGGCATGGCTGACTATATTTCGTGAAAAGAGCCGTTGGAAACCCGCACAAGCGTATTGCAAGCAAGCTCACAACACCCTTGCCTTTCCCGCCCGCATGGAGTGTTCCCTAAAAGATGAAAGAGAACAGGCACTTTTCCCCGGTTTCCCTATCTGTAAATCTTCCTCTTACGCAGTCCCCCAGCCGGGACAGTCGTTTTAATCATTTCAATAGGCAAAGGTAGTTACGTGTTCTTCACGATTTTGCAAGGTCGAGCCGTTCCGGTTTGGCGAAAAAATCTTCCCTGCCTTGCGAGGTATTTTTTGCCCAAAACCTTGCAAACTCTAAACACTACCCTTTTACGCCTATGTGAAACGAAAACGACCGACCCGACCGGAAGACGCATAAAAAAAAAGTCGGATTTACGGGAAACAGGAAAAAAGTTCAGTGAAACTTCAACTCCCTCACCTCTCAAATCCGCATAAAATTAAAAACTTAAAAATTACAGCAATATGGAAGCAAAGGTATTATCGGAAGCAAAAGTTTATGTAGGCACTTATGCCAAGTACAACAACGGTTCATTGTCCGGCGCATGGCTCGACCTTTCGGACTATTCGGACAAGGAAGAATTTTATGAAGCCTGCCGGGAACTTCACAAGGACGAGGAAGATGCGGAATACATGTTTCAGGACTGGGAGAACGTGCCGGAGGGCTTAATCGACGAAAGCTGGATTTCTGAAAACTTCTTTGCCCTGCGTGATGCGGTGGAGGATTTGAGCGACACCGAGCAGGAAGCCTTTTTCGTGTGGTGCAACTATAAAAGCCATGATTTGGGCGAGGAAGATGCGGACGACCTTGTACGTGATTTCCGGGATGAATATCAAGGGGAATATGACGATGAAGAAGATTTCGCCTATGAAATTGTAGAGGAATGTTACGACCTGCCGGAGTTCGCAAAGACCTATTTCGATTACAAACAGTTTGCCCGTGACCTGTTCATGTGCGATTACTGGTTTGATGACGGCTTTGTGTTCCGGGCGGCATAACAACCAATCCGGGCGGGGTGTCAAAGCCCTGCCCGCTTAAAACAACCAAGTTTATAACCATAAAAAAAAATAAGACATCATGCAGTCACTTAACAAAAACGGGGTAAGCATCACCCAAACACCGGGAGAAGAAAAGTTCGTGAAATGCCGTTTAGGGGCTTTCAGGGGACAGATTTATTATCAATATGACTACCGCCACACGGACGGCGAACTTTTCAGCACGGTAGCCAAAACGCTGGACGAGTGCCGCCGCAGGCGTGACGAATGGGTAGCGAAGAAGAACGGAGTAATAAACAAGTAAATTTTAGGGACATGAAAACGACAGAAGTAAACAAGGAGCTTATCGGCAGGCGTTGCGAGTGTATTTTTACGGGCTTAATGGTAACGGGCGTTATCGAGGACACAGAAGAAAACGAACACACCATAGAGGTAAAAGTCCGTTTCGACCACCCGCACCAGTGGGGCGATGATTTGTATAATGATGTGTGGGCGTGGGGGCGCAAAATAGACGAGTTCGGCACGCTGCATCATTTGCAACTGTTGGAGGACAAACCGGACTTTCAGATAATGACGGTAGTTTTCGGCGAGCCAATCAGCCGGATAGACCGCAGTGTTTTTGCAGATGTGGACACGTGGGGCGTCTGTTCCTTGCAAGGTTGGGTAAACAGCTATGAAAGTGTCCGGTTTGTAGCCATAGACGACCATACGGCAATCATCACGGGCGAATATAACATGGAGCAGGTAAAGGTGTGGTTAGAGAAATACACGTCCATAAAGAGCCTTAAAACCAGTTGATAGAGGACGGCGGCTGCTTGCCGCCGTTACTTTCTTCCGTGAGCCTGCCAGCGGGTGAAGAAAGTAACAAAGAAGCCTTTCTTTTCCCTATCATGGAAACAGCCCGCCGATGCTTCCCGGCGGGCTGTCTGCCCGATATTTACGCTTTGCGTATCATTCCATACCCGGTTTCCCAAGAGGATGATAAAAACGGATGTCGCAACTATAAATCCTCATAGTGAATAAATTTTACACCAAGTATGCACACGGTTTCTTCTTCCTCGATGTCATATTTCCATGTCCGCTTAGTGACAAGCATTTCCGTTTCGCAATCGAACCATACCATTACGGGCGCATCATCTTCTTCGTCCGCCCATTTGAAAACCTGATTGGACGGCGTTTTCCATAATTCAGCACTGTCACGTTCGGAAATACAGTCCTTGTCCACAATGATGATGTCACCTACTGCCGGAACTGTATCTGTTTCCAACGTGGTTTCTATGTACCACGAGATGCCTTCTATATCCAATTCTATTTTTACCATGTCGTTTTGTTATTAGGGGGTTATTGTTTCCGTTCCTTCTTCGCTGTTGTCATTATTGAATGATAGTGTAAGTTGCTGCATCTGCCCGAAGCTGTCGATGATATAAATGTCAATCGTCTGCTGGTCGGTCGATGCCGAGGTGTAGTAGAGCCTGAACGTTTCTTTCTCCAGCGGGTAAAGGTCATTGGGCAGGAACACCGTGCCGTTATCCATTTCTAATTTCCCTTTGCCGTCCGGCTGGAAATACCGTATCTGATAGGTAGTCGGCTGGTAATAGCCGCCACGCACCAGTCGGCAGCGTATTTCGGCGGTTTCCCCGACTTTCAGCCTTTTGGGTACTGGCAGTGTTTCGATGCTGAACGGGTACGCCTGCTGAATATCCAAGTTGTCATTACAGGCGGTGACAAGCACGAGGGCGGCCACGATGTAGCAGCCCATGATGATTTTATACATTACATTCTTCATATACATTATTATATAGCGGTCAGTTGATAATGAATTTCAGTCCCAAAGATACCTGCGTGTGGAACTTGCCTATGTCCGAGCCGAACAACGCCCGTTCCCTTGCGTTCAACAGCAGAGCCACCCGGTCGGTCAGGTAGGTTTCCAGTTCCAACGTCAGCGCACCGCCGTAAATGAAGCAGTCCTTATCCAGCAAGGTAGAGCCGTCCGGCAGCAGCTTTTCGCTTCGGTTGCTTGTTTCGTACCCGGCGAGAGCCGACAAGCCCAATGAAAGGAAAAAGGTCTTTCGCCTGTCCGATAGGAATTTCAGGTAATAGCCGCCCTCTGCGGTGAACTGTTCGACTGGTATTCTCATATCCTTGTAGTCATACTTCTTGTGCAGGTATTCGCCGCCAATCACCCAGCGGTTGGCGTTCTTGGTGTAAACGCTGTACGCCGCCCCTATGTGGTAGGCAAAATCCGTATTGGCGTTCCAATGCACCCCGTCCGTCATGCCCGCCGTGACCTGCAAGCCTTTCATGCCCGGCAGGTATCTTTGTGCGTGTGCCTGAAACGAGGTCAGGCACAGCGCAAAGAGCATCATTATAAAGATGTGTCTTTTCATTCCCTATTTGATTTTTAGTTCGTCAATCACTTCTGCGTTCACGATGTCGGCGTTTTCCACCCGTATGGTCTGATGCCGCCCGCCGTTCTTCTCGTAGAGTTCCACGACCAGCAGCTTGTCGTCAGGAATGGTAAACTTCGGCAGGGCGTACACCGTGCGCACGGTCGATTTCCCGGCAATCTCTATCACCTCGTTGTAGCTGCGTACCGCATCCAGTACCGTTTCCTGAATAGCCGTGCGTTTGGGCACTTTTTTATCGGTTATCTTAAACCTGATGAAGTCCGTGTCGAAAGGCACGTTGGAACTGTTCTTTGTCTGCGTGTGCACGTAGAGCATCCCGTTATATGTGTAAATCCCCTTGATTAAGAACTGTATGCCGAAACGCTTGCTACCCAAGTGGCGCACTTTCCGGTCATTGTTCTTGTAGATGCTCTGCATTATCAGCTTCACTAATAGCGGGCTTTCACCCGCCAGTTCCCGGAAATGGATGTTCATCCGGGTATGCGAGAAGTCGGACGTATCTTCATTCTCCAAGAAGTCCTTCATCTCGATGTTGAGCATTTCCGGTTCACGGGCGTACTTGGCGTTGAACGAAAAGAAACTGCCGTCCTCGCAGATAACGGAGAAGTTCGTTTCTCCCGGAAAGCCCTCTGTCGTGGCTTTCACCCTGATTACGTTCTCCGCACCGTCCGCCTTGCCCGCTATGATGTGGTTGCTTCCCAAATCGACATAGCGGACGGCGGCGGGGAAGATGATATGCACCGTCTTGGCAAAGGTCACTTCCACGCCGTAGGGCGTAACCATTTGGCGGTACGGGAGTTTCCGGGTAATCCCCCGGTACAAGTCGTTGCCAGCCGCATACTTCACGGTGTCAGCGGTTTGTGCGTTTGCCGCACACACGCCCAGCAAGAGGGCGAACAATCCAAAAATCTGTTTCATTGCTAATTGAAATTTTAACGGTTGATAAAATGGTTATTGTTGTTTGGCATACAGCATGACTTTATAGCCTGCTTTCAGCTTCACTTTCACGGTTCGGAACTTCTTGGCGAGGTAGCCGGACGTTCCTTGCAGCAATCCCCTTGTCACGTCCATAGCCACCTGCTGCCCGGCACTTTGGGCAAAGGAAATGCTTGTACCCAGCCCGCTTCCGATATTCGCCATAGCTTCGTTGAACGCTTCCTGCTCCATAGAGGACGGTACGGAAAGCCCCTTTTGCCCGTCCGTGTCGAACACGGCGAGTTCCACCGGGATGATGTTGCCAGCGTACTCAATCGAGGACACCAGTATGTCGAGCCGTTCGCCCTGCACCTTTGCCGTTCCCGCCACAAGGGTATTCTTCGGCACAACGATATTTCCCGCCTGCATGGGTTCGAGCAGCCGTAGTTTCACCGCCTGCCCGTCCACCAGCGTTTGGTCTTGGTGTATGCAGGCGGCTACCGTGTTCTTTCCCATAGCGTACCCCGTGCCTACCGCCGTGTTGAAGCCGTAGTTTCGTGGCTGGCTGTAAGCCCGGATGAAGTCGGCATCGCTCATGGGCTGCTGCAATCCCGAAACGGTCGTTTCCCGGATAGCCTGCACCGGAATAGCCGGAGTGCCGATACCGCCGCCGTTCTGCCCGGCTGTCGGTATTTGGGCAATCTGTCCCCTTTGTCCGTCCTGCCCGTTCATGTACTTTGCTGCCAGCTCGTAGGATTTTTCCAAGAGTGCCATTTGGTCGTCAGCCGTAGGCGTGGCGTTCTGCTGCTGTTTCAGTCGGTCGGTCAGTTCCGCCACCTGCCGTTTCAATTCTTCTTTTTCCTCGTCCACAGGGGGCGTTTCGTAGAACGTGCTTAACTGGCGGTTGATGTCCCGGTAAGCCGCCCTTGAAGAAGCACCGCCGCCCCTTTGTGGCTTCGGATCTTCTTCCGGCATCAGATTGATTTCCTCTTGTGGTTCTTCCGTATCATCGTCCAGCGTGAAACCGAAGTCCTGCAAGGATTGTATCTTGTCCTGCTGTTTGCGGCTTGTCACCGCCTGCTCGTAAGCCTTTTGCTTGTCGGCTATAATTCCGTCCTCTGCGGGCAGGGGTATGTCGGCATTGAAGCCGCCCACGCTTTCCACATTCACGTCCTCTTTGCCGGAGGGTGCGAATATCAGATACATGCACCCTGCAAAGGCAAGGAACATCAGCGGGAAGACTATCATTTTCCTGCGCTGCTGTACCTGCTGCGGGGTAAGTTCCCGTTTGGGCTTATTCCCCTTTTTCGGCTTCCCGTCCGCCTGCGGTGCGGTCGTGCCGTTCTCATTCTTCTGTACTTCTTCCATATTGCGGTCTGTTTAACGGGTTGATACTTTTGGTTGTGTCATTGCCGTGCAACGGCAGTTGTCTGATGTGTTCTATTTGCAGCCTTTGCCCCTCCCGTTTCCCGATATTGTAGATTGATGAAACGGTGATGTAGATAGACAAGCCGCCGAAAAAGAAGAACATCAGGAGGATAACCGCCAGCCTTTTGCCCGGCGTAATCCGTCCGCACATTCGGCGCAGTCGGTCGTCCGCCCAGTCCCGCACCTTTTCGATGTGGTTTCGTTTTCTCTCCATAAGGCTATCTTTTAATGGTCTGCAAATCCTTGTTCTCGGTAATGGTGAACGCTTCGATGATGAAGCCGTGCGGGTTGTTGTCGCTCCGTGTGGCGTTAAGCAACCGGCACGAGGTCACAAGGCTTCGCACCGTCAAGCTGCTTTCCCGGACAATCAACTGGCGGGCATAGGTGTTCACCTTGTAGGGGTACTGGTCGAAGTCGCACTTCACGCTGTCAATCTCCACCGTCTGCGTGACGTTTCCGGAAATCACCCGGTTGTAGTAGCCCTTTTCCGCCAAGTCCTTGTAATAGTTGAAAGCGGTCTTGTCGGCGAGAAACAACGAGCGTTTGATGTTGCTTTCGATAGCCCCCTTTTCGGGTGATAAGGTGAAGAAAAGTTCGTGGAAACGTCGCACGTGCGACTTGGCTTCCACGGGTCTGTTCTGTGCCATGTCCTGCGAGAGTGCCAGCATCAGGCTTTTGCCGTTGTCGAGGACGTATATCTTCTGCCGTTGCTTTTCGGCGAAGCTGTACGAGTTCCACACGGCGAAGCCCGTCACCAGTGCGCACAGGCAGATGAATACCAGCGCAAAGAGCCGGATTTGCCGGAAACTCGTTTCGATGTTCGTTAATGACTTAAATTCCATATACTAAATATTGATGTTGGTTATTTGAGTAGTTTCCCGGTTACTTTCCCGCTTGCCGCACCGACCGCAGCCCCGGCGATTGAACCAGCCCGTGTCACGTTGCGGTTATAGGCAGACGTACCGCCAGCCGACACTATCCAGCTTGCCACCGTTGGAATGGTGAAGTAGCCCACGATGCCGATAATCATAAAGATTATATACACGGTGCTGCTCCCGTCCGGGATGAAATCCGGGTCTGAAAGCTGCTCGATGTCTTTTTGGAGCATCAGGGTTTGTATGCGTGCCAGCACGCTGCTGAACAAGTCCGACACGGGTAGCCACAGGTAAATGGAGATATAGCGTGAAATCCACCGGGTCAGCGTGCTTTGGAAACCGTCATAGACGGAAATCGCAAACGCCAGCGGACCCAGTATGCTTAACACGATTAGGAAGAACGTCCGCAGCGTGTCTATAATCAGCCCCGCCGCCTGAAAGAGCATTTCCAATAACTCCCTGAACCAGTCCCGGACGGACTTCTTTATATTATAAGCCGTCCTGTCCATGTACATGCCCGTCATGGTCACCATGTCGGAGGGCGACCAGCCCAGTTCTTCCAGTTGTCGGTCAAATTCCTCGTCCGATGCGAGGTAAGCCGTTTCGGGGCTTCGCATCAGGGCTTCATATTCCAGTCGGTCTTTCTGTGCCCGGTACTCGTTCATGTCGAAAGTCTGCGTTTCCATAAGCTGGTTGCACCCTTTTACCACTGGCGACAATACCGTGTTGATAGTCCCCAGCACGAAAGTTGGAAAAAACATGATGCACAGCCCCAGCGCAAAGGGACGCAGGAGCGGGTACACGTCTATGGGTTCGGCACGTGCGAGCGACTGCCACACTTTGGCGGCTACATAGAACAAAGCTCCCAGCCCGGCTATCCCTTTGGCTACCCCCGTCATGTTGCTGCACAAGGGCATCATTTCATCGTACAGCACCCGCAACACTTGGTGCAGGTTGTCAAAATCCACCGCTGCTAATAACATAGGCATACCGATTTATATGTTACCAGTAGCGTTCATCCGCCGAGCCGTAGAGAGCCAGCACCCGGTCGGTGTCGTTCTTCTTCTTCGCCCGCAGGTAGGACACGGATATGTTCTTTCGGGTGTAGTAGTTCACGAGGTTGCGGTAGTTGAGCAGGCTTTTATAGGCGTTGTTGATTACCGCCAGCCTTTCGGCATCCGTCAGCGACATGCCCGTCACGTTCACTACATTCTTCAAGTCCTGCAACACGTCCGCACTTTCGGAGAGCAGCTTGGCGTACCCGGCTGAAATGGCGGTGAGTTCATCCGGCGTGTAGTTCGGGTCTGCCAGCATGTTCTGATAGTTTCGCACGTAGATTTCGGATATTTCCGCCACCAGCTCAATGGACTTCTTCACCTTGATGCCGCCCTTGACAACATCGTGTACCGCTTTGAGCGCATCGTAATATTTTTTACCCTGCTGGAAAATCTTCTGCGCTTCCATGAAGCCGTCCAGCGTGTTTTTGGCTGTGGTGGAAGTCTGCACTATCTGCTTGGTGGTGTTGATGATGCCCTGCGCCAAGTTGCCGGGGTCTGACACCACCCACTGTGCGGATGCCTTGCCGATGAAGCAAAGGCACACCGCCATAAGGAGAATTGTTCTTTTCATTATCTTTTGTTTTCAAGGTTTGTAACTCGTTTGTATTCGCCGCCGGGCATGAGCGTTATCCGGTCGGTCTTTTTGTCATAGGTGAACTGTATGCGGAAGCCCGTTTCGATGAACAGGCAGCCGTTCCGTTCTGTTACCGGGTAAGCCGTTTCCAGTATTCTGCCCCTGACATTCGCTTTCCGGGTGACGGTGTATCTGCCGCCCGTTTCCGAGAGTGTGAAAGCCGGGTGTCCCCTGACGTGTACCCAATAGCCCTGCATCCTTTCCAGCTCCTTGTTTCCGCTGTCCTCGCAGCCCGCCAGCAGGCAGGCGGACAATAGCGTGTATATCAGATTGTCAATCCATTTCATGTTCCTAATTTTTAAGTTGTTGATGATTGGGGATTTCTTTTGCTTTCTGCAAGCCGCTTGATAGCCAGTTCAAGGTTGCCGTCCAGCTTGTCGGCGAGGGCGAACAGTTCCATTTTCTCGCTTTCCTCGGTCGTGTACGTGTAATATTCTTCCAACGAAACTTCTGTGGCGTACACCGCCGATTGTGTGCCGCCCAGCGAGAAGAAAACTTCCTTGTACTTCCGTCCGGGGTGGTTCGCCATGTTGATAGACAATATCTGCGAACGCTCCTTGTCGGTCAGTCCCAAGAGGTTCTGTATGCTGTCGAACTTGTTCAGGTATTTTCGCTGGTCTAACAATATTTTGCAGTCCGAGTTATTGATGATACTCTCTTTCACGATAGGGGAAGAAATAATATCCTCAATCTCTTGCGTGACTACAATCGCTTCCCCGAAATATTTTCGGACTGTTTTGTAGAGGTAGCGGATATAGTCCGCCATGTTCGCCGATGCAATCGCTTTCCACGCTTCTTCAATTAGTATTAACTTCCTTATCCCCTTTAACTTGCGCATTTTGTTTATAAAGGCTTCCATGATGATGATAGTCGTTACCGGGAATAAAATCTTGTGGTCTTTGATGTTATCCAACTCAAAGACAATGAAGCGTTTATGCAGCAAATCCAGTTCCTTGTCGGAGTTCAGCAGGTAGTCGTACTCACCGCCACGATAGTACGGTTCAAGCACGTTCAGGAAATTGTCAATGTCAAAATCCTTTTCCCTGACGTTCTTCTGTTCAAGCTGTCGGCGGTAATCATCCCGGACAAACTCATAGAACGTGTTGAAGCAGGGCGTTACCGAACGGTCTTTGCCTATCAGTTCGATATAGGCACTCACGGCGTTTGACAACGCCACTTCTTCCGACCGTTTGGGGGCTTCATCGTCCCGCTTCCACAGGGTGAGTATCAGGGTTTTGATACTCTCTTTTTTCTCGATGTCAAATACCCCGTCCTCGACATAGAACGGGTTGAACGCTATCGGGTTCTCGTTGGTGTAGGTGAAATAAATCCCGTCCTCGCCGTGCGTGCGGTTGTGGATAAGCTGGGACAGCCCCAAGTAACTGTTACCCGTATCGACCAGCAGCACGTGCGCGCCCTGCTCGTAATACTGGCGCACCATGTGGTTGGTAAAGAAGGACTTACCCGACCCGCTCGGCCCAAGTATGAACTTGTTTCTGTTGGTCGTGATGCCTTTCTTCATGGGCAAATCCGATATGTCGATGTGCAGCGGGCGACCGCTTACCCTGTCCACCATTTTGATGCCGAACGGCGAAAGCGAACTCTTGTAGTTCGTTTCTTCCACGAACAGGCAGAGAGCCTGCCCCAAGAACGTGTAGAAACTTTCCTCTGCGGGGAAGTCCGCCTCATTGCCGGGTATGCCCGCCCAAAAGAGCGTGGGCGTGTCGGTGGTGTTGTGGCGTGGCTTGCACTCCATTAGCGCAAGCTGGCTTCCCACATCGTTGCGTATGCGTTTGAGTTCGTCCCTATCGTCACTCCATGCCATGACGTTGCAGTGGCAGCGCACCGAAATAAGCCCCTTGCTGTGCGCTTCGTTCAGGTACTCGTCTATCCACTCCTTGTTCACTTGGTTGGCACGGGAGTAACGGGAGAGCGATTGCATGTTCCGGGCGGTCTGCTCGAAGTTCTTCAGGTTTTCGGCGTGGTCGTCTATGAAGATGAACTGGTTATAGACGTGGTTACACGACAACAGCACGCCCACCGGGGCGGCAAAACTTAACCTGCAATCGCTTCTGTCTGTGGACAGCTTCTCAAATCGGCAGTCCGTCCCGACCTTTCCGGGCAAATCTTCCACGTCCGAAAGCGTGTGCAGGCACAGTATATCGTCCCCGACCCGCATTTCTTCCGGGTACAACCCGATGTCTTTCAGGCAAGTAGTGTCGGTTTGCGAGAGCGAGAAGTATTTCTCGATGATGCCCGCCTTTCCGTCCTGCCCGGTGATTTCCGATGCCGCCAGCCGGGTAAGGGTGACAAACCCGCTGTCGTTCATAATCCTTTCAAACTGCCCGACCGCTTCGATGAACTTTGCCGCCGCTTCCTTGTCGGCTATCTCCTGCGGTACAATCCTGCCCCGGCAGAGGGTGGAGAAGTCGCTCTGTCGGCGGCTTCTCTCCCTTGTCGTTTTCGTCAGGAACAGGTAGCAGTAATGGTTCAGGAACGGGCGTTCATTGAAGTGCCGTTCAAAGGAGCGGCTTAAAAAACTAAGCTCGTCCCTTTCGGTGTCGGGCTGGTAGTTCTCCTTGATGAAGAAGTCCTGCTTGTGTACTATGGAGTAGTCAGGCAGCACCTTGACCGCCTTGTACCACGCCGAATGTATGGCTTCGTACTCGGCACTGGTGACGGTGAACAGTTCGGGCAATTCCACCCTGAAAGCCACCGTCAGGTCTGCATCCTTTGATATGATGCAGCCGTTCTCCACCGCCAAAAGGGGAAATTTCCTTTCCAGCGTGGTAGCCTTTAACATATTCCTCATAGTCTTTCTTCCTTTCTTTTTTTGTAGGTGAATAATCGGGGTATCGCCTTTCGGCTGATAATGAAGCGTGGGTGTCTTTTGCGTGCGGCAGCTTTCATCAGCCCGTGCGTGCCGTACTTGGCGTTGAGCCGGAACGTCTGCCACACGAGCAGCAGCGAAGCCGACACGATGAAACCGATACATAGCCATTGGTTCACGCCTGCCATGAACAGGATGATGAACACCACGAAGACGGCGAGCAAGCCGCCGCAAAAGATAAAGAGGTACTGGCTTTTCAGCCCCTTGAACTCCACCGGCTTCCCGATACCCCTGTTTACCGGATATTCAGACATTGCCGCCTTTTTAGAGGAAGAACGAACGCAGGATAGTGGCGGCGACAATCAGGAAAATGCACGCCCCGAACCAACTGGCGGCGGTCTTTGAGGTGTCGGGGTCGCCGCTTGAAAACTTGTTATATACTTTTACCCCGCCAATCAAGCCGCAGACCGCCCCGATTGCGTACACCAGTTTTGTTCCGGGGTCAAAATACCCGGTGATTAGGTTCGTGGCTTCGGTGATGCCCGCCTGCCCGTTTCCTTGTGCGTAGGCACTTACCACGGCGGCAAGTATAGCCGCCGACAAGAAGATTTTCTTTCTCATTGTGATTTGTTTTTAATGCCGGGCGGCGGGTGGATAGTCCGCCTTTCCCGGCTGGTGAATAATTTGAAATTTTAGTGGTCGGGGATAGTCCCGTTTGTCTGTTTGTTTTCAGGTTGCCAATCAACCGTAATCCCGTTGTTTCATGCTGTCAGGCTTATACATTATTATACTATAGGAAGTCGTTCATGTCGAACGCTTCGTGTTCCTCGCTTGTATCGCCAGTTCCGGCAGGGACAGCAGCCGCAGCCAGTTCCGCTTCGTTGCGTCCCAGCAGTTCCGCCACCTTTGCCAGCCCGCCGTTGATGTTCTCCACCACCGCATCGTAGAGGTTCGTTCCCTCAATGCTTGCCAGTGTCCCGGCGGCTTGCCGTTTCTCCGCTTCGGTGGGGTTGTCGGCGTTCGCCGTGCGTACCGCTTCGTCCAGTTCATCGAAGCTCACGCCCGTAGCCCGCCCGGTATCATCGTCACCGTCCATGTACCCGGCTATTTCCTCGTCCTCGTAGTCGGGTTCGTCATTCTCGTAACCGGGCGTTTCTTCCGCTTCGGCTGCTGTTTCCGGAATGTTTTCTTCCGGCTGTCCGTCAGCCTGCGGCGCAAAAATAGTATCATTTTCAGCCGCTTGCGGGAGGTGTCCCGATTTGTCCTGCGCTGTCCCGATTAGTCCGCCCTTGTATCGGCTTTCACCTATCAGCGTGTAGCCAGAAACCCCGTTTCGTGGAAGTGGCGCATCATCCGTTCTGCCCGGTGATGTCCGGCTGTCCGTGTAGCGATACCACAGCCATAGGGCGATATAGTACACCAAAAGCCCGGTAAGTATGCAATAGATTATCATAGTCAGACAGGCTTTTGGAAGTGGCTTTCGTACAGGGTGTTTATCTCGTCTTGGTACTGCTCGAAGTGCCGCAGCAGAATGTTTTCCACGTAGCTGCTTACCGTCACCTTGCGCCCGCCTATCACCGTCACGATACGCATCAGCTTCTCGTGCGTGGTACGGCTCACGTACAAGGGCTGTCGGTCTGCCAGTTCCACTTTCTGAAAGTAGGTTTCCCGGTAGTCGCCCGAACCGCCCTTGCGCTTGCGGGGTGTCGGTTTCTCTACTTGCACCGTTTCTGTTTGTGTTTCTTGCGGTACATCATTCGTCTTATTATTATCTTGTTTACTGGGAACACCCTGCGAGATAAGCTCTTTCATGAAATCCTCGTCTATCTTCGGCATCCCGCCGCTTTGCTTTGCCATATCATTTTAATTTGATGTAGTACACTATTTCGGTTATCAGTTCTTCCAAGTTGCTTCCCCTTACCAGCGGGCGGCTGGCGGGAAAGAGCGTGGAGCGAAACACCGCCTTTTTATCCGCCACCAGTTCCTTTTTGTAGCGTTTGGTATCGGGGATAAAGGTTTTCATCAGCGGCAGTTCCAGTTCCTTAATGGTCTTGTCGTAGGCGGTGTAAAGGTCTGTTTTCTCCCTACCGTCCACCATGTTCCAAAAGAGGTACAGCCCGGCAAGTCGGCAGGCTTCATTCCTCACCAATAGCTTTTGGATAGCCATTGCGAACGACAGGCTGCTTTCCAGCACCACCTTGTCGGCTGAAATGGGGGTGAAAATGTAGTCCATGCCCGCAAGGGAGTTTATCACGCCCTCGCTGTTCACCGTGCCGGGCAGGTCGAAAAAGACAATATCCGGCACGTGTCCGGTGGCTATATATTCGTCAGCCGTTGCAATCGCCTTTTCGGGCGAACTGCACAGCACCGGGTAGGCTTTCTTCCCCAGCCGGGTGAACTGTTCATACGCCATTCGCTTGTAATCTTCATCCGCCCCGACCTGCTCGGCATCCCGCTTGCGCATCCCGGCAATGGAGTGTTGCGGGTAGTCGCAATCGACCACCGCCACATCGTAGCCTTTGAGGTAATAGAGGTAACTCGCCGCCAGCACGGTAAAGGTGGTTTTGCCGACCCCGCCCTTTTGGGTGGAAAAGGCGACATAAAGGGGTGTTTTCTCGTTTTCCATATTGCTTCCGTTCATTATTGGTTGATAGATTTGTTTATTGCTTTCAATCATTCATTCCATATTGTAATCTTGAAATATTGAAAGATTGTTTTATTTCAATCTTGTTTTCCTGCTTTCATTCTTTCTTGAAATATTGAAATCCTGCAATCACGTTTTATTGAAATCCTGCTTTCAATCATTCTTTCCTGATTGGAATATTTCTTTCAATCTTGCTTTCAATCTTGAAATCCGATGCAAAAAAAGGGAGAAAAAACGTCCCCTGAAAACCTTGTCCCGATTTGTCCTGCGCTGTCCCGTTTTGTCCACCAACCCCCTATTTTACAGCATTATAAATCACCGTTACTTTGCAGCGGAGTAACGAACCGCAGGGGGCGCAGGTGTAAAACAGGGCTGGTGAATGGCTGGGCTTACCGTTTCACGCTAACCCCAATCCGTCCGTGACGGATTTCGATTTTCGTCAGAAAATAGCAAGGTGTGTTCTATGGCACATAGAACCGTTTTCCGTGCCTGAAAACGCCTTGCCCCTTGCGGGGGTAAAAATCACTCCGAAGTCGTAATTTTTTAATTTAAAGAAGTATGGAAACAAGAAAACCCAACAAGGGCGGTCGCCCCGCCCTCGCAGACCCGGCGAGGCATCGCCATGTCCTTTACCTGAACGACCGGGAGAACGCCCGCTTCCTCTCGCAATGGGAGCAGTCGGGCGTCACGAGCAAGTCCCGTTTCATCGCCGCCCGGTTGTTCGGCGAGCCGTTCCGGGTGGTGAAAGTGGACAAATCGGCGGTCGAGTATTGCGCCCGGCTAACCGAATTTTACGCCCAATTCAGAGCGGTAGCGGTCAATTACAACCAAGTCGTAAAGGCGTTGCACAGCAACTTTTCGGAGAAAAAGGCACTGGCTTTTCTCTATAAACTGGAGAAAGCGACCACCGAACTGGCTGTGTTGAACCGTCAGGTTATCGACCTGACAAACGAGTGCAAGGAACTATGGTTGCCAAAATAAGCACGGGCGGCAATATGTTCGGCGCACTGGCGTACAACCAAAACAAGGTGGACAGCGGGGAAGCAAAGGTGCTTTTCTCCAACCGGATGCTGTTGAGCGAGGACGGGAATTTCTCTATCGGCGAGTGTATGCGCAGCTTTGAAATGCAGATGCCCGTCCAGCTATCCACCAGGAAGCCGATACTTCATATTTCCATAAACCCGCACCCGGAAGACGTGCTGACCGACCAGTTGCTTTCCGACATTGCCAAAGAGTATATGCGGAAGTTGGGCTATGGCGACCAGCCCTATTTGGTGTACAAGCATACCGACATCGACCGCCACCACATCCACATCGTAGGGTTGCGGGTGGACGAGAACGGCAAGCCGCTGAATGACAAGTTCGAGCATCGGCGCAGCAAGCAAATCACCCGTGAACTGGAAAAGAAATACGGGCTGCACCCGGCAGAGCGAAAGGAACGTGCCGAACGCCCGGAACTTAAAAAGGTGGACTATGCCGCCGGGGATGTGAAGCACCAAATCGGCAATACCGTGAAAGCGGCTTGCTATGGCTATCGTTTTCAGTCGTTCGGGGAGTACAAGGCTTTGCTTGCCGCTTACAACGTGTGCGCCGAGGAAGTCAAGGGCGAGATAAACGGCAAGCCCTATCAGGGCATTGTCTATTCCGCCATGAACGACAAGGGCGAAAAGGCGGGCAACCCGGTAAAGGCTTCCCGCATCGGCAAGTCGGTGGGTTATGAAGCGGTGCAGCGCAGAATGGAGAAATCGGGCGAAGCAATCAAGAACGGAAAACTGAAAGAGCGCACCCGGAAGATTGTAGCCACTGCCATGCAGACCGCCCGCAGCCGCAAGGAACTGGAACAACAGCTAAGGAAGCAGGGTATTGACATGGTATTCCGTCAGAATGACAGCGGGCGCATCTATGGCGTTACGTTCATCGACCACGACAGCCGGGTGGTGCTGAACGGTTCACGCTTGGGCAAGGAGTATTCGGCGAACGTGTTCAACGAACGTTTTTCGGGCGAAACCGGAAATATACACCAGTCAGAAGTGGAAATACAACAGCGGGAACAATCCACGCATCAGGAACAGCCGGGCTTCACGCCGAAAGCCGACATCGTTCCGGGCGTGGCTTCCGTGCTGGGAGCTTTCGGCGGATTGCTGGGCGGCGGTGCATCAGGCGGTGACGAGCCGCAGGACACCGCCCGCCAAAAGAGAAAGAAGAAAAAGAAGCGCACAAGGCGCATCGACTAACTTAAAAAAACATTACAATCATGCAACAGGAAGATGATTTGAGAGGGCTTGCAAGGGTCATGGACTTTATGCGGGCTGTCAGTATTCTATTCGTGGGAATAAACGTGTACTGGTTCTGTTACTCCACCCTGAAAGAGTGGGGAGTGACCTTTGAAGTGATAGACAAGATACTGTGGAACTTTCAGCGCACCACCGGGCTGTTCTCGTCCGTTCTTTGGACAAAACTATTTTCGGTGGTGTTCCTCGCCCTGTCGTGTATCGGCACTAAGGGCGTGAAAGAGGAAAAGATAACGTGGGCGAAGATACATTGCAGCCTTGCGGCGGGTGTCGTGTTGTTTTTCCTGAACTGGTGGTTGCTGGAACTTCCGTTGCCACACACGGCGGATGCCGTGTTTTATATCGCCACGCTGTCGGCGGGCTATATCTGTATGCTCATGGCGGGTACATGGATGTCCCGGCTGTTGAAGAACAACCTAATGGATGATGTCTTTAATACAGAGAACGAGAGTTTCATGCAGGAAACAAGGCTTATCGAGAACGAGTATTCGGTAAATCTGCCTACCCGGTTCTACTATAAGAAGAAATGGAATAACGGTTGGATAAATGTCGTGAACCCGTTCCGTGCCAGCCTTGTGTTGGGTACGCCGGGTAGTGGCAAATCGTATGCAGTGGTAAACAGTTACATAAAACAGCAAATCGAGAAAGGTTTTGCGCTTTACTGCTATGATTATAAGTTTTCCGATTTGTCTGAAATCGCTTATAATCATTTGCTTAACCACTTGGACGGGTATAAGGTAAAGCCCAAATTCTACATTATCAATTTTGACGACCCCCGCAAGAGCCACCGATGCAACCCGATAAACGCCAGCTTCATGTCGGACATTGCGGATGCCTACGAAGCCAGCTACACGATAATGCTTAACCTCAATCGAAGTTGGATAAGCAAGCAGGGCGACTTCTTCGTGGAAAGCCCGATTATTCTTTTGGCGGCTATAATTTGGTATCTCCGTATCTATCAAGGCGGTAAGTATTGCACGTTCCCCCATGCCATTGAACTATTGAACAAGAAATACGCCGATGTATTCACTATTTTGCGCAGTTATCCCGAACTGGAAAACTACCTTTCGCCGTTCGTAGATGCTTGGGAATCAGACGCTCAAGAGCAGTTGCAGGGTCAAATAGCAAGTGCGAAAATCCCGCTTTCAAGGATGATTTCACCCGCTCTTTACTGGGTAATGACAGGTGATGATTTCTCGCTGGACATCAACAACCCGAAAGAGCCTAAAATCTTGGTTGTCGGCAACAATCCCGACCGTCAGAACATCTATTCGGCGGCACTGGGATTATATAACAGTAGAATAGTGAAGCTGATAAACAAGAAAGGTCAGCTTAAAAGTTCGGTGATTATAGACGAGCTGCCAACGATTTATTTTCGAGGGCTTGACAATCTGATTGCAACCGCACGAAGCAACAAGGTTGCTGTTCTGCTGGGCTTTCAGGATTACAGCCAGCTTACCCGTGACTACGGGGACAAGGAAAGCCGGGTGATACAAAATACTGTGGGCAACGTGTTCAGCGGTCAGGTAGTCGGTGAAACGGCAAAAATACTGTCGGAGCGTTTCGGAAAGGTGTTGCAGAAAAGGCAGAGCATGACAATCAACCAGCGGGAAAAATCCACCTCGATAAGCACCCAAATGGACAGCCTGATACCCGCCAGTAAAATATCCAACCTCACGCAAGGTATGTTTGTGGGGGCAGTGGCAGACAATTTCGATGAACGGATAGAGCAGAAGATTTTCCACTGTGAAATCGTGGTGGACAATGAAAAGGTGAAGCGGGAAACCGCCCGTTACGTGAAGTTGCCGCAGATAATCGACTTCACCGACAAGGACGGCAACGACCGGATGCAGGAAGAGATACAAGCCAATTATGACCGCATCCGTCAGGAAGTCCGGCAGATAGTCGAGGACGAGATAACCCGGATTAAGAATGACCCGGAGCTATGCCACTTGATTAAGGAGGAAGAATAGCTGTATATAATAATGTATGGAGTGAAGAACAGCCGATGTAGCTTTACGGTTGTTCTTCATTTTGCTTTTTGGTGCGGTAGGCTTCAAAACGCACTAATATTTCGTGCAGGTTCTTCAATGCTTCCACAGCCTTGCCTATCGGCGGCATCTTGCTTTTGTCGAAAGTCAGTTTCTTCAAATCGGCAGTGTATGCCGTAGCCACTTCGGGCAACGCCATGACCGCTTCGGCATCCTTGAATATCGGTGCATCAGCCAGCGACAAGTGCGAACGGGAGTTTTTATTTAGTCCGTCCTCTATCGTCACCCGGTACATGGCATCCAAGAAATCTTCCGAATGTAGGTAATCGTTATATTCCTGATTGTGGTAGAGTGCCGACAAGTCGTAAACGTCACGGATATGCTTTGCCAACAGTGCGGCTGCATCCTCATTGTAAGACAGCTTTACCAGCCTTGAAACCTTGTCGCAGATAGTCTTTCGGGGGTTGATACATTGCGTTTCAAAACTTCCCAGCCCGTAGGTGCTTATCAGTTCCTCTTGCCCGATACTTTCAAGAAAGGCGGTCACAATCGGTTTGATAACCTGCTTGTCTGCCGGGTAGAACATCCGTTTTTTGTCCGGCAGGTCACAGGATTTTATCTCTACTTCCAAATGCTCTTTTAGTCCCACACCCTGAAATACATTGTCATACGAGAAATACAGTTTGCGGTAATTACCGCCCGTTTCCGACAAATCTTCCTTGTATATGTCACTGTTAAGTTCGGCTATGTATTTGGAAAGTTTCTTGTTCAATGTCTTTTCAGCCTGCTTGGACGCACCTTTGTCACCCGTGAACACGAACAAGTCCAAATCTTCCGAGAAGCGTTCTATCAGCCCGTAGGCTTTGGAAAGTGAAGTCCCGCCTTTGAAGTAGGTCTTATCCGCATATTCGGACATGGAAATATCCCGCAGTATCTTCGATACCCAGTAATCCTTTTCCACGTGCGACTGCTCGTAGCCGAAATGTTCAGCCGCCAGTGCGATGATTTCCTTGAACGCTTCCTTGTCCGAATGTAAATTCATATTTCTGTCCTATGCCGTTTTATAATCCAAGTTGAACCGTGTCGTGGGAAGAATGGTCTTTGCCATTTCTGTTTGCAATACGGTTTGTCTGATGTCGCCCAGTATGTCCGCCACCACCTTTCTGACACGTGGCGGGTAACTTTTCGCCAAAGATACGATTTTTTCCAGTTCCGGCAGGCTGTACCCGTTGAAATATTGGCTCTTGACCCGGTTGTAGATGTCCTGCCCGGTTGTTCCGGGTATGCGCTTCATGTCCTTTATCGCATCGAGCAGCCGCAAGTACGGGACAAGGCTTTCATCCGGGTAGTCCATGCAGTAGGCTTTCACGCACTCTATATCCAAGTTCTTGAAACGGAAACGGCGAACCGGGTTAGGAGTGGCTATCGTTATGGTTGTGGCAACCTGTTCGGTCAGCCCCATTTTGTTATAGATGTAAGCCCCCGTGATATAGCCGTTCAGTTTTTCAGTCAGGTAGCGGAACTGTTCATCCTGATAGACAGGCAGCTTTCCCAGCCCCAGCACTGATTTCTTGGGACGGTAGTACGCCCCCTTTTCAACCCGTACCAGTACCCCTTTGCGGTTCTGTTCGGAAAGTAGCACCGCAACATTGGCGGTCTTTTCCGTTTCAAACGACAAATCCCGGAACGTGAATATACGCCCGGTATCTATCCGTTCAATCTGCCCAAGTATCTCTTTTCTGAATGAAGCCATATTTATGTCCTTTGTTTCTATATGCAAAGATAGTATATTATGTAATCACCTGCAAAAACATAACAAAGATTTTGCCGAAGATGTTTTCTTTTTGTCGTGTCACCTGATAATAGGAGAATAACGGAAATTCAATCAAAGGCTTGCCAAACGCTTCACAAACGTTCCAAAAATAAGCTGTATTTCAGTATTAATTTTGATATGTAGCTCATTATTAGCCTATTGATAAAATAGCAAACGTTTCATAAACGCTTCACAAATGGCTCGCAAGCATAATGCAAATTTTAATAAGTCGTTGATTATAAGGCATAAGGTCTATAATTAAATGGCTCATAAATGGCTCACCCCAAGAGAGTGATTAACTTCGCTCTCTTTTTATGCCTGTTTCCAATTCTCCAACCGTCAGTTGGAGATTTACCCCACCCGGACAATTTCAGACAGCGCAGGACAAATTCGGACAGCCGTTGCCGCCCGTCCAAATATAGCATATTTAGTCGCTACCTTTGGGCGGGACTATTCCCGTAACCGCTAAAATTTCAATTATTTATGGCAAACAGAATGACCCCGCCCGCAGAGGGGCAGGAAAAAGACGTGCTGCTGGTCTTGGATAAACAGCAGGGCAAGGTGAGTGCCGTTAAGGGTATCGACAAGGAGGGCAATTTGCAGACCGTGCCGCCGACACAGGGCGGCGAGTTCATGCAGGTGGACAAGAACAGCGATGTGTTCAGCAACTTCATTTCCAATTTCTTCCGCAAGTTTCAGGACACTTCCGGGCTGGAACTGTTCAGCGTCAAGGCTTCCGAAGCGGAGCGGGACGCAAAGGCAATCGAGGACAACCACCGCAACCCTACACCGGAGGGTGACAAGCGGGCTGAAATGCTTCGAGTTCCGAAGCCCGACTTCCACGAGTTCAAGCAGGGCTACCGCTTCGACCCGTCAAAAATCGACTGGGAGAACCTAAAAAAAGTCGGCATCACCGCCGACACCCTGAAAAACACGAATGACTTCGACCGGGTGATGCGTGGCTACAAGTCCCGCAACACCTACACCGTTTCGGGGACGGTGGGCGGCTTCTACCTCAAACCTACCGATGTCAAGCTCTCTTTCTATCAGGCAAAGGACGGCACGGTAGTACCCAAGCTGCACGGCGTGCAGCAGGACGAGAAACTGTTGCAACGCCCGTTCCATGAACACGGGTTCACCAAGCAGGAACAGGGCAACTTGCAAGGCACTGGCAACTTGGGCGGCATCGCTGAAATCAAAGACCCGAAAAGCGGCGAGCAAATCCCCGTGTTCGTCAGCCGGGACAGGTACACGCACGAACTGGAGTATATGCGGGCTGACAAGTGGAAATGCCCCGACACCATTTGCGGCGTGCAAGTCAGCCCGGAGCAGAAAGCCGCCTTTGAAGCCGGGCAAGCGGTGAAAATGGAAAACCTGCAATTCAGGGACGGCACGAAGCGCAGTGCCTATTTGCAGGTCAGTGCGGTGGAGCGTGGCTTGGAGTTCCTGCCCCGTGCCGCCGTCCAGTTCTTGCAGCAGGGGCAGCAGCCCGCAGAGCGGCAGGTCGCCGGGCTAAAGGACGGCAAGGGCGTTGAGTTCAACGGTCATGTACAGCCCGGCGCACAGAGCAAATCCCCCGACAAGGTGCAGCCGAAAGACGTTACCCCCGCCGCCGAGAGCCGGACGCAGGTAGCGGTCAATTCGGGGGGCAAGACCAACGAAGCCACCAAGCAGGGCAAAGAGCCGTTGAAACAGGGTCAGGACAAGCCCACCGCCAAGCAGAAAGAGAAGCAGGAGAAAGCGCAGGACAAGAGCCTGAAAGCTGACAAGCCCAAGAAGTCCAGAGGAATGAAAATGTAATATCCACCATTAAAAAGTAAAGAATTATGATTGCATTGATAGCAGAGAAGCCCAGCGTGGCAAAGGACATCGCCCGCATCATCGGTGCGACCGGGCGTAATGACGGTTATCTTTCCGGCAACGGGTATATGGTGACATGGGCGTTCGGCCACTTAATCCAGCTTGCCATGCCGGAAGCCTACGGCGTGGCGAACTTCCGCAGGGAGAGCCTGCCCATACTGCCGCCCGATTTCCAGCTAATCCCCCGTCAGGTGAAAGCGGAGAAAGGCTACAAGGCAGACCCCGGCGTGCTGAAACAGTTGAAAGTGATAAAGGAAGTGTTCGACCAGTGCGACCGGATTATTGTCGCCACCGATGCCGGGCGTGAGGGTGAGTTAATCTTCCGCTATATCTTCCATTACCTGAACTGCCGGAAACCATTTGTGCGCCTGTGGATAAGTAGCCTTACCGACAAGGCAATCCGTGAGGGGCTGGATAACTTGCAGCCGGGAGAGCGTTACGATAACCTCTACCTCTCTGCCAAGTCCCGCAGCGAAGCGGACTGGCTGATAGGGATAAACGCCACCCAAGCGTTGAGCGTTGCCGCCGGGCAGGGGGTGTTCTCGCTGGGCAGGGTGCAGACACCCACGCTCGTGATGATATGCAGCCGCTATTTGGAGAACAAGAATTTCGTACCCGCCAAGTTTTGGCAACTCAAAGCGGCGACCGCCAGCGGGGGAATAAATTTTACCGCCCAATCGACCGCCAAGTGGGAACAGCAGCCCGAAGCCATAGCCGTCCTGCAACGGGTAAAGGATGCCGGGCAACTTGTGGTTAAATCCGTTGAGAGGAAAGAAGCCTGCCAAGAACCGCCGCTTTTGTACGACCTTACCACGCTGCAAAAGGAAGCGAACACGAAGCTGAACTTCTCGGCTGACAAGACGCTTTCCATAGCGCAAAGCCTGTATGAAAAGAAAGTGATGTCCTACCCAAGAACCGGAAGCCGCTATATTCCGGAGGACGTTTTCGATGAAATGCCGGAACGTGTCGCCCTGCTGGGGCAATACCCCCGCTTTGCCGGGTATGCCGCCGGGCTGGACGGCACACCCCTGAACCGCCGCAGCGTGAATGACGGCAAAGTGACCGACCACCACGCCTTAATCATTACCGAGAACCTGCCCGGCGAACTTTCCAAAGACGAGCGGGCGGTTTACGAGCTGGTAGCCGGGCGTATGCTGGAAGCCTTTTCGGGCAAGTGCGTGAAAGACGTTACCACCGCCTTGCTGTCAGGGGGAGATACCGACTTCACGGTGAAAGGGTCTGTGATGAAAGTAACCGGGTGGCGTGCCGTGTTCGGCGAGCAGGAAACGGGCGGGGATGAAGAAGCCGCCAGCCTGCCGCCACTCCAAGAGGGAGAATATTTGCCACTCTCCGGCGTGGATCTGCTCGAAAAGCAGACCAAGCCGAAACCGCTGCACACGGAAAGCAGCCTGTTGGCGGCAATGGAGAACGCAGGCAGGGAATTGGAAGATGCCGAACTGAAAGCCAGCCTGAAAGATGCCGGGATAGGCACGCCCGCCACCCGTGCGGCGATTATCGAAACGCTGTTCGCCCGCCAGTACATCGTGCGTGAGAAGAAGAACCTTGTGCCTACCGACAAGGGGCTTGCCGTTTACAAGATAGTTAAGGACAAGAAGATTGCCGATGTCGAAATGACGGGCATGTGGGAAACCGCCCTTGCCAAGATAGAAGCGGGAAGCATGGATGCCGACACGTTCCGGAAGGGCATCGAGGTGTACGCAACGCAAATCACCGCAGAACTGCTATCGGTGCAGCTATCTGTTGCTACTGGTGAAACCTGCCCCTGCCCGAAATGCGGCAGCGGGCGCATCCTGTTCTACCCGAAAGTGGCGAAGTGTTCCAACGTGGACTGCACGCTTACCATATTCCGCAACAAGTGCGACAAGCAGCTTTCCGACAAGCAGATTGTCGAGCTGGTGACGAAACGCAAGACCGGGTTAATCAAGGGCTTCAAGGGCAAGAACGGCAAGGCTTTCGATGCTTCGCTGGTACTGGACGAGCAGTTCAATGTCGGTTTTTCATTCCCCGAAAAGAAAGCGAAACCGAAGAAATAGCCTATCTTTGCCGCTGAAATTTCATTGTGATAGGTTTTACAGCTTATAATAATTGAAATTTTAGTGGTTGCGCCCGGAGGGAAACCGGGCGCATTTTTTATATGTTCCCGCCAAACAGGTAGGTCGAACAGACCACCCCGTTATCCAGCACCCTGCTTTCCGAGAGCTTCCACAGCGAGCCGGATGTTTCCCCGACAAAACCGATGCCTTTGCCCGCCATGACCGGGACGGTGTAGATTGTCAGGCTGTCCAGCAGTCCGGCTTTAATCAATGAAGTAAGCAGCTTGCCGCCACCCACCACCAGCATGTCGGTTTCCTGTTTCAGTTCATAGACCCTTTGCAGCGGTTCTTCGGTCAGGAACTCCACCCCGCAGTCCGGCGTCACGTTGGTGTCGTAGTGTGACACCACAAAAGACCGTTTGCTTTTGTGCGGCCACCCGCCCCAGTGTTCAAAGATGTAGTTGTAGGTGTTCGCCCCCATAAGCAGGCAGCTTGCGGCGGCGTGTTCCCTTGCCGCCAGTTCCTTGACCTCACGGGGCATCCAGTCCAGTTCATAGTCCGGCGTGGCGGTATGCCCGTCCAGCGATACGGCGATGTGCGCTTTGATTTGTTCCATATTGTCAGGTATTAAAGTGATATAAATCCCTACTGTCTTGGCACGTTAGCCGCCACCCCAAAAAAGAAAGCGTGGCATGACGCTGTTTCGATGCGAGGTACTGGCATACCCAAATGTGGAAACAGTGCAGCCACGCTATGACAAACGCATAGCATATCCTGCGCTGAATATCCCCACATTTTGAAAAGTGCCAGTTTTCGCATCGGGACGTTCGGCGAACGTATATGTTATATATAAAGGCAATATTCCGGCAACCGCCGTCCAACTGCCGTTACTTTTTTCGTGTAACTTCTGCAAAGTTAAGCAAATACCCTGAAAAATCACGTGCAAACAGAAAAAATCCTGCCGTGTTATCACAACAGGGCAGGACACAAGCACCTAAAAATACACAAGTTCAGCCCATACGCCTACGGGCAGCTTGCGTTCCTTTGAAGATGATATGAACCGATGACAAAACAGCTTTGGTTCGCCGTGTCTTTGGTGATGATGTCCCTTTCCCGCATGAAGCGGATATAGCTCTTTGCGGTGCGCTCCTTGATGTCGAATACCTGCTGCAACTGCTCGCAAAGGTCTATGTAGGTGATGCGTGTCTGCCGCCCGAAGATGTCACGTGCGACATTCACCAGTTCCCTTTCCTTGCGCTTCTCCTTTTCCTCACGTGGTTTCTCGCCCTTGTACACGTGCATCCCGGCTTCCTTGTCCCAAGCAAAGAGCATCAGCGGCACGTCCAGCGGGCTTCCGTCCCTTACTTTCAGGGCTTTTACCACCGACTGGGTAGGTTCTTCGTCTTTCTCTATCGAAAGGATAGTAGCCGCCTTGCGCTGCAATTCGCTGCCCAAATGTCCCCGCAGTTTCAAACCGTTGGGGACGAAGTGCAGCACGCACAGAATACACGTGTTGTAGATACCCGCCAGCCGATAAAGTTCATCTATCACCGCCACGCTTTCCGCTTCATCGTTGGCACTCTTAACAAGGTCGGCGATGCCGTCAATGACGACCAACTGGATGCCGCCGTACTGGTAGTAGAACTTATCCATGCTTTGTACAATGGCGTTCAGGCGTTCTTTGCGTGACATACCGGTAAGACAAAACGCTTTCAGTTCATCGGGTTTGTCCGGCTGTTTGGCACGTGCCAGCAGGTTGCTTACGTTCTTGAACAGTTGCACTTCCGACTGTTCGGTGTCGTAGAGCAAGACCGCCTTGTGCCTGCCGTTGGCGGTTATCTGTATGCCCAGCGTATCTACTTCCGCACCAGCCGGGCAGATGCAGCCCGCCACGATTGCGGCTACGTAATTGCTCTTTCCCGTTCCCTCGCCCCCGGTGATGCCGAACAGGTTGCCTTGCGTTCCTAACGGAACGTCACCCGCCGAAATAATCTCTTGCGCTTTGGCGGGCGGGTTGTTGAAATCTATCTCGCACGATTTAAGCATAATCAATGTATCGCTATACAGGTTGTCTAAAAATTCGATAAACAGTTTCAGGAAATCTTCACGGGTGTTCCCGGCTTTGAAGTAGTCGGATATGTCCTTTTCCTCTTTCGTTCCCGGAAGCGGCAGCAGCAGGCGTTTCACGCCAAATTCTTCCAACAGTTTTTCCTGCTTGCATGAACTTTCCCTGCCCGTCTTGTCCATGTCAAAGAGCAGGACGATGTGTTTGAAGCGGAACGTCAGCCGATAGACCAGCGTGGGCGGTATCGTCACCGTTTCGCTGTTGAAGCAGATAGCGTGAAAACCGTGCGCCGCCAGCGAAAGCACGTCTTTCTCGCCGCCCGTGATGAATAGCGTGTCGCCTTTGGCTGGCAGTTGTTCCAGCCCGAAACAGTAGTTCTCGCCGAAGCTGCCGCCGTAGAGGAAACGGGGCGTGGAGAACGGGCGGTACAGCTTGATGTGCTGTTTGCCCTTGTAGCCGTACATGGGTTCTGCCACCGATGAAGTGTAGGTGTACGGTTTGCCCTCTGCCGTTTCACTGTTGTATTCCCGGAGCGAACAGACCTTGTAACGTTCCAGCAGTTCGGGCGTGATGCCGTACTGTTGCCAGTACACCAGTTCGGCAAGCGGGAACTTCTGTTCCCGGAACTGGTAGGGCTTGACGGGCTTTTCGGGCGTTTCTTCGGGTTTGTCCGGCACTGCCCGGCAGACGGTTGCCGGGGGAACGGAAACCGGAATGCCGGAAGCCAGCCCCAAGCCCAAATCTCGGTCGATGATTTCCAGTATCTCCACGAAGTCAGCCGCCCGGTTGCAGTCCAGCCCCTTTAACTGCCCCACGAGGAAGAAACAGTCGCCGCTGTAACTGTCGTTGCCGAAGTCCTTCATCTTGTAGATACCGCCCCGGCGGTCGAAATAGATGTTGCAGGAAGCCTTGCTGTCCTCGTACAGCGGGTTAAGGAAGTTGCGACCTATGCGCCAGTTGCCGGGCAGGTAGTGTTTGAACACCGCCAGCCCGTTACTTGTTCTTTCTAAGATTTCCTCTTTCCTTAGCATACAACTGGTGGTTGGTTATCAGGTTGTCGATGTTCTCCTTGTTGCTCCTTATCAGGCGTTCTTCCAGCATCCGGCGTATCTCGCTGACCTTGTAGAAGTAGCGTCCCCTGATGTTGGAATAGGCGATAGTTCCCGACACCCGCAGGCGTTGCAGGGTCTTTTCGCTTATTTTCAGGAACGTGCAGACCTCGTAGCTGTCCACCCACATGTCTTCCTCGCTTTGCCTTGCCGTTTCCATGTGGTTGAAGATGTAGTCGGCAATGGCGGTAATCTTGTTGTCCAGTTCCTTGTAGGCTTTGGACTCGAATGTTATTATTTCCATAACGGTAACTGATTGATTTGCCGCAAAGTTCGGGTGTCCTGAAAAATTAAACGCCACAGATGTACCCACCTGTGGCGAAATAAATTTTGTTAAAGCACGGTTGCCTAATCCTGCTCCCTCATGCGCATCAGCAACCTGTCTTTCAGGGTGGAGAGGAAGCCCGTTCGGTCTTTGGTCTTGGCTTTTAGTTCCATGTAGGTGTGGTAGAAGTCGCCGAGGTCGATGTCGAACACGTATTCAAAGTAGGCTACAATCTCCTTAATATCAACCGTCCCCTTGTTCAGACAGCCGCAGGCGTCCAGTGCGTAGATAAGTTCCACCAACGCCCTTTTCGTCCCCGTCCAGCGCAACACCTTTCCCATGAAGCCGTTCTTCACCCGCTTGCGTTGTTCCCGGCGTTCCAGCTCGTGCAGACGGTTGGTGAGGTATATTTCCAGCAGTTCGTTGGCTAAAATCTTGGCTACCTTGAAATCGTGACTGGTGCTGAACTGTGGGTCTGTTTCGTAATAGAAACTGTCCACGATGATTTGTATGTCAGGCTTCCCACGCATGAAATACTGCCTGTCCAAGTAGGTGGCTTTCGTTCGGTGGTACTGGTAGAACGCTAAGTTCCGCTGGAACGACTTTGAAATCCGGTCGGTTTCCGACAGCAGGTAGTCCCTTTGCACTTCCTCGCTGCCGCTGGGGAAGCGCACCTCTATCTTGTAAACGGTGTTGTAATAGATGATTTTGCTCGCTAAAAGCGGTTTCAGTTCCTTGAAGAAGTGTATTTCCTCTTCCGTGCTGGCGAACGGGTAGGAGATTATAAAGTTTTTGAGTTCGCCCAGTATCTCTTGCAGGTAGTCCACGCACAGGCGGCAGAGCGTCAGCGTGTCCGCTGCGGTGTCCTCGTATTCCTGTATCTGCCATTCCACTTTTTGAAGCAGTCCGGCGAAGTATGTTTCCAACGGTATCTTATGTTCCATAACCTTGTGCTTATCTTTTATGAAGCACAAAGTTACGGGCATAAAAAATCTGTTTTATTCTTGATTTTTCACATTACGTTCTTGTAACTGTGCATTTTCTTGTTTCCTGCGCTTTTCTGCGTATCTCGCCCGGTGTGTCCAGCAAGTAAGCCTTGCAGAAGTCGTTCAGGTTCGATGTCGATGCGAACCCGGTGGTGAACGCCACTTCCGTAAGCGTGAGGTTGGTGTTCTTCAGGTAGTGTTCCACGTCCTTTGCACGCTCCTTTATCACCCATTCCTTAGCCGTGTACCCGGTCATTTTCTTTACCTTCCGTCGGAACGAGCCGTATTCCATGCCGCATTTGTCCGCCAGTTGCTCGGCATCATAGACCATGTAGCCTTTCAGACGCACCATTTCGGTGAATGTCTGCCTGCCCAGCTCCGGCAGCATCCGTTCGGCGTGGCGCAGTTCCTTTTCCGTCACCAGCAGGCGGTTGTCCCTTACCGGGTTTCTCCGTAGCAGGTGGAAAGCGTGGCATACCGTGTTGTACACGTTGCAGAGGTACTGCCGTCCCGGTCGCATCCAGTGGAGCGCATCGCAGTAGGCGGTCAGTTCGGGTATCTCGTCCCGCTTGCGGTGCTGTTCCGCCAGTTCGTCCAGTATGGCGTAATGGGTGGTGGACATACCCAGCAGGATAATGATTGCCTTGTAGTCCTTGTATGCCGCCAGTGTCGGCGTTTCCGGCAGGCTTTTGAGCGTGTCGCACACGTGGGCGCACAGCCGCACGTCCTTGCTGAACGGTTCAAGTTCCAAGTAGTTGTCCATTTTCCGGCTGTTGTGCAGCAGCCATGTTACCTTTTCGTCCAGTTCCTTGCAGGACGCTTCCAGCTCCGTTTCGGGAGCGGGCAGCAATAATGATGTAATCCGTTGTTCCATATCTGAATAAATTGATTTGTTTTCTGTACGTTACCCGGTAGCCCATAGCCAAAACTTTTGGATTAGCCGCCAAACCACGTGATAAAGGAACATGGCGGCAAGCATAAGAAAACCTGCCCGCAGGAAATATTCTTCAATGCGCTGCCAAACGCTCGTTTTTCGTTCGGGCATCAGTATGTCCGCCACTTCCTCAAAGGTCTTGCAGGCGAAAATCGCTTGCCGGAACTCGTCTGCGCTGTTCCAGCATTCTTCCTTGAACCACCGTGTCTTGGGGTATCGTTCCGCTACCAGTTCTTGCAGTTTTCGTAGTGGGAACGGTTCGGGGTTGTCCCCGTACTCGTATTCAATGGAAATCACACGTCCCTGCATCCTGATACAATATCCGAATATCCCTTGCCACTTCACTTTGTGCGCCCCCTTTTCAACATATTTCGTCCCGGTTGCATCCACTACAATGTAGTTCTTCCGCTTCTTCAACAACTCGGTATTGGTCGTTGTGTACAGTTCTTCCTTGCGAAACACGTATATCATGTTGCCTTTGGGGGCAAAGCTGAATATCGGGTATTTAAGTCGGGCTTTCATTGTAAATAGTCTATTGTTTTATAAAAGCAAAATAAAGGAGGGTAACACCTACCACAACCCCGAAAAAGATACAACCTGTAATAATGAAAGCCCAATCGGGGTAATGGAAATCAAGTTCTTCATAAGGAATGGCAGTTTTCTTTATACATCTGTTCCATACCCATATCAGAACTTTTCCAAATCTATTTACTGTGATAAGGTTACTCATATTGATTAATGGTTTAGCAGGGAACGGCTTGTCCGTTATCCTGCTTCGTTAACATCATATTTTATTCTCATTCCAGTGTACCATATCAATACACCATAATAACAAGGTCTTTTTGCGCTTCAACGGCTTCATCGAAAATGAAATTCAAGTCGTCCATTTCCTGCTCGTAATCATAATCTCCGATACCGTTACCCTCTTGTAGTGAGGTGTATTCCGTCCGCTTGCTCTCCAAATCTGAAACGGGTATGCTGATGATATAGGGAAAATCACTGCTCAATGGAATAGGGATGAATGTACTTTGGCTATCCAATTGCCAAAGGTTTTCCGCACAGTAGATTTGCGTTCCATAATGGTTGCAAATCTTTTCATATACATACCCGTACATGAAAGCAATTTCGGGATAACGGATTTCTCCGTTCACTATATCTGCCAACGCTGCATAAGCATCTTTATCCGTGTTCAGGCTATCGCTGAAATAATCGTTCAGAGTGTCAAGTTCCTGCTTCAACGCAACCTTTAATTGGTTTATAAGCTGATTATCACAAGTTCCATAAACAGACTTTACCTTATCGGCTTCTGTCAAATATGCACAAACAGAGTAACTCATACCTTTTCTTCATTTAATATTGTCATTCCAGTGTACCATGTCGTATGGATAGTAGGGCAACCCTTTCAGGCTGCTATCATCCAGCCCCAAGACCTTGACCAATGCACCGCTTTCAAAACACCAATAACCGTCATGGTTGATACCATATTTATGGTCGTCATGCCAAGATAAATCAGAATGTCCTCGATACCATTCTTTTTTGAGGTATTTTTCCAATCGTTTCACCGCTTCTGCTTTGTCTTGTTCAGCCAACTCTGTAACAGTGATAGCAATTCGATAGGGTGACGGATATAATACTTGGTTTGTTGTCCTTTCCCAATCAGGAAATCTGTATCTAATCAATGTATCATAAATATAGTCTTTAGCTTCTCTGTCTTTTATCAGTTGCACCAGACCATGTATAAGGTCGTCTTCGTAATCCAACATAATGCCTATTGACAGAAGCCACAACATTTCAATATAAAATCCGTTGTCCGTCCAAAATCTCGGCATTGTTTTGAGGGCTTTCACATAATTGTTTTTCAGCTTATCAATATCCTGTCCCATAGAATACTGTACTAATAAATAACGAAGCCTATAATTGAACAAAGAATCGTAACCTATATGTTTTCCTGAAAGATGCATTTGTTCATAATAACTAATATCTTCATCATACATTTTCAGTTGCTTCAAATACTGTTCTTCTGTAAAAAGTTTATCTCTTGTTTCCATTATGGTACACTGCTTTTTGATGTTAATGGTTTGACAAGGAGCTGCGTTTAGCAGCTAACTTGGCTTGTTATCAGTGATTTATTTTGTGATACCTGCACATGTAAATTTTAATCCTGTGATTGAATTTTGCTTCACAAAATCTACAAATTCATCTGTGCAATAATAATTGTTATTAAACAGACTATCCCGAAATATGATATATGAACCGATATTTCCTTTATTGAAAATACCATTATTATCCCTCATCATCTTCAAGATTTCTTCATTGCTCTTGGACTCTATATTTAAGGCATCGACTGTATTCAATACATTTATAAAATAATAACCTGAAGCGTTCCCGTCCACATTGACAGGTAAAACTTCTATTTGCCCTTTCAGCTTTTCAGAGAGTAATAAGGAAGTTCTTTTATTTACTATCAGACAACCGGAAAAATAACAAGATGCATCAAACTCCTCACTTCGTTTGTCTTTCTTTTTCCTTTTATCTCTAAACAGTTCCAGACTAAGCCCTTTCCACTCATTAATAAGTGATTGACCATTATAATCCCAAACGCCTTTATTTGACTCATCATCTTCCTTGAATACAAAGAACTTGTAATTATCAAAGTCTTGTCCAATTTCATATATATTCATAATGTTACACTATTTAATTACTGATAATGGTTCAGCAGGGAACGGCTTGCCGTTATCCTGCGTTGTTAATGGTATATTTATATTTTCCCTTTACTATAAAAAGCCTCTAAAACAAAGAGAAACAACGAAAGGAAAATGTATAATATAAGTATCAATAGATTATTCTTATTAGGCTTTTCATTAAACTTCTCTATGACAGCTTTATACCTTCTTTTCCAGCAGAAACGAATACATAAAAGAATGAATATCAGCCCTAAAGACACATTATACATTGTTCGCGTTGGATAAGGCAATATTTTATATTGTTCCAATACTCCCCATATTGTGTGAATATTACAATTCAGAAATACAGCGAGAATTAACAAAGCTGCATAAACCGCTATTTCGGAATAAGAACTGTATTTCCATAGCCTATAAAATTTGAAAAATAAATAATCTATCATACTTAATTACCATTAATGTTATTTACAACCGCACCTTATGGTGTCGTTCCTACACTTCTATAACTGCACCTCACGAATTATCCAGTGTATCAAGAGGATTAGGGATTTTTGCTTTATGGGCACTTGACACATGAAGATAAATGGTTGTGGTCTTGATGTCGTTGTGTCCCAGCAATTCCTGTATCGTGTGCAGGTCTGTTCCCTGTTCCAGCAAGTGTGTGGCAAAGGAGTGGCGTAGCATGTGTACGTGTACACGGTGTTTGATGCCTGCACGATGTGCGGCTTCTTTCAGCACTTTCACCAATGCACTTGCCGAATATTGCTCTCCGGGTGTTTCGCCCTCAAACAACCATTTTTGTGGACGATATTCCCGAAAGTAGTGCCGTAGTTCTTCCAGCAACTTGGGCGAAAGGAGCGAATAACGGCATTTCTTCCCCTTGCCCATGATACGAACCGACATTGTTTCACTGTTGATGTCCTGCGGGGTCAGGTTAAGCAATTCGCTTCTTCTAAGTCCGGCAGAGTAAACCAACGAAATCATGCAGTGATGCTTGATGTTGGAAATTTGTGCAAGGATGCGCTTAATTTCATTCTTGCTCAACACTTCGGGCAGGCTCTTGTACTCTTTGGCACGGGTGATACCGCCATAGTATTGCCGTTTGCCGCCTTTCACCTGCTCGTAATAGAACTTGATAGCATTGATGCGCATATTCTGTTGCGACACCGAAATCTTCTTCTCGTTCACAAGATAGAGTATGTACTTGTTGATGTCCGGCACTTTCAGGCGGTCGATGTTCCGTCCCTTGTGATATTCCATGAAATCGCTGAAATAAGCACGGTATGTTTTGACGGTCGAGGGGCTGTAACGCTTTTGTTCCAGCAGTTCGAGATAGCCTTTCGGCAGTGTGTATTCCCTTTTGGGCTTGGGATGCCGCACGTAAACCCGGCTGTAATCAATATAGGCGTGGGGCGAATAGCGGTCGTAAAAATCCGGCAGGCTGAAAGCGGCTGACGCTATGTATGCAGAGCCGTTACCAGCCATTTCCATGCCCGTGTCTTGGGCGAGCAGCAGGGCGACAGCCTGACTGTTCGCATATTCTATCCGTATGTAATCCGCACCGTCCCTTGTTTCTTTGTGTAGCACGATGCTTCCTCTTTGTTTCTGAACCTTATCCATGTCGCTGAATTTTGCTTCGCTCCAAAGATAAGATAAAAATACCATTATTTGAACATCTGTTCAAAAATAATCGAGGTTAAAAAAACAAAAGAGTATCAGGCTTTAAGCAGCGAATAGATATGGCGAAAATTTTCTGCCAGTTCGTCCACGTTCAAACCGTTTAGAAATGCTTGTTCGTATGACAGCCCTAAAAACATTTGCCGGAACATGATAGCCGTTTTCTTCACGTCCGTGTTGCTCCTGATTTCCCCGCTTTCTTTTGCCTTCTGTATGACTTTCTCCCATAGGTCATAGTCTTGTCGGTAGATTTTCTCAATTTTCTGCCTGATGCCCGGATAGTACATACGCACTTGTGACAGAAAGTGAAAGTAGTAGAAGTTAGGACTACAATCATGCGGGCTACTATTATCACCAATCAGTTCAACAATCCTTTTCATGGAAGCGGCTACCCCCGCCACGTATTGCCCGATGAACTCCGCCAACGTATCGGCAGGAGCGGCAAACTTGTTTTCCGGTTCGTGCATTTGCAACACGTATTTGTCCGCCACAGCCATGAATAAATCCAGCTTGTGCGGAAAATAATAAACGATACCCGTTTTTGTCACCCCGCAGGCTTTGGCAAGCGTGATGATGCTTGCTTTCTCGTAGTTCATCCTGACAAATACGCCGAACGCTTTATCTATTACTTCTTCACGGTTAGTTATTATCATACACGTTTGTTTTTAATCGGTTACGAAGATACGGATTTTGTTTTAAGCATTTGTACCCCAGTGCTTTTTTTTAGTGCAAGGTGCAAGTATATATTTATATATATAGCTTGCACCTTGCACTAATCGCAGAATATTTATTATCAATGATTTGCGTATTTCAAAAGAAAGACTTATCTTTGAACCCGAAAGTTAGGCAGACAAACAGAGGTCAAAGTTGGACAAGCCCAACGTCTGAAAATCGTTACTGTTTCGTTACCTATTTGAAATTTTGAAAGCAAAGTAGCTGAAATATAAGCGGTTAGATTTGTAGGTTCAAAACCCTGTCTCTCCGCTGAACGTTACGGACAAAACCGGACAAAGAACAGACAAGTCCCACAAATTCAATGATTTGTGGGACTTTTTTTATCCCCTTGTGTCTGCCTTAAAGTACATTTTTTCGCCCCTAAAAGACAAGGTTTCTAACCTAACTCGTACCCCCGACAAACAAAATCAAAAAGGGGGTACAGATAGTCGGAAATTGGCGAACTTCTGTCGGTGTTTGGCGAGCCTGCATGAAACTCATTTTTAAGTATTTACAGTATTTTTGTAACTAAAAAGTGAGTATATGAAATCGACATTCAACATTTGTTTTTACGCAAAGAAAGACAAGCAGAAAGCAGGCGGTGCGTACCCCCTTTTCGCCCGTATCACAGTGGACGGTGTGGCAAGCCGTTTTAATACTAAATTGGACGTGCTGCCTGAAATGTGGGACGGTAAGGCTGGCAAGGCTATCGGACGCACGGCGGAAGCCGGACGTATCAACCGTATGTTAAGCGATATAAACGCATCGCTGAACACCATCTACCACGAAATGCAGCGGCGTGATAATTACGTTACTGCCGAGAAAGTGAAAAACGAGTTTTTGGGACACAGCGAGAACCACGAAACCATCCTTACCTTGTTCCAAAAGCACAATGAGGACGTGAAACAGCTTGTTGGCATATCCAAGACGATAGCGACCTACCGCAAGTATGAGGTTACACGCCGTCACCTTGCGGAGTTCATACAGAGTAAATATAACCTTTCTGATATTTCCATCCGGGAAATAACCCCGATGTTCATTACCGATTTCGAGTTGTATTTGCGTACAGCCTGCAAGTGCGGTTACAACACCACCGCCAAGTTCATGCAGTTTTTCAAGCGCATCATCATCATAGCCCGAAACAATGGCATACTGGACAAAGATCCGTTCGCCAGCTATAAAATCCGGTTGGAAAAAGTGGACAGGGGCTATTTGACGGAAGACGAGATAAAAATCATCCTTAAAAAGAAAATGGCTTCCGAGCGTTTGGAACACGTCAGGGACTTATTCATCTTTTCCTGTTTCTGCGGTCTGGCTTACAGTGATGTCGCCAACCTGCGGCAAGAGAATATCCGAAAGTCATTTGACGGTAATCTGTGGATAATGACGAAGCGGCAAAAGACCAACACGGACGTGAATGTTCCCCTGTTGGATATTCCCAAAATGATATTGAAGAAATACAAAGGCAAGCTGCCGGACGGAAAGATATTACCTATAATCAGCAACCAAAAGCTGAATGCCTACCTGAAAGAGATTGCCGATGTGTGCGGGATTAAAAAGAACCTCACATTCCATGTAGCGAGTCACAACAAAATCTTTTATTGATTGAATATCAGCGAGTTAAATACTTTAAAGAATGTAACTGCTAACGATTTAGAAACGAGCTATATTCTTTTTCTTTCACAACCTTGCAATATACAAAGAACACCTAAATGTGCGACAAAGATACGATATTTTTCTTAATATCCCATAATTTACAAGAAGAGAAATATAGAAATTAGGACTTTTTTACATGAAATCTCAAATTTGTAAACATAACCCCATCATAAAAAATGAATAGCAAATATTCCTGCTGAGTTTATCAAATCAGGGCCATTGTTGTTGATGACGACTCTACCATCAGCTCATATATACCTTTCCGACACAAGCATATCTTGTTTTCATTTGTACTCCGAGTGTGTACAGTTTCAAACCATGATTTACATTCTAACATAAGAAACTGAAGCCGTGACCATTTGTGTATTTTTGCCAAACTAACTCCAGTATATACAACAGATGTAAAAGATTTCTGCAAAATCGACCGAAATCATAAGAAAAAAACACCAAACCAGCAAATTTCTTAAAGATTATATCTGTTTATTAAGATTATTTTTGTATATTTGCAGCATTATTTTGGTGGTAAAGCCTATTGGCCTGCCACGTGACAATAGGACTTTACGGAGCAAGCCTATATCACAATTCTTCTCCGTAGCAACAGTCCGTTCTCTCTCACTGGTCTCTCCCTGTGCGGCAGAGGCATACGTTTTTATATTTTTCAAACACTCCAAATTGACAGCGCATGAGAAAGTTTACTTCTTTGTTACTGTTAGGCTTCGCTCTCGGCAGTTTCGCACAAACGCCCGGAGGAGTCAGCGGAAGCGAACTGTGGTTCAAGACTGCGCCATTGAACTCAGACCTGCAAGGTTATTACCGTTGGCAGGATTTCTCTGGGGATTCCATACGGCTGATGCTATTGGACAGCCGTGGCGTCAAGTCTGAACTTACTCTTCCGAACAGTTCAGTCCATTACTTCAACTTCAATCCGAGTCTCTGGCTCGCAGACGGATTCCGCAGCCTGAGTGCCAGCCTCAAGCACGGCGACCTCTCACAGGCTACCGTCATCGGTGTCTTTTCACCGGAACTGGCAACCATCGGCAAGGATATGGTTGTCTATGCTCTTGACGGCCGCAAGGGCGACGGAGCCATTCTGAGCAAGGACAAAGCCGTAAGGGGTAGAGGTGTTGAACCACTGGACTATGGTTCAGCATCGGGTGAAGACCTGCTTTATCAGTCAAGTGATTCTTTGTCCGAGAACGGTTTTAAGGAAAGCGCTCTGCGAGTTGTGTCCTACTTCAAGGTAAGCAATCCTTCAACAACATTGTGGGGAGACAACTCCAACACCACATTATTCATCGGAACACCTTCCACCTCGGGCAGTTTCGGTACGGATTTCCCGACCTCGCTCTTCGGTAATGCTTCCATCCGGGGATATGCCCCTGAGCTTATTGTGTTCAGCAGGATGCTTACACCCGATGAGCGCAGAAAAGTGGAGAGCTATCTGGCGGTAAAGTACGGCATCACCCTCAGAGGCTCGTATCTTGACAGCGACGGAAACCTGACTTGGGACATGGCGGAGAACCAAGCCTACCACCATAGGGTCACAGCTGTTGGAACCGACACGGCAGGAAGTCTCTCCCAACCGCTTTCCGCAACATCATATGAGGAAAGTCCGGAGTATGCGGCCTTGAAGGAGAACGGAACTTATCATGACGCAAATCCATACAACCCTTCATCCGCTTCCCGTCTGCTTGTCATGGGACGTGAAAACGGCAATCCGATGCCGGACAGAGGCTTTACTTTCTGGGGCGACGATGATGTGGCACTTGCAACATATACCTCACCTACAGATTCCCTGTGGCATGTCATGAAACGTACATGGATGGTCAAGACCAACGTGCCGTCAAAGCCCGACAGTACAGTGGCAAGATGGACTGCGCAAGGATTTGAAGTGTCAAGGAATGGCTTTACTGACAATATCATCCAAGAGAAAGCCGCTTCCGGAGCTTATGCCACGACCCCAGCCCTTGTTGGAGGTGGCGGTGCTTTTGAGTTCACCTGTCCGACAAGTCACCCGACTTTTGACGTTGGCTTCGGAAGCATCGGTGGCAGCACATGCAAGTATGGATTCCGGTTCACCAATGCTGGAGTTGTTTATCCGATCATCAACGGAGCGGTATCAAATTCATACATCGCCACGGATGTTGACGGAACGGACATCTCCATCCGCAAGGAAGGCAAAAACATCTATCTGCGTGTTGACGGAACAGGAAGTGCGACAAGAACCATATCCCTTTCGGATGCAACTGACACAGACACAAATGTGGGCATTATCCGAACGGAAGGAGCAGAGTCCGCCTTGAATATGGCAGGCTTGAGGACAGGAGGAATAGATGATGTCGGTTATATGGCAGAGTTGAGCTATGACCTCACACCGGACAGGGAGTTCTCGGACTATTGCCGCAAGCGTACCGTCATGCTCATAGACCCAAGCGGTGAAGGTGATTTCGACATCAACAGCAACAGTAACATAAGATGCTCCAAGCCTGATATGACAAGGGGCAAGACCATATTCCGCAATATCCTATGGGATGCAGACGGAAGCGGAAGCGATGTGTTCACATTCGCCTATTATGACGGCATTTCCTATGATGCCACTCCTACGCCGTCAAGTTGCGAGAATGGAGTTCCACGCAATGACGGGTATATCGACATCGGCATCAACATCGGTACACCAGTCTATTCCTATGTGCTCAGCGTTGACACCGTTGCAGGAAAAGTAAAAGGAGAAACCATTGCCAGAGGAACATTCTTCGGTGACACGCATAGAATCACGAATCTTGCCCCCGGCACCTATGCGCTGTCCGTATCACAAGGTGGAGGCAACGAGATTTATGCCACTGGCAATGCACTCTACACCTCATACTCACATGACACCAGGACCTATCTGTCTGGCGACATCTCATGGACGGTGAACGATACAAAATCAAACTACCGTGTGGGATTGGAGCCAAGCCTCACGGACGAGATTACCCAATATGGCTTCGACGTGCGGGGCGACAAGGCGCATATCATAACCGGTGGATATACAAGCCTAACCAAATATGTCACCATCAAGCCGGGCGATGTGCTTAGCGTAACAGTCCGCAATATGCAGGTCACATACAAGTTGAACGGACAGACCGTGCATCATGAATATGTCTGGTCACTTCGTGCATGGCGGTTCTGCATCAAGTACGGAAAGGGCGAGACACATATCACCGACCTTACCGTAAACGGTACGCCTGTAACCTCATTCACCACAAGGGGCAACGTGCAGATAGAAACACCCAAGAAGTGTACGACAACGGTGACCGTCTATGTCGGCAGCGAGTGTGATGCAAGTATGCCTAACGGAACACAGGCAAGGGAGAACCATGTGGGCAGCTCGGACAGACAGGCTGACAACTCCTTCATTTCTGGAGAAGACGAGGATTTCACTGTCAATGGCAACGGTTCTACTACAGGCATCTACGAGGCTAAACTCACACAGGACAAGCCTTCTGCAGCCACATTGATGGTGTTTGACGTATCAGGCAAACTGGTAGTGTCACGCCAAATGACAGGCGAAAGCGTCAAGCAAGCCGACTTCAAGGTTCCCGCATCGGGTGTGTATGTCGTGAAGGCAATCTCCGAGAATGGGGAGCATACAAGGAAAATCTCAGTAAAGTAACTTAAAGGAAGATACGCATGAAGAATTATATACAGAAGGTGGCGTGGGCATTGGTTTTACTGCTTGCCGCCACACTGTCCCTTTCGGCAAAGGACGGGACAGCCGTGAGAAAACTCTTCAAGAAGGGTGTCTCTGACAGTATCTCCGTAGGAGGTAGCAAACTGGTCGTTCTTCAGAAAGACCTCATTCGGAACAGAAGCCTTTCCGTGAACTCTATCGGAGAGGAGAATGTTCCTGAGCTTGACTTTGCCATGACCAACGTCACGGCAGGAGGACATGGCTACCGTTTTCTCCCTCACGGAACACACTTCACAGGCGAGGGCGCGACTGTCAAGATAAAGTATGACCGCACGAGAATACCAAGCGGCTATACCGAGGACGACATCCGTACCTATTACTACGACCCGGCCGAGAAGCATTGGGTTGCGTTGGAGCGTGTGCGTGTGGACAAGAAGGAAGAGTGTGTCGTTTCAAAGACGACCCACTTCACTGACATGATCAACGGCGTGATACAGGCCCCGGAGTCACCGCAGACCGAAGGCTTTGCCCCGACGATGATGAACGACATCAAGGCGGCAGACCCGACGGCGAAGATAAATGTCATTGCGCCTCCAAGCGCAAACAACCGTGGCTCTGCCAACCTGCAGTATCCGTTCGAGATGCCGCCAGCACGAAACGGCATGCAGCCAAGCCTTGGCTTGCAGTACAGCAGCGAGGGCGGTAGCGGTTGGCTTGGCGAGGGTTGGAACGTCAGCGTGCCAAGCATTACGCTTGACACCCGGTGGGGCGTGCCTCGGTATGACCAGTCAAAAGAGACGGAGACTTATCTTTTGTCCGGTTCAATGCTCTCCACCATGGATGACAACGGACAGATGGGAGTCGCACACCGTGGCGAGAAGATGGACAGAAAGGCTGACCGCCAGTTCTACACCCGCCAAGGCGGTGATTTCAGCCGTATCATCCGCAAGGGTGACAGTCATGCCAACTATTATTGGGAGGTTACAGACAAGCAGGGTGTCAAGTACATCTATGGTGGTGACGGAGCTGTTGTAAAGGGCAATGTCACCGATGCTTCGGGCAATACCCGTGAGGTGATTGCCGAATGGAAGCTGAAACGTGTCGAGGAACTCCACGGTGACTATATAGAATATGTATATGACATCGTGGATGAGGATGTGCGTGGCGGCTTGAAGGCCAAGGCTGCATATCTGAAGGAGGTTCACGCAGGTAATGCAGGACAGGAACCGCACACCGTTGTACTCTTTGATGGCAACAAGGTAAAGCAGGTAAAGACCAACAATGCCCGCTATGGATTCCTCGCCTCCTCCAACAGGCTGTTGGAAAAAGTGACCGTGAATTTCCAGGGCGAGACCCTGCGCAGCTATGCCTTTGACTACAAGGAAGGTGCTTTCCATAAGGAAATGCTCACTGGTGTCAGACAGTATGACAACAACGGCAAGGAGCTCTCCTTCCAAAACTTCGACTACTATGATGACGTACAGGCAGACAAGGGCTATGTTCCTTTCAAGGATGATTCCGAAAAATGGAACACCCATGATGACGGACTTGACGCAGGTTTCGTCAATCCATTGAAGACTGTCAGCAAGCGTTTCAGCGACAAGCCTACGGCACTCGGCGGCACGACAAGCTCCTCTGTCAGTGGTTCTTTCTATGCAGGTGTGGGTGTAAATGATGAAAGTGGTTGGAAAAGCAATACTGCAGGTGGTTCATATAGTTATTCAAGCGATACAAGCAAGGGACTTTCTGCGCTCGTTGACTTGAACGGTGACGGACTTCCTGACAAGGTGTATAAGTCTGGCGGTACGGTATATTACCGACCACAGATTAAGACAGACAACGGAGAGGTTGTATATAGTGAACCTATCAAAGTAAAAGGTATTAGCAGTTTCTCGACATCTAAAAGTTCAACAAACTCTTTCGGTGCGAATGCCGTTGTCGGTTGGAATACTTTAACTGCTGTTGTTGGAACGAATAAGTCCACGACCAAAACAAAGACAACACAATATTTCAGCGACATCAACGGTGACGGTCTTGTTGACCTCGTTTCAAACGGAAAGGTATATTTCAACCACTTGGAGTTTGACCAGGCAGGCAATGCCGTGCCTACATTCACTCTGAGCAGTGCCGATACCCCAAGCCCTATCATCTATGGTGGCAAGGTTGACACTTCTGTCATGGAGATCAGTAAGGATGAGCAGGCGGAAGCCATCAAGAACTCACCGATGGAGGACATCGTGCGTGTATGGCAAGCACCAAAGGATGGAACTGTCAACGTGGCAGGTCAAGTGAGCCTTGTCGCTCCGACTGGTGATTATGACGCTGACGAATACCAAAAAGCGGACGGTGTGAGGGTTGCCATCCAAAAGGGAGGCAATGAACTTTGGAACAAGACGATAGCCAAGGGTGACAACAGTCCATACAGCGCAGCCGTATCATCTGTTGCCGTCAAGCGTGGTGACAGAATCTATTTCCGTGTGCAGTCTGGCACTGAGGAGACAAGCAACGGCTCATTTGATAAGGTGAACTGGTCGCCTACCATTACATACGCTGGCGAGTCAAATATCTTGCCTAACGGGCTTTCTTCAACAGAGTACAAGCCAGAGGATGGTGCCATTTATGACGTGAACACCTCTGCCAATGTTGAGAATGGCGCAAGCGTGGAAGTCCACAGCATATTCCATAAACCTGTAACAACCGACGATGTTGTCCTTTGCATCATTGGAAGCAACGACAAGAAGGACAGTAAGGGCAATGACAATCCAAACTATATCGAGAAGACCGTCTTTGCACGTACATTGAGAGCAAATGAGGTTTCAGATGGCGACTCTCTGAACATCAGCTTGGATAATATCGAGAAGCTGACCAATTTCAGTTTTGAGATTTCATCAACCTCAAATGTTGATTGGAAGAATATAGGTTGGCAAGCGTCCGTAACTTACAAGGATTCCGCCAATGTTGAGCAGATCATGGCAGTTCCTGCACATTACAAGACATTCGCAAATGCCTTGAAGGAGGGCAAGCCGTATCTAACCACTGCTTCAGACACAGCTTTGGTTATATCTCCAGTACTCGCACTTTCTGACAATGCCCTCAATGGTGAGGTGACATTGACTGCAAAGACTGTTGATGTTCTTGTCGGCAAAAAGACATTCAAGATACAGAACGGTATCTTGCAGAGCGATACCTTACGCCTTTCAAACTTAGACGGAAAGGAGATTTGGTTTGAATACAGCTATTCTTCAACCATTTCTGACGGAGCTTTGACCTCTGCGTCTGTCTCCATTCTGAAAGATGCAGCGGGACTTGTAACAGAAAATATTCCTGCTGGATTCTATGCAGAAAGCGATAACAATGGCTTCGGTATGCTCTACCGTGGTTGGGGTGGCTTTGTCTATAATGCGGCAGAGGGCAGATATGCCAAGCCTATTGACGAGTCATTGCTGAAATTGCCGGAGAACGAGGATGATAAGGTTGATCCGCTCACGATGGCATTCACCCCATTGGGTACAGACCAGACTTCCATGGACAAATGGGTCGGTCAGCGACAGGACATCTATCTCACGGCAACGGAGGCAAGTACAGCCCGACTGACCGAGCAGGATGTTCTTCTCTCTAATCCTTTGGAGAACAATACCGAGGTGGCAGGACTTGCAGGAGAACATTTGCAAGGTACTGGTGCTGCGGCAGTAACTCAAGTGGTTTCAAGCAAGAGCACTGTAGTGCAAGGCGGTGCGCTTGGCATCACTCACAACGATGCAAGTGGTAGCGCCAAGACTGAGGTCACCATGATGGACATGAATGGTGACGGCTTCCCTGACATCATCGCTGGCGGTACTATCCAATACACCAATTCATTGGGTGGACTGAGTGGCGAAATCTACAAGGGCATCGGCTCGAACAACTCAGACAATGCTTCACAAGCATGGGGATATGGCGGTAATCCTATATCATCTGTATCTGATATTGCCAATTTGATTCCAAGTAGCAAGGCTTCTCTGAAAAATCTTAAAAACTCTTGGTTGGCACAATTATCTATATCAGGTAGTGTGCCAAAGAATACAGATGAATCTGTCGAGGCTTTCATAGACATCAATGGTGATGGTCTTCCTGACAAGATTCTTTCCGACAAGAAGGTCAGATTAAATCTTGGCTATGCCTTTACAGAGCCTATTGATTGGGGGCTTGACCGTATTCAGGGAGGAAAGAGCCTTTCTTATAATTTTGGAGCTGGAGGTTGCATAAATATAGCTTCTGGCAGTTTCTCCGCAGGTATAGACATTGTAACATCTGAGAGTGAAGAGGAATACAACCTTATCGACATCAATTCTGACGGTCTTCCTGATAAGGTGTGGAAGAGCGATAACGGTATCACTGTTGCATTAAACACTGGTAACGGCTTTGATGAGCCTATCAGTTGGAAAGGCGTAAATGCTTTGAGTGAGGCTGCGTCCACATCAGAATCTGCAAATGCAGCCTTCACTGTAACAATTCCGTTATTGGTTGTTAAGATTTCAACCAACCCTGGTGCATCAACCTCGCACAGTATCAATCGTCCTACCTACTCTTTGCAGGATGTTGATGGTGACGGTTATCTTGACATCGTTGAATCTGAGAAGGAAAGCGAGTTAAAGGTTACACGCTCTGCCATTGGCAGAACCAACATGTTGAAGTCTGTCACCAATTCCTTGGGCGGAACTTTCACATTGGACTATGCCCACACCACTCCGACCTACAGTCTTCCTGGTGGCAAGTGGGTCATGTCTGCCTTGACGATTGACGACGGAATCCATGACGATGGTCCAGTAATGACAACTGCCTTTGAGTACAAGGACGGAAAACGTGACCGCCATGAACGTGAGTTCCTCGGTTTCGGTGAGGTTATTACCAAGAACCTCGACACGGAGAAAGGCAATTCTGTTTACAGACAGGCTGTTGAGAACTACGATGTAGCCAATTACTACACGCAGGGCAATGTTACCGCCACATCCGTAGAGGATGCCAACGGCAACAAGTACACGGAGACAAAGAACCGTTACGACAGTTATTATATGACTGCTGACGGTGACAAGTACACGTTCGTAAAGCGTGACGTGAACCTTTGGAGTGACCGTGCATCTGCATTCGTACCTCTCCGCTATACGGCAAACTTGCAGTATGAGGGAGCGGCAAACGGTGTGGTTACATCCGAGGCATGGAATGAGTACTACCTCAATGGCTATCATGGTGAGTTGAAGTCCTACAAGTACAGCGACAAGGGTAGTCTTGGCGAGGACGGAAACGGCAAGTTCGATTATGCGACCGTTATCAAATATACCGACAATGCAAGCAAGCACATCTTCGGACTTCCTGTTGATGTGACTGTGACAGGCGGTGACGGCTCACTCTATCACCATGTGACGGCGAAGTATAATACCAACTACGCCAACCATATCACTCAGATTACACAGCAGTTGAATGACGGTGCGGCAGTTACTGATTACAAGTACGACTCTTACGGCAACATCATCCAGAAGACCCTCCCTGCCAACGGCAAGGGACAGCGTATGTGGTACAAGTACCGCTATGAGCCTGAGATGAACATGTATGTTGAGCGCATTGACGATGCGTGGGGATACCGCAGCGAGCAAGGCAATTTTGACTATCGTTATGGTATCGCCAAGGAGCATCGTGACCTCAACAACTTCTATTATGAGACTGATGTTGACGACCTCGGTCGCATTACTGGCGTGCGTGGTCCAAATGAGTTGGCTACGGGCGTGCCTTATGCCATCGCCTTTGAATATCAGCCTTTGGCTACCTTTGGTGAGAGTGGCATTACCGCTCCTGCTTACGCAGTGACCAAGCACTACGACATCCAGCACCCTAACGATGACTTGGAGACCGTTACATTCGTTGACGGTTTCGGAAGAGCCGTGCAGGTGAAGAAGGACGGTGTTGTGACAAGTGCATCCAAGGGAAACTCTGCCAAGGACGAGAACGTGATGATAGTCAGCGGAAGAAACGTGTATGACGCTTTCGGACGTGTGGCAAAGGCTTTCTATCCTACAACGGAAGGAACCGGATCGAAGTCCACATTCAGCAAGTCATTTGACAATGTTTCTCCAACGGTCACTGTTTATGACGTGCTCGACCGTGCTACCTCAGTGACATTGCCGGACAACTCTACGACAACTACGGCATATACTGTTGACAACGGCAGTCATGCACTTGTTACAACCGTAACAGACGCACTCCATAATGTGCAGACTACCCATACCAATGGCAGTGGCAAGACCTTGAAGACCATCCAGAAGAGCGGTCCTGACGGCGAGATTACCACCTCGTTTGAGTATGACGGCATACAGCGCCTTGTTCGTGTCACCGACACGGAGGGCAATGTAACGACCTCTACTTACGACATGGGTGACCGCCGTACCGAGGTGAACCATCCTGCAAGCGGCATTACAAGTTTCACTTATGATGCTCTCGGCAATGTGCTTACAAAGCAGACTGCCAACCTTGCGAAGGAAGGCAAGTTCATCACCTACGATTACGACTATCAGCGTCTGACGGGTATCAACTATCCAGATCATCCGGAGAACAACGTGAAGTATTACTATGGTGGTCGCAACGCCTCTCAGAACCGTATCGGTAGATTGATGCTCCGTGAGGACGGAACAGGTGCCATTGAATACTTCTATGGCAAGATGGGTGAAGTCACCAAGACTCGTCGCACGATGATTGTACCAAACCAGGCAATAGCAACCTACGTGACGCAATGGACTTACGACAGCCACAACCGTCTGTTGGAGATGATTTATCCTGATGAGGAGAAAATAACCTATTCTTACAATCTCGGTGGTCAGCTTGAAAAGGTTCATGGCTACAAGTCATACGGCTACGACTATGTGAGCAAGATAGGCTATGACAAGTTTGAGCAGCGCACATACTTGAAGTATTGCAACGGTGCTGAGACCTTCTACACCTACGACCCACAGCGTCGCAGATTGCAGAACCTCACGGTAAACAGTGGTGGCAACACCATTATGGATAACGCTTACACTTATGATGCGGTGAGCAATGTGCTCAGCGTAGTAAACGGTGCGTCAGTGCCTCAGAGTGGTAAGGCTGGCGGACAGATGGCGCATACCTATACATACGATGCTCTTTACCGTCTTGTCAGTGCAACTGGCACTTATACTGGTGCGGACAACAAGACCGCAAGTTATACTCTTGCGATGGGTTACGACAATATGCACCGTATCACATCGAAGCGTCAGATTCTCACGCAGAACAATGTGCAGTTCAACGGCACATTGAATGCTGGCTATGATTTGTCGTACACCTATGGAACTGATACAGGAAAGAAGTTCCAACTCGCCAATGTGAAGGATGTGAACTACCGCACAGAGGAGACGCCTTCGGAGAGCGAGAATGTGAACAACAGCCATGCCTATGAGTATGATGCCAATGGTAATCTTGTCTATGTCAATACAAGCCGCACAAAGAAGGACGGTATTGCTGACGAGAAAGCCGCAGAGCGTAAGCTCAAGTGGGACGAGGAGAATCGTCTTCTTGCTTCTGATGACAATGGCTTTGTAACCAATTATTGGTACGATGCTGATGGTGAGCGCACGGTGAAGACTTCTGGCGAAAGTGACCAGGTGTATGTAAACTCCGAGTTTGCTGGAGGTCGCACGAACACCGCCAAGTTCTCATTGTATGTATCTCCTTACCTCGTTGCCAACCAAGGCGGACGCTACACCAAGCATATCTACATTGGTAGTCAGCGTGTCGTTTCCAAGATTGGTGATTTTGACTCTTACGGTTCTGACCCACGCCGCATCCAGTATGCAGGTAGCGAAACTGACGGCTTGTCTGTTGATTATAAGGGAAAATATACTCAGCAGTTGCAGGTTATCAAGGATAATTATGCAACCTTTGCAGTGCCGTACAATGGCGAGGACAACAACGACTATGTCGATGGCAAGGGCTTCTGTTGCAATGACGGCAGCTTGGAGGCTGCGCAGGCACGTGCTATGGCACGAGCAGCGAAGAACAACTTCCAAGAAGGCGATACATACGAGAAGATGCAGTTCTACTACCATCCTGACCACTTGGGTAGCAGTAGTTACATCACCAATCTTGACGGCGAGGTCGTGCAGCACATCGAGTATGTGCCTTTCGGCGAGGTATTCATAGAGGAACGCAACAATGTATGGAACACGCCTTATCTCTTCAATGCAAAAGAATTTGATGAAGAGACAGGTATGTACTATTATGGTGCGAGATATTATGAACCGAGGCTGAGTATGTGGATGAGTACGGATCCTTTGGAAGAAGAATATCCAAACATTACAACATATGGATTTTGTCATAACAATCCCCTTATTTTAATCGATCCAGATGGGATGGGAGATTATTTTAATGAAAAGGGAATCTGGTTAGGTTCGGATGGAAAGAACGATAATAAGGTTTTTGCAGCTCAGAATGTTAGTAAGTCCAAAAGTGGGTTAGTTAATGATGCAAAAAATGCAAAATTGTTAAACATATCTTACGATAAGTTTGTCCGACAAGCATCTGCCGTTTATGGGGAGAGTAGTGCATATCTCGTTCGAAATAAAAAAGACGAACCAAGTGATGAAATGATGAAAGAGATGTATGCAATTGCAAGTGTACATCAAAGAAACTCCAAAGCTTATGGTGTAAACTCTGAGCCAGCTAAAGACTTTCGTAAAAAAGGTGAAAGTCAAAGAAATGAATTACCTCTCATGCGAACAGCAATAGCGGCAGAAATTAATGCATTGTTTGGTGGCACAGATTACAGCTATGGGGCAACAATGTGGGATGGCGCAGAACAAGCCCAATTTTCTTCAAATGACATGCGTAGAAGCACAGGTAGATTCGAAATTCATATGAACACTATGGGATGGAAAATCTCCGATGGGCATTATGCAAAATGGAAGAAAAATGTTGGAAAATCGTTTAAAGCACCTCAAATTCGCATTGCTCCAACGCATTTTAATGACGGCAAACGTAATATGAATGCTGGAAAAACAAGATTACAATCAACAGCAGTATACGGAAGAACTATCTTTTGGAAAGGAACTAAATAAAAATTAGTAATGAGATTTTGTGCGATATTAATACTTTCTGTGATTTCAATTCTAAACAGTTTGGAATTGAAATCACAGACTGTTGTAAACATTTTAAGTAATGGTTATAAGTTAGAGAGAAGTTTATTTCTACACGGGAAAAAAATCGGGGTATATAATAAAAAGGGTAGATTGATTAAATTGTCCACAGATGACAAAACGCGTCAAAAGATATTTTTAAATCAATCTAATAGCCTAACAGATTATGGAATAAAGCTAAAATATCCCGAGGTCATATATAAGGATGCATGTGTTATTGCTGATATTTTATCAAGTTATGACCCAAGCGAAATCTTGTCATTTACAAAGCCAATAGGGGAACAAAAAAAGATTTCTATACAAAATATCAATAAGTATTACACATATCTTGATGCCAGTGTTGACTATGTGTTAAGTATTGAAATTATAGTCAAGGATTGTCTTATTACTCAATATAGTTATACATATAAGCCAAACATGTCTGACGTCATTATTTCATATACATGTGTCTTTACTTATGATAAGAATAATAGGGTCGTAAAATTAAAAAAAGAATATAGGAAACACTATGAAACAATAGAATTCATATATGAAACCAAATAAGACATGTTTCTTGCCAAGTCATATTGTGACATAGGTAATTCACAAAGTTCATCCAGCATAGTGGCCCCGGATGGTGAGATTACCACCACATTCGAGTACGACGGTATCCAACGTCTCGTGAGGGTGACGGACACCGAGGGCAACGTGACGCCTCCTTTTACCTATGACCCGCTCGGCAGCGTGCTCACCAAGCAGACGGCGAACATGGCGGAGAAAGGCAAGATGATTGCCTATACCTACGACTACCACCGTCTGACGGGTATCAGCTATCCCGACCATCCAGAAAATAACGTGAAGTATTAATTAGTTACGACAATCAATAAAATCCGTGGAAATAAAATCCACGGATTTTATTATATATATATTTAGATCCTCTTAAGTACATACAATTTCGCTTTCTTCGCACTTGGTTCATTCCCAAACGAGTCTATCAGAATAATGCTGCTGTCATTCTTCACCTTATAAAATATATTGTCACCACTTGACGGATGTTCAAGCATCAGAATACTGCCGTCAAGCACTTTGAAGATTCCGTTCAATACTTCGCAGCTATCCGAATCGTTTGCAGATTTCTGCTTCAAACGATAGGTGCCATCAGCATTTAACGTGAGTATTGTTTCAACATTAGGAGGCAATACACCGCAATATGTTCCTGCAATGGAATCCAAGTCAACACTGTTTTCTAAGTCTGCCGTATATTCTTCGACTTTAACAGGATCAATATCGGCATCATTTTGTTTCGTTTCACATAAGATATAAGATGCAACAAGTGAGATAACCAAAACTGCTATAATTATCAATTTCCTCTTCATAGCTACCATAAAAGAAAAAGAGTCCGCAATGTCAAGCAAGTGGCATCACGGACACGAATGAACAGTTGAGAGTTAATGAAAAGTCAGTATTCTGCTATGTTGCTGATGCATGGACAAGTTCTTGCACTATCAAACACGATACGGAGACCGTTCGTCTTTACTTTATCAAAGCGAAGGATGCGCTTGTACCAGATGGTCGTTGTCTATTATTTCTGATTAATTTTCTTTTTAATTTCATTCGCTTCTTTAAATAGGCTATTAGCCATGCTATCTTTAATTGCTGCCATCTGTATCATTTCGTTATGATAGCGAATTGAGTCCTCGTAAATATTTACATGAGTTCTCACTTTCTCAATAACTTCTTTATTTGGGCATACAGAAAAGTTCTTTTCGATGTATCGAACATTTGGGTCATCAGATGGAAGCACCATCTTCAATGCCCTATACTTCAAGTCTGCCTCCTCCCAATCTTGATGCTCTCGCCATTGGGTAAGGTTACCCCAAATTGAGATAACAAGAGATAGGAGCAAACCACCAATGAAGAGAAGAATATACTTTGAGGTTGGCTCAAAGCGGTGGGTTACAACTTTCTTTTGAGGTGAATTGTTCATCACTTTAAGTTTGTCCTGCAATGCCTTCGAGGAAACATCATTCTCTTGTCTCATCTGCTTGACGGCATCAACCAAGAGCTTGTTTCGCTGCTCATTTTTTCCAAGTTCAACCTTGATAACGTCAGCAAAAACGACAATGGCATCTCTTAATTTGGATATTTTACCTCTGACTTCCTCTTCCTTGCCAA